>Ga0071330_1058004_pt1 | contig 50617 bp, 63 predicted proteins | sample GBScel77sediment_FD_63802 | JGI IMG/M metagenome (GOLD analysis project Ga0071330, IMG submission 63802) | Hot spring sediment microbial communities from Great Boiling Spring, Nevada - Cellulolytic enrichment Sediment 77C v2 (version 2) | ecosystem: Environmental > Aquatic > Thermal springs >...
GTGCTACCCCGAACCCAGGGATAGAGATAAGGTCCTACACGACCTAATGAAGACAGGCGAATACAAAGTCATAGACGAAGTCAAAGTCTTCACAGACGTAGCCTCCGGAACCCATAGAGCCTTCCTATGGAACCTAGGGCTCGAATGCTCGATAACAGACGAGCTCCTAGAGAAATATGAGAACCTCCTGAGACAGGGCCTCTGGGGCCTAGTCAAACTCCAGTATGTGTCAAGCGGCCTTGAGGGCTACGTAACCGTTGTAGGCTTCACACCCTTCCAAATAGCAAAGCTCGACATGAAAGCCTTCATGGATGGAAGAAAGGAGTTCACAACCGAAGAGTGGATCGACGTATTAATAAGCACCATAGGCTTCAACCCAGAGGTCTTGCCTTGGAGGAAGAAGCTAATCATCCTCACTAGACTAATCCCCCTCGTTGAGCCTAACGTGAACATGATGGAGCTCGGCCCAAGAAACACTGGTAAAACCTACACCTACCTAAACACATCCCACTACACCAGAATATTCTCAGGAGGAAGAGTAAGCCCAGCCGTGCTGATATGGAATCTAGCCAGAAATATCCCAGGCGAGATAGCCACAAAAGACTGCGTGGTTTTTGATGAAATAAGCAAAATAGAGTTTTCAAGCGCTGACGAAATGATGGGTAAGCTCAAACTCTACATGGAGAGCGGATTCATTGAAAGAGGGGTGAAGAGAGGTATAAGCCAGTGCTCACTAATGTTCATGGGAAACGTTGACGTTAAAGGCGAAGTACCAATAGAAGACTTCACCTACGTGCTCCCAGAGGTGATGAGGGATCCAGCATTCATAGACAGAATACACGGCTTCATACCAGGCTGGGAGATACCTAAGATCGGAAAGCTCGACCTCTACATATCAAAAAACTACGGCTTCGTAACAGACTACTTCGCCGAAATACTCCACGAACTCAGAAAGAAGACCGAATTCCACTACATGGTTTCAGACATAGTTGAGCTTTCAAACATAACAGGGAGAGATGAAAAGGCTATAAAGAGGCTCGCAAGCGGCTTCCTAAAACTCATAGCACCACACGGAGAGATAAGCGACAAGGAACTCAAGCTCGCATTAGACATAGCCATAGAACACAGACAGAGAATAGCTGACTGGCTACACTTCATACGTCCAGGAGAATACGAGAGAAAGAAGATAGGATATAGAGTTAAAGACCACTAATATCTAAGAGCACTTGCTTTAGAGAAGGGTTTACTACCCACACCCCCCTTAAATCATGTGGCTAGAAGGGATTGTGTGCAGATATGCCTCTACCACTCGGAAAAGTCCCACCAGACATCCTCCAAAAAATAGTGCTTAAAAGGATAGGAGCACCCTCACCACTCCTAAAAGTCAAGCCAAGCATCGGCTTAGACGTAGCAGTAATAACACTCAAAAACGGCTACCTAATCATATCCTCAGACCCAATCACAGGAGTAGCAGAAGAAATAGGCTGGTACGCTGTAAACGTCGCTGCAAACGACGTAGCAACCACAGGAGCCAAACCCATGTTCCTACAAACAGTCATACTACTACCAGAAGGCTCACACACAACCACACTCAAACAGATCACAAACGACATGCACACAGCAGCCAAAAAGATAGGAGTAACAATAACAGGAGGACACACCGAAACAGTAAAAGACCTCAAAAGACCCATCGTAATATCAACCTGCATCAGCATAGCAGAAAACTACGTAACAGCAGCAGACGCAAAAATAGGCGACACAATACTCATGACAAAAGCAGCAGCCCTAGAAGGAACATCAATCCTAGCCAGACACGACAAAACACTACAAGACCTACCACCTAAAATAAAGAGAAAGGCAATAAACCTAGCCAAAAAGATCAGCATAGTAGAAGAAGCAACAGAAGCCTACTCAACAGGCTACGTCCACGCGATGCACGACCCAACCGAAGGAGGAATAATAGGCGGACTATGTGAAATGGCAGAAGCATCCAAACTAGGCTTCATAGTCCACAAATCTAAGATCCCCATACTAGATGTAACAAAAAAGATCTGCCAACTCAAAAACATAGACCCACTCCGCCTAATAAGCTCAGGGACACTACTACTAGCAGTAGACCCAAAAGGTGTAGAAGAGGTCAAAAAGAGGCTCAAAGCAAAAGGCATCCCAGTAGCAGAAATAGGCAGATTCACACCATCCAAACGCATCCTCATAGACGAACAAGGCAAAAAACACACACTACCAAAAGCCGTAATTGACGAACTCTGGAGACTAGAAGAAGGTATAGGATGAGCAACCCCCTCCTAAAAGAAACCCTACTGAGGTTCGTAGAAGAAGACGCACCCTGGGGAGACCTAACCACCGAACTAACCATAAACCCAGAAACCGAAGCCAAAGGCAAAATTATAGCAAAAGCAAGCGGCGTCTTCGCAGGCACAGAAGAAGTAGAAACCCTAGCATCACTCTTCAACCTCAAAGCCAAGATGAAGATCAAAGACGGAGAGAGGTTCGAAGCCAACACACTACTAGGCGAAATCATCGGAAAAGCCAAACACATACTCCTCATAGAAAGAACCCTCCTCAACCTCCTATCACACATGTGCAGCATAGCAACCGCCACAAAAGCAGCAACAGACCTCCTCAAATCAAAAGGATTACAAACACGCATAGCAGCAACAAGAAAGACCCACCCGGGCCTCAGACTCTTCGAAAAGAAGGCTGTCAAAATAGGAGGAGGAGACCCGCACAGAATGGACCTATCATCTATGGTACTCATAAAAGACAACCACATAAACCTCTGCGGCAGCATCAGCGAAGCGGTCAAAAAGGCAAAAGCAGCCTCCAGCATCACAACAAAGACCGAAGTAGAAGCGAGATCATTAGCTGAAGCACTAGAAGCCGCAGAGGCTGGGGCTGACATAATCATGCTCGACAACATGCCCTCAGAGGATGTCAAAGAAGTCGTAGAAGAATTAAAGCGGAGAGGGCTGAGAAATAGGGTTCTGCTCGAAGCCTCTGGCGGAATAAACCAAACAAACCTACTCGACTACGCCCAAACCGGTGTAGACATAATTTCTATGGGCAGCCTAACCCTCTATCCTCAACCCATCGACATCAGCCTAGAAGTAGAACCCCACAAAGGTGAAGAAGATGCCTAAAAAGGTGCGCATAGGACTCATCGGCTGCGGAGCAATAGGAAACGAAATCGCCAAAGCAATAGACGAAGGGCTTATACCAAACGCCACACTAAAAGCAGTCCTAGACAAAGACCCCCAATCAGCAAAAACACTCAACACACAACTCAAAAAGAAGATCAAAGTAGTCAAGACCATCAACCAGCTCCTAAAAACAGGGGTAGACCTCGTCGTAGAGGCAGCATCGCAACAAGCAGTAAAAGAATACGCTGAAAAGATCCTAAAGAGCAGAAAAGACCTACTCATATTAAGCGTAGGCGCGTTACTAGACAACACACTCCTCCAAAACCTCCTAAAGATCTGCCAAAGATATGGGAACAGAATCTATGTGATCTCAGGCGCCCTAGGCGGGATCGACGCAATAAAAGCAGCAAGTATAGTAGGCTTCACCGACCTCATCTTAACAACCCGCAAACACCCAAACGCACTAGCCTCCTCACCCTTCTTCACCGAAAGAGGATTAGATCCAAAGAGCATCACCCAACCAACTCTACTGTATGGGGGCGGCGCCTCAGAAGCGGTAAGACTCTTCCCAGCCAACATAAACGTAGCCGCAACACTAACACTCGCAGCAACACCAAAAGAACCCCTCATACGCATAATAGCAGACCCAACCCTAGACGTAAACATACACGAATTGACTGCAAAAGGCGAATTCGGCGAAATAACCATAGTTATGAAGAACAAACCATCCCTAAAGAACCCTAAAACAAGCTACATAGCAGCACTGTCAGCAATCTCAGCCCTACGAAGCATATGCAGCTTCGGGCTTAAAATAGGCATATAAGAGGCAAATTAGAGCAACAACCTCAACCCTAACGGTTTATGTTGCCGAAAACCGCCAACTTTTATCCAACACCCTACAAATAACATCTTGTGCAGACCGCAAAACTCACATATAACATCGTTGAGGAGATAAAATACTGGAAGAAGGTTAGAGAGGCGACTATCCTAGCGCACAACTACCAGCTCCCAGAAGTGCAAGACATAGCCGACCACGTAGGCGACTCACTAGAATTAGCCAGATATGCAGCGAAAACTAACGCAAAGACCATAGTGCTCTGCGGCGTAAAGTTCATGGCTGAAACAGCAGCCATACTAAACCCAGACAAAACCGTACTCATACCAGATCCAAACACGGGCTGCTCACTATGTGATACGATAAATGCAGAGCAGCTTCGAGCTTGGAAGAAGAAGCACCCAAACGCCGTTGTTGTAGCCTACGTAAACACATCAGCAGAGGTGAAGGCTGAAAGCGACTACTGCTGCACATCCAGCAACTTCCTCAAAGTCATAGAAGCCATACCGAAAGATAAGGAGATCCTGTTCCTACCCGACATGTTTCTTGGCGCATACGCTGAAGCCAAGACTGGGCGTAGGCTCCACATATGGATGGGTGAATGCCACGTCCACGCGGGCATCAGACCAGAGGATATCGACGCTATGAGAAGAAAGTACCCTAATGCCAAACTTCTGATACACCCCGAGTGTAGCTGTGTCAGCCAATGCCTATACCTCAGCTCAGTAAACGGATCTATCGGAGTCTCCATATTATCCACGAGCGGCATGATAAGAGAAGCTAAAGCATCACCAGCCAAAGAGTTCATAATAGCGACCGAAGTCGGCCTCCTTCATCGATTAAAGAAAGAAAACCCAGATAAAACATTCATACCCGTTAAGGAGGACGCGGTCTGCAACTACATGAAGATGATAACCCTAGATAAAGTCCTTAGATCACTTAAAGAAATGGTCTACATAGTCAAAGTCGATGAAGAAATCGCTAAAAGAGCAAGAATACCCATAGAAAGGATGCTGCAGATCACCTAACACACCGGAAGGAAGATGACCAAGTTTAGAGAATGGAAGGGTAAAGTATTTATTTAGTGGTGTGACGGGTCAAGTCTGGATTGGGGTTCCATATTGCCAGAGTTCGGTTACAGCTTCAAAGAATACGACCCTCTCATACACGTGCGCGCCAGTAGGCGCGAAGTCGATGTTAGCCCAAAGGCTGCAACCGAAGTCTGCGCCTTTATAAAAGGTAAGAAGCTTCCCGAGGCGAAGCGTCTGTTAGAGGAGGTTATCGCGAAGAAGCGTGTCGTGCCCTTTAGAAAGTATAAAAGGGATTTAGGTCATAAATCTGGTTTAGAGAAGTTTTATGCTGGTAGATACCCTGTCAAAGCCGCTAAAGAGGTTCTTGCCGCTCTTGAAAACTTGGAGGCGAACGCTGAGTTCAAAGGGTTTGATACCGATAATCTTGTGATAATACACGCTGCTGCGCATCGAGGTAGGAAGGTGAAGAGTTACATACCCAGAGCCTTCGGGCGCTCAAGTCCTAGCTTCAACACACTAACCCATATCGAGGTTGTAGGTAAGGTGGTCTAGATATGTCTGCTATAAAGAATGTGATGAAGAGCTATATACGAAACGCCGAGATAGATGAGTTTCTACGGCAAGAGCTCGCTGACGCTGGATACGGCGCATCAGACATACTTAAGACACCTCTTGGCACGAGAATAACAGTCTACGTTACAAGACCGGGCTTAGTGATCGGTAGGAGAGGCCTAGGGATCAAAGAGCTAACCGAGAAACTCGAAAAGAAGTTCAACCTACCAAACCCACAGATCTCAGTCGCAGAAGTCGAGATACCTGAGCTGAACCCGCTCATAATGTGCAACAGAATAGCACAGATGGTCCAAAAAGGCACACCCTTCAGAAGGGCCGCGCTCTGGGCGCTAAACTCTATTATGGCTGCTGGGGCGATGGGTGCTGAAATCAGGATCGCTGGTAAGCTTAGGAGCGAAAGAGCGAACTTCGAGAAGTATCGTGCAGGGATTCTGCCGAAGAGCGGCGACCCAGCCGAGAAGATGGTGAGAGAGGCCACTACACACGTCTTGCTGAAGATGGGACTCTATGGTATCAAGGTTAAGATCGCTCTAAAGGACCTCCTACCACCTGAATTCGAACTAAAAGAAGCAGGGGGTGAGGAAGGTGGCCAAGCTCAAGCCAGCTGAGTTGAGAAAGATGGATTACAAGGAATTAGCGTCAAAAGCACAAGAACTTAGAAGTGAACTCCTTCGCCTAAGAACCGCAGCGGCTAGAGGCACGCTTAGGAAGGAGTCTGGCAAGATAAGGAGCGTTAGGCGAACCTTAGCTAGGGTTCTGACCATAATGCGGGAGAAGGAGCTGGCCGCTAAAGGTGGTGGAAGTAAATGAGGATAACACCTTCAAATATCTTAGCACACGAATTGATTGGACTTAAGATTAAAGTAGTGGGTAGCCGAGACCCTACACTTAACGACGTTGAGGGTATGGTCGTCTACGAGACTAAGAAGACGCTACAGATCTACTCAGGTGGACGCGTGAAGACGCTACCGAAGGGTATCTGCAGATTCGCCTTCCAGCTACCACAAGGTGTTGTGGAGGTGGATGGAACTAAGCTCGTAGCGAGGCCAGAGGAAAGAGTAAAGAAGCTGAGGGTGAGAGTTAAATGAGGCGCATAGGTATAGATGTTGAACCGCCGAAGAAGAGTTGCACAGATGAGCTGTGCCCCTTCCACGGTAAACTCAGCATAAGAGGTAAGTTAATAAAAGGTAAAGCGGTCAGCGTTAAAGCAAAGAAGATGGTGGTTGTGGAGAAGGAATATCTTCACTACATCCCTAAGTATATGAGGTATGAACGCAGGAGGAGCAAAATCCACGCCTACCTACCACCCTGCATCGATGTAAAGGAGGGAGACGTTGTGCAGATAGCCGAATGCAGACCCTTGGCTAAATCAGTCGCCTTCGTTGTCATAAGTAAGGAGGGTGAGTAGAGTTGCCCAAGTCTCGTGCAGTTTCAGCTAAAGGTGTTGCTGAATTCAAGCTATACATAACCAAAGCCATACCAGCGAATTCCATACTTACGTGTGCAGATAATACTGGTGCGAAGACGCTTAAACTTATACAAGTGACCAAGTTTAAAGGTAGGCTTAGAAGAATACCAGCTGCTGCCGTAGGTGATCACGTTACTGTTGTTGTTAAGAAGGGTAGTCCTGAGTTGCGGAAACAGGTCTTCGGCGCTGTTATAGTTAGGCAGAAGTATCCTATAAGAAGGGCTAGTGGTCTAAGGGTGAGCTTTGAAGACAACGCCGCTGTAATCGTCACCCCTGAGGGTGATCTTAAAGGCACTGACATAAAAGGTCCTGTAGCCGCTGAAGCTGCTGAGAGGTGGCCTAGGATAGCTAACTTAGCGCCTATGATCGTTTAGTTGGGTGGTGTTTGATGAGTAGAACCACACTTAGCACGGTTCCGCATCATAAGCGTGGCAAGATGCTTTCAGCACATCTCTCAGATGAGCTTAGGGCAAAGTATGGGACAAGATCTCTTCCGATAAGGAAAGGCGATACCGTCAAGATTATGCGGGGGGAGTACGCAGGTGTAGAGGGCAAGGTCGTCGCCGTATACCGTGAGATTGGTAGGATAGCGGTAGAGGGTGTTACACGGGAGAAGATCGCTGGTGGTACGGCGCCGGTGAAGATACATGCCTCGAAGGTTATGATCACGGCCCTCAACTTAGAAGACAAATGGAGACAGAAGATACTTGAGCGCAGAGGAGGTGCAAAGAAAGTTGGGTAAGATGGGTGGCTCTAATAGGGCAAAAAGATCTACAGCCCCGCCTTTCTGGCCTATACACAGAAAGGAGAAGGAATTTACGATCAAAACAAGCCCGGGTCCACATAGCAAGGATAGTAGTTACGCTCTTGGTGTGCTGATTAGAGATGTGCTTCAATTAGTCAACACCTACCGTGAAGCTAAATTTGTTACAAATTCTGGTAAAGTGCGTGTAGATGGTGTAGTTAGACGTGATCTTGATTTCCCTGTTGGGTTGATGGATGTTATAGAGGTTGATGGTCTGGGTAAGGTTTATCGACTTGTGCCACTTAATGGAAAACCACTTGAGCCGATAGAGATACCTGTGGAGGAGAAGAACCTTAAACTCTGCAAGATAATCAATAAGGTGACTGTACGAGGCGGCGTCATACAATACACTTTACATGATGGGCGGTGTATATTAGATAAGACAGACCTTGCGCTTAAGGTTGGTGATACCTGTTTAATCGAAGTCCCTTCACAGAAGGTCATAAACACTGTGAGTATGAAGAAAGGCGTACGTGTGCTGGTTATAGGTGGTGAGCGTGCTGGTCTACAAGGCTACATCGAGGAGCTTAAGCCAGGAACGTTTACCAGAAAACCAATGGCTACTCTTAACGTAGGCACAGAAAGTGTCGAACTGCCTACCAGCCTACTTATGCCAGTAGGAGGAGATAAACCACTCATATACATAGGAGGTTAGTGAGCTATGACAACGGTTCAGATCACTGAAAACCCTATGCGTAAAATGAGGATAGAAAAAGTTGTGGTAAACATAGGGGTAGGTAAGTCGGGTGAACCGTTACAGAGAGCTTCGATGGTGCTGGAGGAGCTCTTTGGACAGAAACCAAGTGTTAGAAAGGCTAGGAAGACGATAAGAGATTTTGGGGTCAGAAAAGGGGAGCCGATAGGTGTGGTCGTGACACTCAGAGGAGAAAGAGCTGTTGAAGCTTTAAAGAAGCTTCTCCAAGCAAAAGGCAACACTCTCCCCGCCTCAAGCTTCGACGAAAACGGAAGTGTATCATTCGGGATAAAGGAGCATATAGATATTCCTGGTGTAAAATATAAGCCTGAGCTAGGCATCTTTGGGATGAATGTTTCAGTATTCATCACAAGACCAGGCTATAGGGTAATGTATCGAAGGCGCGCTCCCTCTAAAGTGGGGCATAAACACAGGGTCAAAAGGGAGGAAGCTATTGAGTTCATGAGGTCAAACTTTGGTGTGGAGGTGGTTTAGGTTGAAAGAGAGGCACGGCAAACCAAGGAAGTTCGGAAAAGGGGCTCGTTGGTGTAAGAGGTGTGGGCAGTATAACGCTCTTGTAAGGAAGTATAATCTTGTGTTATGTAGACAGTGTTTCAGAGAGGTTGCTGAGAAGCTAGGCTTTAAGAAATATGAGTAGGTGATGAATATGCCTGCGCAAAACGTGCTCGCGAACCTCTTTTCAACCATATACAACAACGAAATGAGGAATAAGAAGGAGTGTATAGTCATACCAGCCTCCAAGCTGGCTAGTGAAGTGCTTAGAACGATGCAGCGCTACAAGTATATTGGCGAATTTGAGTTTATTGATGATGGGTTAGCGGGTAAGTTCAGAATCCAACTGTTTGGGCGAATCAACAAATGTGGTGTTATCACACCCCGATTCAGCGTTTCGAAGAATGAATTCAGCAAATGGGAGCAGAGGTTCCTACCGGCTGTTGGTGTAGGGATTCTGATAGTTTCGACACCGAAAGGTGTGATGTCACACTACGAAGCAATCGAAAAGGGAGTGGGTGGTAGGCTTCTTGGCTACGTCTACTAAACCCCTAACCGAAGAAGTAGATCTACCAGATGGTGTAAAGGCTAAACTAGATGACTTCATACTTCACATCACAGGCCCACTTGGCAGTGTAAGTAAGGACTTTTCAAAGATACCTGTTAATCTTAAGGTTGAGGGTAATAAGGTTCTTATCTCGGTGCCCTCGAGTAGGAGGCGTCACAAAGCTATCTTAGGCACAGCCCGATCTATAATCTCAAATATGGTGATAGGTGTTACGAAGGGCTTCACCTACAAGCTTAAGATAGTCTACGCTCACTTCCCTGTAACAGTTAGGGTTAAGGATAAGACCGTTTATATTGAGAACTTCTATGGTGAACGCTGCCCAAGGACTGCAGAAATCGTAGGCGACTGCAAAGTTCAAGTGCAAGGTGAAGATGTGATAGTCACAGGCATCAATAAAGAGCATGTAGGTCAGACTGCGGCGAACATAGAACAAGCTACGAAAGTTAAAAGAAAGGACCAGCGTGTGTTCTTGGACGGCATCTACATCTATGAAAAGGTGGTGAACCCATGAGCAGCAGAGCCGACATCAAAGAACTACTCAAGCTGCGGGAAGAGATCGCATCAAGGCGACCAGAGTTTGTTAGGCAGGAGAGTTGGAGGTATAAGAGGATCAAGCCATCATGGCGTAAACCAAAGGGTATAGATAGCAAGATGAGGCTTCGGGCTAAAGGCTGGCCAAAGATTGTGAAGGTGGGTTATAGAGGGCCAACAGCCGTTAGGGGGCTGCATCCAAGCGGTTTCAGAGATGTGCTTGTGTATAACGTTTCTGATCTAGAGCGCCTCAACCCTGAGACAGACGCTGCTAGAATAGCCCATACAGTAGGTGCTAGAAAGAGGATGGAGATATTGGCGAAGGCAAAAGAGTTGGGCATAAAGGTTCTTAACCCAACTGGTGTAAAGCGAGGAGGCTAAGTCTATGGATCTTAGCGCAAAGAAGAGGTTGGCAGCAGAAATATTGAAGGTTGGCGTCAGCAGAGTTAGATTCGACCCTAATGCAACAGATGAGATAGCGGACGCCATAACTCGAGATTCCATAAGAGCCTTGATCAAAAAAGGTGCGATCTGGGCTGAGCCTAAAAAGGGCGTATCGAGAGGTAGGCACAAGTTGGATAAAAAGAAGAAGGCTAAACGTGGACCTGGTAGCAAAAAGGGTGCTAAAACCGCTAGGATGGGTAAGAAGGAGCGCTGGGTTACTCGTGTTAGGGCGTTAAGGCGTAGACTTAAGCTGCTTAGAGACCGAGGTGTTATAACAGGTAAGGTTTTCGACCAGCTTTACCGCCAGATCAAAGGCGGGCAAGTGAGAAGTATACGCCACTTAAATGAGTTGGTTAAAGAAGTGAGTAAAGTATGAGCAAGGCAAAGAGCTATATACCTATATTCAGGAGAAGAAGAGAAGGCAAGACCGATTACAGAAAGAGGAGGCTTCTATTATACGGTAGAAAACCATTCCTCACAGTTCATATAAGCAACTACACAATATATGGTCAGATACACGAAGCGAAGATAGGTGGCGACGTAGTTCTAGTTTCATCTAACTCAAAAGAGCTCTCTAAATATGGTTGGAAGGGTTCAAGAAAGAACATACCCGCAGCTTACCTCACCGGTCTACTACTAGGCGCAAAAGCGGTAGCAAAAGGTATTAAGTATGCAGTCCTCTACCTCGGCCCAAAACCCTATGTTCGCGGCTCTAGGGTTGCAGCTTTCGTTAAAGGTGTTGTTGATGCAGGTGTAGAGGTGCCCGTTGATATCGAAACTCTGCCAAACGAAGACCGTCTGCTCGGTAAGCATATCGCTGAATACGCTAATATGCTCTTAAACTCCTCTCCAGAAGTATATAAGAAGAAGTTCTCCCTCTTACTTTCTCGCCGCTTTAAACCTGAAGAATATGTTAAGCATGTGTCATCCGTTAAGACGAAGTTGTTGAAGGTGATGGCGAAGTGAGTTTGGAAGCACGAGAAACGCAGATCTGGACTGCAAGAACAAAGCTAGGTATGCTTGTGCAGAGCGGGAAGATAACTTCCCTAAGCACCATCTTCGAGCAAGGGTATCGAATAAGAGAGCCCGAGATCGTCCGAACACTTCTACCAGACCTCAAATCTGAGGTGATAAGCGCCGGCATAGTGCAGAAGCAGACTGACGCAGGAGAAATCACGAGATTCGTAGCCATAGTTGCGGTAGGCTCACCAGGCTGGTTCGGTGTTGGAAGAGGCAAAGCTATGCAGATGAGAAGCGCCATCGAAAAGGCTACTACTGCTGCGCTTCTAAACGTCATACCTGTTAAACTCGGGTGTGGGAGCTGGGAGTGTAGATGCTCAAGACCGCACAGCGTTCCCTACAAGATAACTGGTAAGGCAGGTAGTGTAACAGTAGAGATAATACCTGGTCCAAGAGGTCTGGGTCTAGTTGCTGGTGAAACTGTCCGAAAGATGCTTTCTTTGGCTGGTGTGGTAGATGCTTGGACAAAAACCTTCGGTTCCACAAACACACCATCTTCGATTACCAACGCTGTGTATGACGCTTTCAAGAATATGCATAAGTTAAATCTGACGACGAGATAGGTAGAGGGTGATGTTATCTATGGCTTGTCTGTTGGTTGTAAGGTTAAGGGGGACGGTAAACGTTCCACATTGGGCTGAAATGACCCTACGCCTTCTCAACCTCCACAAGCGGTTTAGTGCAACTTTAGTTGCTGATACGCCTTCGATAAAAGGTATGCTTAAGAGGGTTAAAGATTATGTCGCTTGGTCTCCTGTAGACGCCGAATTGATTAAAGAATTGTTAGAAAAGCGTGGTAAGGTTTCACGCAGGAAGCGCCTTACACTCGAAGATGTTAAAAAGCTCGGGTTTGAGGACTTCGCTTCACTAGCTGCTTCCTTAGCTGAAGGCAAGGTTTCTCTTAATAAGCTTAAGAAGATCAAACCGTTCTTTGCCCTACATCCTCCGAGAGGGGGCTTTCAAGCCTCAAGTAGGCGGCTTTATGAAGATGGCTTGTTGGGTGAAAACCCGGAGCTACCGAAGCTTGTTTTGAAGATGTTGTGATGTATGATGCATTTAGTAAACAGATTTATGCCGGCCAGAACGCTATGGTTGTGGTTGAAGAGGGTAAGTAGGTATGCCGACAAGGCTTCGTAAAGTTAGAAAGCTACGTGGCTCTAGAACACACGGATGGGGCCAAGTTGGGCAACATAGGAAGAGCGGTCAGAAGGGCGGTACAGGCAATGCCGGACTACACAAGCATAAGTGGAGCTGGACAGTAAAGTATGCACCTGACCACTTCGGCAAAGATTCATTGAAGCCGAAGCGCGCGTCCAAGCCGCGTAAGTGGATCAATGTTGGCGAACTAGAAACCCTCTCGCAATCACAAAACACCTCTGAAATCAACTTGACCAACCTAGGGTACGAGAAGCTACTTGGCGCTGGAAGCGTTAAGATACCATTAAAGGTGGTTGTCAAATCGTGTACTGAGCAAGCAAAAGCCAAGATACAAGCGGCTGGTGGTCAAGTAATAGTGGGTTAAAGCGGGTATGAGTGCGTTCAGAAACTTCGTCTCATCCGTTTCAACGATCTTACCAGAGGTCCCAAAACCAGCTAGAAAGCCTAGTCTAACAGAGCGCTTCATCTGGACTGCTATCGCTCTCGTTATCTACCTTGTTATGGCTCAGGTTCCACTCTACGGTGTTGCAGTCGGAGGTCAAGATACGCTCGCATTTACCAGGATAATATTTGCGTCCGCTCAAGGTACACTTATGGAGCTTGGCATCGGACCAATCGTCACAGCTGGTCTTATTCTCCAGCTGCTGAAGGGAGCTGAGATCTTTAAGGTCGATTTTAAGAAGCCTGAGGATAGAGCCCTCTTCACCTCAGCTACCAAAATACTTACCATTATTGTCATCGTAGTAGAGGCTTCGGCTTACATCGCTGGTGGAGCCTTCGGTAGGAACCTCCCCTCGACTACCATCATAATCATACTCGCCCAGCTCCTATTTGCAGGAATAGTCGTTATGCTACTTGACGAGCTCATACAGAAGGGTTGGGGTATAGGGAGCGGTATATCACTCTTCATCATGGCTGGTGTGGCCCAGCGCATACTCTGGGACATGTTCAGCATACTACCGACCGGCGAAGGATACTTTGGTGCTATTCCACACGCCATCAACACCACATTAGCAGGTGTGCCTCACGAAGCTTGGTTCAGACCCCATGGCTTGCCTAGCATCTCAACACTGCTTATCACATTATTGGTTATCCTAGCAATAATCTACATCTCGGGGATTAGAATCGAAATTCCAATAACCTCTACCAAATACCGAGGCTTCTCAGGCGTATACCCAATCAAGCTGATGTATGTGTCAAACATACCCATCATTTTAACATCCGCGTTGATAGCTAACATAACTTTCTTCTCCCAACTACTTTGGAGAAATCTTAATCCAAATAATGATAACCCGATCTTAAACGCTATCGTAACCTTTGACCCGACCAATCCAGGAGCAGGACCAACCGGAGGCTTCCTCTACTATATGTCAATTCCAACTTCACCAGATGTAGCAATGGCTGAGCCCATACGCACTGTCACCTCGATTCTGATTATGGTGGGATTCGCTGTGCTCTTCGCGAAGATCTGGGTTGAAATCGGTGGGTTATCACCAAAGGCTGTAGCTAAGAGTCTGCTAGATGCGAATGTTCAAGTCCCTGGCTTTAGGAGGAGTAGTGTTTCTGTTGAAAGCATCTTGAATAAGTATATTCCAACCTTAACGATAATTAGCGGCGTACTCATAGGTCTTATAGCAGGGGGTTCACAAGTCCTAGGCGTCTTCGGCTCAGGGATAGGTATCCTCCTTATGGTTGATATCATTCTCAACTACTATCAGATGCTTATGAGAGAGCAGCTAGAAACTATGATGCCGAGACTGGCTGACTTCTTAGGCAGAGGTTAAGGATCTAGGGGGTTTAGAAGCAGCTCCACATAATCATCTCTCATCTTTCTTTTGTCCCATTTTAACCGAGGCTTTAACTTCACTCTCACAACATCTTCGACACCAGCTCTGATTACACCATCTATAAGGCTCTGTTTGTCTAGCCTGAGGTAGAGTTTCCCGTGCTCGTCGAGATACTTTTCAACCTCGTTTGCGATTCTCCTCCTATCCGCTTCGTCCATCTTTTGTAGGAGCTGTTTCCCCCACTCATCAGCCCTACGCCCAGTTAAGTGGATAACATACCTCTTAACCTCGTTACCATAATGCCCCTCTAAAACCGTTTTAGTGAAGTCGAGAGGGTCTACGTCTAGTGTGTTCGAGAAGATCAATAAGCACCGCTCTTCATCTTCAGTCGCGTGTAAATGAAACGAAACTTCAGCGGAGATAAATGATATCTTAGGCAAGTATCCCACGCTTTACTCTAATATAGGGCACCTATATCTTTATTCGTAACGGCTGTGCATAGCTCTGTGGTTAGAAGGGTTGAGCATTAAGAAGATAGGCAAAGAAATAAAGATAGAGGATCTGTTGGAGGAGCAGCTCAGGCGTGAAATGTTTCTTGAGTCCGGTAAGAAGTTCAGATATATAGATGACTGGGACACTGTTATACACTCTGTATATGAAATTCCGATAGAATATGGTGGCTACACAAAGAGGGTTTGCGATCTGAAGTTTCTCAAAGAGATGGTCGACACGCTGACAAGTGGCGGCTTCGAGGAGGTTAAGCGCTCGGAGAGTAGGAGAAAGCAGATGAGAGAATTCACAAAGACGATGAGTATGTATTATAACTTGATCTTCAAGATGAAGGATCATAAAGTCGGTTACGGCGCCTTGATCTACTTCCCAGAACTCAACCCACAGCAGCCTGAGAGAAGTAAGGGTATCGTCCTTATGGCGAAGTGTGTCGTCAAAGGTGGCAATGTTGAATTTACCTACGAGAAGGCTAAGTTTGATGACTTTCTAATAGAGGTTAAGCCCTACATTGAACTCTTAGGCGACCTTTATAGGGCGCACAAACCCACTTAGATGATGCGGAGTAATCTATGCTACCCCGTTTAGACAAGGTGATATATGGCTTAGGTATCGAGTCGACAGCCCACACCTTCGGAGCATCCGTAGTCAAATCTACAGGTGAAATCTTATCAGATGCCAAATCCGTCTATACACCTCCAGAAGGCTCCGGCATTCACCCACGAGAAGCATCCAGACACCACGCTGAGAAGGCCGCTGCTGTGATAGAGGAGGCTCTAAGAGCGGCTGGAATAAGGGCCAGAGACCTTTCCTTTATAGCGTACTCAGCAGGACCGGGTTTAGGTCCATGTTTAAGAGTCGGCGCCACGGTTGCTAGAGCGTTCGCATCTTACCTTAATTTACCACTAGTACCAGTAAACCACGCGGTTGGGCATATTGAAATCGCTATACTTGAGGCCGGCTTCGGTGACCCACTTGTTTTGCTAGTTTCAGGTGGGCACACATTAATCTCAGCCCACTCAAAAGGTAGGTGGAGGATATTCGGCGAGACTCTTGACATAACTATAGGGCAGCTGCTTGACCAGTTCGGTAGAGCAGCAGGCTTTGCTTCACCAGCAGGCAGAAAGATCGAAGAGCTTGCGAAATCTGCCAAAAGATACGTAAACCTACCCTACACGGTAAAGGGGAATGATGTCCAGTTCTCAGGCTTATTGACAGCCGCGAAGAACCTTTTAGCCTCTGGTGAGTCACTCGAAGATCTGGCATACTCAGTACAGGAGACGGGATTCGCTATGCTTTGTGAGGTAACTGAGCGTGCTCTTGCCTTTACGGAGAAGCGTGAGCTACTCGTCACCGGCGGGGTAGCTGCGAACCGAAGGTTATGTGAGATGCTTAATGCGGTTGCTTCTCGGCATAACGCAAAGTTTGGCGCTGTCTCGACAAAGTATTCTGGAGACTGTGGTGCTCAGATCGCTTGGACAGGACTCTTGGCATATTGCGCTGGAGTATCGGTTCCTATAGAGAAGAGTGTTATAAGGCAGTCTTGGAGGCTTGACTCGGTCGATACGCCTTGGAGAAGCTGATAAAGAAGGGTGCTGAAGCAGATCTCTATCTGATCGACTGGCTCAACCTACTGGCGGTGAGGAAAGTTAGGGTGCCTAAGCCCTACTTCCAACCACAGCTCGACCAAGCCATAAGATCTCATAGAACTTCGCAGGAAGCACTCTTCTTAAGGAAAGCACGTGAGTGCGGTGTTCCAACACCGTTAGTCTACTTTGTTGACCCCAAGAGGGCTGAGCTCATTATGCAGTATATTGAGGGTGAGCGGCTGAAAGAAGCTCTTCTAACTAGAGGCGATGACGAATGTGTGAAGTTATGTAGAGAAATGGGGAGGGTTGTAGCCCATCTACATAACCACGACATCATGCACAGCGACTTGACACCATCTAACTTCATCCTCTCCAAAGGTAGACTTGTTGCCCTCGACTTCGGGCTATCCTTTATTTCCAAGAAGCTAGAAGATAGGGCAGTTGATCTACACCTACTTAAAGGTGTGTTGATCAGCACCTACACAGAGAAGGCTGACGTCTATTTCAACAGCGTCCTAGAAGGGTACGCCTCTCTTCTTGGTGAGGATACCGTAAACACTCTTAAAGCGAAGATCCGAGAGATAGAGCGCAGAGGGAGGTATGCTAGGGTCGTCTAAGAAGAGCATAATCTTCGTAACCAACAACCTAAATAAAGTAAAAGAGATCGAAGCCATATTATCCAAATACGGCATCGCTGTTGAAACAGCAAGCATAAAGAAGCACGAAATCCAGAGCGAGCAACTAGAAGAGATCGCAAAGGAGAGCGCGTTAAGCGCCTACCAGATTCTCAAGAGACCCCTATTCGTAGAGGATTCAGGGCTCTTCATAAAAGCATTAAACGGCTTTCCCGGCCCCTACTCATCCTACACCTACAAGAAGATCGGGGTATCTGGTATCCTTAAGCTTATGTCTGGTGAAAAGGATAGAAGCGCAGAATTCGTCTCACAGATCGTCTACATTGATGAAAATGGTTCGATTAAACCTTGTCGAGGCATCTGCGAGGGGGATATAGCAGAGGAGGCAAGAGGCTCTTTAGGCTTCGGCTTCGACCCAATCTTCATACCAAAAGGGCAGACAAAGACATTCGCTGAGATGAGCTTAGAAGAAAAGAACTTATTCTCACACCGTGCTAGAGCCGCTCATCTACTTGCCGAGATGCTGCGTAAGCCGGCAAACAAATAGATTCTTCTAATGGTGAACTGTAATATATACAATAGATGAGATGATAAGCTGGATCAAAAATACTGATGACATCAACATCACCGATTGAAAAATGGAAGAATCTCAGCCTACGCCAAAATATCTATCTAATATGTCACCCTGCATGAACCAATCAATCTGGGTACTTCTACCCGTCAATATATGTAAAGCCTGCTTTATTTCTTTCCCTGTCCACTTCCACCAAGGAGTTGCTTCCATAGCTTCGTCGATGTTTTCTGGAATCAAAAAGTACATTCCCCAAGACCTGTTAACGAGGTCCCCATGTTGGAGAGAAAATCTCTTGTGTATATTATCCACATAACAAAACCGGCAAGCGTAGGTGCATCCTATGGCGTAATTTATTGCCCAACCGTCAGAAAGTTCCTTACCTACGCCACCGTTCTTCAATGAAGTCAGTTTAGAACACTTTATTATAGGCGGATTAATCTTGAACTTACCATAAGAAACTTTACTCATGTCTTCGTCAAAAAGGTAAAACTCAATCTGTTTATTCTCTTTTTTAAGCCTCTCTATCTTCTTCATCCTAATGGTTTTCCAAGCCCTAATAGCAGCAAGACTTCTACCTCTCTTCGGTGGGACCTTTACACCTTCTCTCGTTGAAGTCAACTTACTGACATATCGAATAAGAAATTTCTTATCAATAAATGTTACGCAACATTTTAACCTTTAGATTCCGAATAAGATAAAATCGAACAGCAAAGTAAATTGGGAGATGTCGAAATGAGATATCAGTAAGGTTTATGTGATGGTGTTATCGGTGCTGTTAGAGAGGCTTTGGCGAGGATACATTCCCACAGGAAAGGTAAGTCGCAGTCAACTAGACCTACTTCGAAAAGGGCTCCTAGCTGGGTTACTCATAGCCCTGAAGAAGTAGAGGCTTTGATTGTTAAGCTAGCTAAGAGTGGTTTGAGACCATCTGAAATTGGTATTAGACTTAGGGATGAGTATGGTATACCTCTCGTTAAACCCATTTTAGGAAAATCCATAACTGATGTGCTGAAGGAGCATAATCTGCTAGGTGATCTACCCGAGGACTTAGAGCGTTTGCTGGCGCGGGCTAAGCGGCTTCAAGAGCATCTATCAGTCCACAGAGGCGATAGAAAGAATGTGCGTTCACTGGAGTTAATCGAAGCTAAGATACATAGGCTCGCAAAGTACTACAGGAGAATAGGGCGCCTTCCTCCAGACTGGAAGTATTCTGCTGTAGTAGCGCAGTTAGCGTGAAGAAGTTAGGTAAGAGTTGGGTAATCTAGAGGCTCTGAAAGCAAAGGCTTCTCTTATCGCTGAAAAGATTGTAGAGGCGGCTGAGGGTAAGAAGCGGATACTCATCTTAGGCCATATAGATGCGGATGGTATATCTTCCGCAAGCCTCATAGCACGCGCACTACGTTGCATAGAAGCACCCTACAATATACGCATCTTAAACGACCTCACACCAACGGTGCTAGAGGGGTTAAAGGATGAAGAGTACGACCTATACATTCTCTGCGAGTTAGGTGGAGGAATGCTTAGGCTACTAGAAAACTATCTCGGCTCAAGATGGGTTCTTATAGACCACCATCAAGTCTCAGAAGAGGAGCTTGCACACCCCTCTATCCTAAACGCTTGGTGCTACGGGTTTGATGGCGGTGTAGATGCTTGTGCCGCAACCCTAGCCTACTTTGTTTCATCGGCCATCGACCACAGCTTGAGGAGCTTTAGCTGGCTCCCTGTGGTCGCTGCCTTGGCGGATAAACAGGACCAAGGTGAGCGGCGATCTCTGGTTGGTGCCAATAAGGTCGTTTTAGAGGCGGCTAAGGAAGCTGGTCTGGTGAGTGAAAGCATAGATCTACTATTCTATGGTCGTGAAACCAGAGCTGTTCACGAAGCGCTTGCTGCCACCACAACACCCTACATCCAAGGTCTGAGTGGTAATCGTGAAGCCTGCTTTAACGCGTTAACTGCTGCTGGCATCAATCTGAGGAGTGGTGATCACTGGCGTACCTTATCAGAGCTTACGAAGGAGGAGAAGCAGAAGATTGTAGAGATTCTACTCCCTTATATCGGCGGTAGAGGTGTGGATGAGCTCGTAGGCTATGTGTATACTCTACTTAAAGAGGATGAATTTTCACCGCTTCGGGATGCTAGAGAATTCGGCACGGTGTTAAATGCTTGTGGTAGGATGGGTAAGAGTGGGCTCGGAGTTGGTCTATGCTTAGGCGACAGAGGTTACTCGTTGACCGAGGCTGAAAAGGTTCTTGCAGAGTATAGGCAGACTATAAACAGAGTCGTAAAGCTGCTCACAGAAGATGAAACTAGGATAATAAAGCATCAACTCTTCAACCTCATCGTCGCAGATGGTTTGGTCAATGCGGAGATGCTCGGCTCCATCTCATCCATACTCTCCGCAATACCTAAATTCTCAGATAAACCCATCTTCTTAACCACGAAGACTAAAGAAGGAGGTTTAAGAATCTCGGCCAGATTAGGCGCCGCATATAAGGGAGAGGTTAACATCGGACTTACCCTAAGAAAGGTTGCTGAGAAGGTTAATGGGCAAGGTGGTGGACATAAGGCTGCTGGTGGCGCAACTCTAGCATATTTGGAGCCTACAAAGCTCGTGAGTTTAATTCAAGAGGTGTTAGGCTCTTGAGATCTAAGATAACCTTAGAGTTAACGAGTGGTGATCAGAAGTTGATTAAAGCGTTGTATGACGCGCTCTATCCAGATAACATTAATCTGCCGGAGGGTCTTCATATTAGGATGGAGCGTGTAGGTGGCACTCTAGTGATAGAAGTTGAGTCAAAGTTTAGGCTTGAAACCCTGATATCGACCGTGGAGGAGATTCTTGAGGATATACACTCTGCCTTAGCTTCCTTAGATGTGGTGAAGGCCGATGCTTGACCTTAGGCTGGTAAGAGAACACCCGAATATAATAAGAGATATGCTCGCCAAAAGAGGCGTATCTTTCCCACTCGATGAGCTGCTAACAAAAGACGCTAAGAGGAGACAGATGCTGACTGAGGTGCAGAGGCTCAAGCATCAGAGAAACTTGCTCTCCTTGGAGATAGCACAAGCAAAGAGGGAGGGTAAAGATGTATCGGAAAAAATGCTCGCGGTCAAGGAGCTATCCGAGAAGATAGATAAGCTAGATTCTGAAGCAGAGGCGCTTGATCAAGAAGTAAGCAACCTACTAAAGGCGCTGCCTAACCTCATACACGAATCCGTGCCGATTGGAAGGGACGAGTCAGATAACGTAGTTGTCAGAAGCTGGGGTGAACCTAAACCCTTACCGATGCCCCCTAAAGACCATATAACTCTCGGACTCTTGCTGGATATCATCGACATAGATAGGGCTGCTAAGGTAGCGGGTTCAAGGTTCTACTACCTAAAGAACGACTTAGTCAGATTAAACTATGCGCTAATATGTTATGCACTCGACTTCCTAAAACAAAAAGGTTTCACGCTTCTACAACCCCCCTATATGTTGAGGAGGGAAGCAATAGAGGGAACGATAATAATTTCAGACTTTGAGGATGTAATCTACAAGATCGAGGGAGAAGATCTGTACCTCATCGGAACCGCTGAGCACGCCATAGCAGCTATGCACATGGATGAAATACTCGACGGCTCGCTACTACCGTTAAGATATGGTGGGATAAGCCCTTGCTTTAGAAAGGAAGCGGGGGCCCATGGACGCGACACTAAAGGTATATTTAGGGTTCACCAATTTGAGAAGGTCGAGCAGTTCGTCTTCTCTAAACCAGAGGACTCTTGGAAAGAGCATGAGATGATGATACGCAACGCTGAAGAATTCTTTCAATCGCTAGAGATACCATATAGAGTGGTTCTGCTCTGCTCAGGTGATTTAGGTAAGACTTCAGCCAAAACCTATGATCTGGAAGCCTGGTTTCCGGCTCAAAACACCTTTAGAGAAGTAGTCTCTTGCAGTAACTGCCTAGATTATCAAGCGCGTAGGTTGAGGATAAAGTACAGAGATAAGCCTAACGAGGAGTCAAAGTTTGTTCACACCCTTAACAGCACACTTGTTGCAACAGAAAGAACACTTATAGCGATAATGGAGAACAATCAAAATGAAGATAACACAATAAACATACCGAAGGTTCTTAGACCATACTTTGGTGATGAGAAGTTGATGCTGCCAAATAGAGTAGGGCTTAAATCTATGTAAATCGTGGGCTTGGCTGTTTAGTATGCCGAAGCGACAAAAGTCTGGTAAGATAAAGGATAAGTGGAGGAGCAAGGCTTGGCTGATAGTTGAGGCTCCACCATCTTTCGGCAGCACTCAGATCGGCTATATCCCTGTTACTGACGTGGAGAAAGCGGCTGGGCGAGTCGTTGAGACTACACTTTACGATATAGTCAAACAAGACCCCCAACAATACGTGTATAAACTATACTTTCAGATCACAGAAGTTCAAGATGGTGTAGCTAAATCCATACTCAAAGCATACGAATACTCCAGAGAGTATCTGAAAAGCCTCATACGAAGGGGTTCATCCATGGTTACATTTATAAAAGATTACACAACCAAGGATGGCATAACCGTAAGGGTGTATGTAGTAGCCTTCACTCAAAAGAGGATAAACTCTTCACGCAAACACGCGATCAGAATGGCAGCCGACAAAGTGCTTCAAGAGAAGACCTCATCCCTAACCTACGACCAGTTTGCTCAAGAGGCTGTGCTGAGCAAGATAGGCTCTGATATCTACAATGAGGCTAGAAAGATCGCTGCGCTAAGACACGTCGGCATCTTCAAATTCAAGATAGTTAAAGGTATACCAGTTATGGCTTCCGCTACAAGTATACTCGAAACCACAGCCAAAGAAGAGGAATCCGAAGAAGAGGTTGAAGAGGCAGAAGAAGAGGATATAGAGGAGGAGGCACCTACAAGTTAACCTCGTTTGCCAGCCGCTACAATTTTTATAACCTGACCATCTTCCAATATATGGTCAGCACCCAACCTTACACCACTAACAGCATCAACCGCATACAGAAAGGTGTCGCCTAGATCGGTGTGTATTAGGTAGGCTAGGTCTCTAGCTGTAGTGCCTCTACGCACCACTTTAGCATCTGGTAAAACATTACCTTTTTTATCAGAGAGTTTGGATTCGTCTTCGACCGGGTAGACTACAATACACTGTAGAAGCTGAAAGTAAGCTGCGTTAATTGCTTGCTGAACACCCGTTGAACCCCATTTTGTAAGAACCTTGCGCTCTATGAATTCTAAAACCCTCTTCTGCTCTGCAGTAAGCTTTTCAGGAGCCTTGATCCTAAAGCTGCTATCACCCGGTATGTAATCTATTAGCCCCTTCTCTGCTGCTCTCCTTAAAACGAGTTCCGCTTCAGAGGCACACGGAATCACCAATCTACCAGTTTCTTTAAGTCTCACTATATTCTTCTCTGAAGTAGGTAGGTCACACTTATTCGCAGCTATAAGGCTGGGCTTTGAACTTCTTCTCAAACGGTCTACAAACTGATCTATCTGTTCTTCAGACCAAGAAGTGGGCTTCTCAGCTTTCAAGCCAAGTTTACCTATCGCCTCTTGTATCGCCTCCTCACCAATGCTTAAGCCACTTAATCTCTGCGCCAGCATTGGTGTAAGCTTTTCCGCACCAGCTTCGACTGTCCTCGCTACTCTCTGCCAGTCCTTCATAAGTATCTGCTTAAGCCAAAGGTTGAACTCTCTTTCAACAAACTCTACATCCTTGAGTGGATCGTGGCTGCCTGGTTCACATACCCTACCCTCTTCATCCGTTGAGCCTGAGGCATCTACTACGTGTATTAGAGCGTCTGCTTGCCTGAGGTCGTCAAGAAATTTATTACCCAGCCCACGTCCCTGAGAGGCGCCAGGTACCAGCCCAGCCACATCTACCAACTTGACTGGTATGAGTCTCACGCCGTTTATACAGACGGAGTTGACTGGGTTATCCTTCACATTAAGTTTCTTACATACACATTCTTTACGGAGATATGCTATACCATAGTTGGGGTGGATTGTTGTAAAAGGGTAGCTGGCCATAGGAACATTCATCAGAGTTGCTGCGTTAAAGAAGGTTGACTTCCCCGTATTAGGTTTACCTATTATGCCCACTAGCATCACAAATACTATGTTAGCGTAGGATATAAAAAGGATGTTTTGCTGAGGCGTTGGTGATGCTGTTTGAGGGTGCTGGTCTGCGATCCGGTGTCAACTAGGTGTTTAGAGGTTCTGAAAGATGCGGGTCTAGAGGTATCTTATCAACCAAAGATATCTGCTGAGGACTTGATTAAACAGATTCCGGAATACGATGCGGTGATAGTTAGAAGTAGGACAAAGATCACATCTTCTGTAATCGAGGCTGGTAAAAAGCTGCGGGTTATTGGACGCGCAGGGGCTGGTTTAGATAACATAGATACTAAGGCTGCTTTAGCGAGGAATATTATTGTGGTTAATACCCCTGAATCTTCGACACAAGCGGTGGCTGAACTCACGATTGGGTTGATGTTGAGCCTCGCCAGAAAGATACCTCTCGGAGACCGAGGGATCAAAGAAGGGCGGTGGCTAAAGAGCGAAATGATGGGCATTGAGCTCAAGGGTAAGACACTTGGTATCATTGGATTAGGTAGGATAGGTAGAAGGGTCGGAGCCATAGCAAAGGCTTTCGGTATGAAGATCCTTGTTTATGATAAAAGGAAGCTTCCGGAAAAACTCATCAAATTGCTTAGTGCGGAAGTGGTTGATATAGACACCTTGCTCTCTAAATCAGACTTCGTCACACTACACGTACCACTTACACCCGAAACCAGACATATGATAAGCCGCGAAAGGTTAGCTAAGATGAAGAAGGGCGCATATCTAATAAACACCTCAAGAGGCGAGGTAGTGGACGAAGAAGCCCTATACGAAGCCCTTAAGGAAGGCTGGCTGGCTGGTGCTGCACTAGATGTGTTTAAGCAGGAACCACCCACTTCTGAAGTTGTAAAGCTACCAAATGTCATCTGCACACCACATATAGGTGCGCAGACAGTTGAGGCGCAAGAGGCGGCTGGAGAAAGAGTGGCTGAGAAGGTCATCAAGGCTTTAGGTTTAAGATAAGTTTAAGTGCATATATTGAGCCCAGTCTTATGAGCGGTAATGTATAGATATATGGCAGAGACTTGGCAGAAGATCTACAAGGAGAAGGCTGGGAACATAACCCAGCGTGCCATAGAGTGGAGAAAGGAAGGCACCATAGTTAGGCTAGAAAAGCCTACTAAGCTTCATAGGGCTAGGAGTCTAGGCTATAAAGCGAAGCAAGGTTTCGTCGTCGTCAGAGTTAGAGTAGGGCGTGGAGGTAGGGTTCGCCTACGCCCAAGAGCTGGTAGAAGACCCAAGCATCTTGGTGTAGTTAAGATTAAGCGCGCAATAAGTAGCCAGGAGATAGCTGAGAATAGGGCTGCGAGGAAGTATCCCAACCTTAAGGTGCTTGGTTCCTACTTCCTATACGAGGATGGGAAGTATAAGTGGTATGAGGTTATAATGATCGACCCAGCGCACCCAGCCATCAAAAACGATGTTAACGTAGGTAAGCTTGTGAGCGACTAAAACCCTGCCTTAACCGGATCCTGCGGCTTCATAACTTCTCTAAGTAGAGAGGTTATGTAACAACCTTTTCCTAGTGTGGTTTCAAGGGATAAGACTTCTTCTGAAACTTCTGTGTGGAGTCCAGTTAGCACGATGGTTGCTGCCCTCACATCCCCTCCTACGCTAAGCTCAGGCATCTCGTCGATATAGAAGCTTCTAGGTGAAACTTCCTCTTCTAAGAGAACTTTTGAAGCATATGGTCCGAGTCTGCCGAGATCTTCTTCTTTGAAGTTGTAGCCTACAAGTGGGCATAGCAGCACCGCCTTCTTAGAGTTGTTGATCTTCCCCTCGGCCTTCCTAGCCTCGAGTATCTTCACCCCAATAACCTCTGCATACAGGTCTGATTGGTATATCGAGGATAACTCTTCACCGTCTTCTATGGCTTTACTTAAGGTTCTATTGAAGATATAAGACTGGTAAGCGTTCACGAAGAGTCTTCTAACACGCAGAGGTATGGATCTTAGCGCCCTAATATAGTTGTTCGGTTGCGCTCTAAGGCTTCTTAAAACTTGTCGCTCCAGATCCAAAGTCGGCGGAAGATCCTCTGGGTCAGCGTTTAGATAATCTTCGCTCAGAATCTTCCGCGCTTGCTGGACATTATCCTTCTCATCTTCTGTGGTATAAGTTAATAGGATATTGACCGCTTCCTCAAACCTCCTCTTAACCAACGCTCTCCCTATAAGGTGCGTTACAGGCCTTCTTGAGCCGAAGCGCTGGTAACCAAAGTAGTTGGGAACACCCTTCTCTAGCACAACCTCGATTATCTGTGGTATGTTCTGTCTTCTTTCTACCTCTCTAATCTTAACAAAGAATCTGTTACCTATGAGGTGGCTTCTGTTTAGAGGATAAGGTAAGTAACCTAGCTTCTTCAGCGTGAGTCTATCTGGAAGACTGAGCCGGACACGTTCTGCATCAGCTGGGATAGTTATGTATTGTGAGGTGATAGCGTCTGCATCCTTTATGCCTAAGTAATTGACCCTTGCACCAAATACTTTTTCAACGATCTTAACAGCATGTAGAGTATCTAATCCACGCTTAGTTAAGCTATAGAGTATATAAGATCCTTGCTTCTTCGGCTGCTCAGATATGTGTTTGAACACAATCTCATCTAAGACCTCCTCCACCAAAAAATCCTCTAACTGGTCACGTAGCCTCCCACCTATCCCCTCATAGTGTGTTGCGTAAACCGTCATCCCTATGCTTATGTCGAGAGGGGGAGGGTTCAATTCCGCTAGAGGAGCTTCAATTTACCCGTAATCGGATCTACTTTACTTGCTGGAGCAGGACCTATGGCTACGCAGGTGATAGCGCCTGGAGGTACCTGAGTAAGCCCCCTGTCCTCTACGGTCGCTACGGGTAGATCGTTTTCTCTAGCTTCTCTTTCCAGCTTCTTCAGCTCATCTAAGGAGGCGACCTTAACAGCTATCTTAGCCATACCGCTCTCTATCCAGGCTCGATACCACTGTGGTTTCTGTATTCTAGCCTCTTCGGCAGCTAGTATTGCTGCGTGTGCGGCTTGGACTGCGATCTTACCCCTACCCATCTTCAAATCTGTCCTGACCGCTATCACCTGCTTATACTCCCACCAATGGCTTGACATAGGAAGGGTATATATGTGATCTATCGAATAAGCCTTTGGTTGGAATGCGTGAAGTAGACTACGATGTAATCATCGCAGGAGGAGGTTTGGCTGGTCTACTGGCAGCTAGAGAAGCTGCCTCAAAAGGGTTAAGCGTTGCTATCATTGAAGAGGATTTTGAGATAGGTGTGCCAGATAAGTGTGATGGGCTTGTAAGCATAAAAGCCTTAATGTGCCTTGGTGTGATTCCAACGAGTAGGGCGGTGCAGAACACTGTTGGACGGGTGCTCCTATATCCACCGAGCGGGAAACCGATAGAAGTGGAAACATCTAAGCTGCTAAAGATCGTTGTACTAGATAGGGGTATCTTCGATAAGGGCCTCGCTAGAGCGGCTTCATCAAAAGGGGCTGATATCTTTCTTGGTGAGAGAGTCGGTAAAGCCGTTGAAGAGGAAGGATTTGTTAGAGTCGAGGCTAACCGCATACTTAAATCAAAGATCTATATCGAGGCAAGAGGTACTTCAGCTCTACCGGCTGATAGGCAAAGATCACTTCTACCAGCAGCAAGATACGATGTCGAGGCAAAGTGGATACAAGAAGACACTGTAGAAGTATATGTAGATAGCACCAAATACCCCGGTTTCTTTCTTTGGGTTATACCAAAAGGCAAAGATTCGGCGAAGGTAGGGGTCGCTGGTCGCTCCATAAACTGCTTCGCTACACTTGATGAATTTCTAAAACAGAAAGGAGGCGGGCAAGTAATTAAGAAGGTTTCAGCACCGATCTATGTAGGCGGCCCAATAGACAACTTCGTTAAAAGGAGAATGATGATAGTAGGAGACAGTGCTGGTCAGACAAAGCCCTCAACAGGAGGCGGAATATACTCCTGCGGGTTAGCTGGTGTGCTTGCTGGTCAAGCAGCAGCAAAGTACCTTTTGGACGGAGATCCAGATGCGCTTCAGAAGTATAGCCGAAGCTGGCTGCACTTATTCAAAGAAGATTTTAAGACAAGTTTACAAGCGCGGAGGATATATGAGAAGATGGATAACAGAAGCATAGAAAAGGTATTCGACTTGATTAGAGAGAAGGATCTACTTAACGAGCTTCTTCAGGAGGATGGTTTTGATGAGCACTCGAAGTGGATTAGGAGAATCTTAAGTATGGAGGATTTGGTTAAGATCTTTTCAATAGTCGCTGCCGACGAGATTAGATCTCTAATAAAACAGATTGGTGAGTTTTTGATGCATAGAAGATAGGTTTATGTGGGGCTTGAGACGGTGAATAAAGATGGAAGAAGCTGAAAAAAACCTTAAGATCGCTTTCGCGCAGACCAACCCGAAATTCGGTGAAGTGAAGGAGAACCTTGAGGAGGCTTTGAAGCTTGTTAGAAGCGTGGACGCAGACTTGGTTGTGCTACCGGAACTATTTAACACAGGCTACGCCTTCTTAAGTAGGGACGAAGTTAGACGATTCGCAGAAGAAATCCCGAATGGCGAAACCTGTAAGATTCTTGTGGAAGAGTCTGGGAGGCTTGGAAAGACGATTGTAGCCGGGTTGGCTGAGAAGGCTGGTGATGCGCTCTATAATGCTGCTGTCTTAGTCTCAAAGGGTAGGTTCGTTGGCTTATATCGTAAGCTACATTTGTTTAACAGAGAGAAGATCTTGTTCAATAAAGGTGATCTGGAGCCTAAGGTGTATATGGTTGATGGTGCGAGGATAAGTATGCTGATCTGCTTTGATTGGCTCTTCCCAGAGATATGGCGTGTTCTAGCTTTAAAAGGCGCTGAGATCGTAGCCCACCCCTCAAATCTAGTGCTCCCAAATTATTGTCAAAGGGCTATGCTGGCTCGCTCTTTCGAGAACCACATCTACACGATAACAGCAAACAGGGTTGGAGAGGAGAAGAGGGGCGACTACCACCTAAAATACACTGGTAGAAGCCAGATCGTCAACCCAAAGATGGAGGTCCTAGCGTCTGCCTCAGAGGATCAAGTTGAATGCAGAGTCGTTCAAGCGGATCTTGAGCTAGCTCGAAACAAAAAGGTAACTGAATACAATGATATCTTTAGAGATAGGCGCCCAAGGTTTTATAAGCTCCTAACTAAACCACCTCACCTAGCTAAGCCTTCCTCCTAACCAAACTGTAGCCATTATTTTTAAGATCGGCTAAAAACCTTGTTGAATCGAGGGAGTTTTCAGAGTCGCTGTGAGGTTATGTGATCACTCCATCTTCTCTACAGATTCTAACTCGAACCTATATATCTTCTCTAGGTTGATGCTGTATTCATCGCTAAGGAACTTCTTTAGCTTCTCGCTAAGTGGGGCTTCGTAGATCTTGATGCTGAAGAGATAGATCTCTGCCTTCTCTACATCATTGAGCAAGGCGGCATCCGGCACATCTAATGTGGCTATATATCTGCCATCCGGGAGCCTATCATAGAACTGCACATCTATCCTTCTATTAGCCAAGTCTATATCAAGGGGGTAGCCAGTGTACTTGACAGTGCCTACATATGTGAATTCAGCTTTAGATATCTCTTCAGCAACCCACTTAGGGAAACCAGCCACACCTATTTCACCTATAGATCTCGGTAATGGGCTGCTGTACTGTAGCAACCTCCTTCCTCATAACCCTCAGCCTAGCCTCTATCTTCTCAGCCTCTTGAGCCAGCGGGGTGATGTCTAGTTGAATATCTGGCACAAGTTTGCAGAAGGCTGTAAGCGCTTTGACCGCAGCGGTTGCATCAGCTATATGCTCCCTAGCCTTGACCACAATAGCGACTACATCAAAGTTCTCCCATCTCCCCTCATTCAACAGCGTACCCGGTATGCCTGTGACCATCCCGAGCCTCATCTGCTCTAACCCTGCGCCCTCTATGAGCCTTCTAGCCCTCTCTGTGCTGCCCACTGCTATAACGTCGTGTGAACTGGATGTGAAAGCATCCTCTTCCACCGGTCTACCGACTATGGTGACTATCAACCTACAGTAGTGATCCTTCGACCAAGAGAGTATCTTCTTAGCGAGAGCCCTATCTAAGGCTGGGTTTGGTGTAAACTCGGCTGAGAATACAGCTAACTTGGGCTTCTCTGAGGCATGTATCCTCGCTGGAAACTTCGGCTTCCCCTCAAAGATCAGCGAGATCGGTGGGAAGTGAGGCGAATCCAGCACGGCAATCTGATCGAGCTGAAGCGCCGCTATGAGGTAGCTTGCTGAGATGCTGCTGACCAACCCGACCGAAGGGAATCCATCAACCACTACACCATCTCTTAAGTTGATATCCTTATACCTACGAATTTCTATCTCCAAGCCCACCACCACATACCACAGCAAACGGGCAATTAAACATATACAAATAAACAAGAGAAGACAACGCCAGGGATAAGATCCTCCTCAATCGGATCAAATCCCTAAACCTTAAGCTTTCAAGAAACTCTACTTCTGGCTTTTACGATCACACACGGAAGTTTGTGGTAAAATTCAGCAGCATATATTCCACTACAACCCTCAAAACCTTCCTCTTTCCAGAAAATGCACACTATAAAGTAGCGCCGTTATAGTCGTCGTCAAGGACGACACTTTTGGCTCTTTTTACGAAGGTCTCCATTTTAAATAAATCTTTGAACCCCGGGCTAGATTCAACACCCGTAGAGACGTCTACCGCATACGGCCTAACGGCCTCCACGGCTTTACTAACATTTGATGGGTTAAGACCACCAGCAAGTATAAGAGGCTTTGGGTAGATGATGTCCCTTACACGCCTACTTATATGCCAATCGTGGACAACCCCTGTCCCCCCGACCCGCCCCTCAGCAAACGAGTCTACAAGAATCCCATCAGCGAACCGAGCCTCACGTATCACTCTCCCAACAACACTCTCTGAAGCAGAGAAGGCTCTAACAAGAGATATGGAAGGCAATCTTTCTCTAAGGTCACTCAAACCCGAAAAATCTTCACCGTGAAGCTGAATCAAGCTCGGCTTCAAAAGCCTACAGGCCTCTAAAACCTCTTCTAAGCTCTTAGGTACAGTAACAAGCACACTCTTAACATCCTTGGGAACAAGTTTGATTAAGTGCTCAGCTTCCTCCAATTCTAAATTTCTTGGTGAAGATGGGACACCAACGACAAAACCTATAAAGTCAGCCCCTATCCTGCAAGCAGCCTCCAGATCCTCCTCTTTGGTTATGCCACAGATCTTCACTTTAACAGTTCTCATAACGCCATCACAAGCTCCCTCACTTTATCCTCAATATTCTCAGCCAGCATTATCGCTGAGCCAACAAGGAAGGCCTTAGCACCATATCTTCGTAATCTACGTATATCCTCAGCCCCTTGAATACCACTCTCACTCACCACAACCTTATCGCCGAGAACAACATTAGCCAAAACCCTCTCTGTTGTCGCCAGATCTACTTTAAGAGTCCCCAAGTCTCTATTGTTGATACCTAACAGGTCTGCTTCGGTTTTAACCGCTTCCAGCAACTCTCCTTTACTATGAACCTCGAGCAGAACCTCCAAACCCTTTGAATGTGCAAGTTGGATGAACTCTTTGAGCGAATCTTTGATATACCCTCTTCTAAAAACAGAATAAATCAGCAGAATGGCGTCTGCACCCAACCTAGCCGCAGCTTCTACTTGAAGAGGGTCAACGACAATATCTTTCATTAACACCGGCAGATGAACATGCTCCTTTACCTCACTTAGCCAAACGAGAGAGCCACCAAAACGTCTTGGTTCAGTAATTACCGAGATACCTACCGCACCCCCAGCCCTAATAGCTTTAACTACTTCACTGAGGCTTAAGATTTGCCTTAGTTTTCCAAGGGATGGTGAAGCTGGTTTAATCTCCGCTATTATAGGAACATGTACGCAGTTGGTTATGGCTTCCTTTAAGCTTATTCTAGGATAGGGTTTCCTCTTTTCTACGGTGTAATATCCAGTACGCAAAGTTTCACGTGCCTCGTTGACTAATGTATCCAGAAAATCAGCCATATCTCCTCTCTAGCTCCTCCAATTTTTCGACGCAACTTCCATCATAGAACTTAATTAGCTCCTTGAGTTTTCTATACGAAGCGCCGCTATCTATCGATTTCTGCGCTAACTCTACTGCATATTTGAAGTCATCCGCGACACCACCTACAATGGCTCCAGCTGCCGCGTTGACGGCTACGATGTCCCGTTTAGGATCGCCTGCTTTCAAGCAACCATACAGTATCTTGAAAGTTAGTTCGGCGTTCTCCTCCTGGCTCTTTCCAACGATAGATTCAACAGTAGATTTTTCTACGCCAAGGTCACTAGGGCTAACTTCAAAACTCTTTATTTCACCCTCCCTAAGCCAAGCTATCAACGTTCTTCCCACAGTTGAGACCTCATCCAAACCGTCTAAGCCGTGTACCACCATAGCCTCTTGCAGACCCAATCTGCGAAGTATTTCAGCCATCTTCGCCACAAGCCCAGATTCATAAACACCAACAACTTGAGCAGAGGGCATCGCTGGATTTGTCAACGGACCTAGAATGTTGAATACTGTCCTTATTCCGATTTCCCTCCTAGGACCAGCCACGTTTTTCATCGAAGGGTGTAAGGCAGGGGCAAAGATGAATCCTACGCCGATCTCCTTGATAGCTTTTTCTATGGTCACTTGGTTGACGTTTAAGTTTAGTCCCAGACGCTCAAGTAAATCGGCGCTTCCACTTTTACTCGTAACTGAGCGGTTTCCGTGCTTGGCTACTGGGACCCCCATTCCTGCGACCACAAATGCTGCTGTGGTGCTGATGTTGAAGGTCTTTATTTTGTCACCTCCCGTTCCGCAGGTATCCACGAGACGCCTATCCACCTTTGGGTTTACTCTATAGCAGCAGCCCCTCATGGCTTCGGCGAAAGCCACGATCTCTTCAACGGTTTCACCCTTCATTCTCAAAGCAGTAAGAAAGGCAGCTACTTGTGAGGGTGTGGCTTCTCCACGGATCATCTCCTTCATCGCTTCATATGCCTCTTGATAGGAGAGATCGATTCTTTCGACAAGCTTCGCTATCGCTTCCTGAATCATTTTTACCACCCATTAAGAAAATTCTTAAGAATCTTCTTACCCTCCTCAGTAATTATCGATTCTGGATGGAATTGCACACCCTCAATCGGGTAAAGTTTGTGACGTATGCCCATAATTTCACCCTCCTCAAGAGATATGGCAGAAATCTTAAAGCAGCTTGGAAGAGTAGCAGCATCTACAACAAGTGAATGGTAACGTGCGGCTTGAATCGGATTCTTTACACCCCTAAAGATACCTTCTCCATCATGCTTTATCTCACTCTTCTTCCCGTGCATCACTCGTTTAGCCCTCATAATGCGGGCACCAAAAACCCAAGCTATACCTTGATGCCCCAAGCAAACTCCAAGAGTTGGTATTTTTGGACTTATTTGCTTCAGGATCTGGGAGCAGATGCCGAAGTATCTTGTCTCCTCTGGTGTACCAGGCCCTGGAGATATTACAATTCTTTCAGGCTTAAGCTTTAGGACCTTTTTGATTGTTATTTGGTCGTTTCTGTAGACGAGTGGTTTTGCACCTAGTTCACCAAGGTATTGGGCGAGGTTATAGACGAAAGAGTCGTAGTTGTCTATAAGTAGGACTCTTATGGCCGATTTTCACCTCCTTCTGAAGCTGTATGTAGTGCCTTTAGAAGGGCTGAGGCTTTGTGTTCAGTCTCGAACCACTCTTTTTCTGGAACAGAGTCGGCTACTATACCAGCTCCGGCTTGAATAAAGGCTCGACTCTCATTGGTAATCAGCGTTCTAATAGTTATAGCGAAGTCAGCATTGCCATTATAGGAGAAGTAGCCTACTGCCCCTGCGTATGGGCCTCTCCTAACAGGCTCAAGTTCCTCGATTATCTCCATAGCCCTAACCTTTGGTGCTCCAGTGACCGTCCCAGCTGGAAAAACAGCCCTCACAGCGTCGTAACAATCGCAGCTAGATCTAAGCCTACCAACGACTCGTGAGACCAAGTGTTGCACGTGGCTGTACTTATAAACCCTCATAAATTCAGGCACACTTATTGATCCAAACTCTGAAACCTTCCCAAGATCATTCCTCGCCAAATCAACTAGCATCACGTGCTCAGCACATTCCTTCGGGTCACAAAGAAGTTCTTGTGCTAACACTCCATCTTCATTAGGATTATCTTTAACACGCGGCCTTGTTCCAGCTATCGGGTATGTTTCAACGGTTTTACCCTCCACCCTTACAAGCATCTCAGGACTTGAACCCACAATCTTACATCTTTTCATCTTCAGAAAGTACATATATGGGGATGGGTTGATATTGCGCAATACCTTATAGAATGGGATTAAACTTCCGTGGAGGCTAAACTCAAAGCGCCTAGAAAGTACTATTTGGAAAGCGTCGCCGGAGAATATATACTCCTTTGACTTTCTAACAATTTCCTCAAACTCTTCCTTCTCAATATTTGACTTTGGATTTGAATAGGAGGGAGATTCGGGGCTAAACTTCTCTTTTAAAGCCTCTTCGACTTCCTTTAGGCGATTTTCACCAAAATGATAATAGAAGGCTTCTCTTGTTTTATGATCAAATACTATCCCATCGTCATAGATACCCATTTCTAGGTCTGGAAGGTTGGAATCATCTACTGCGTATTTAGGCAGGTTCTCCCAGTATCTAATAATATCGTAGGAAAGGTAACCTACAGCTCCTCCGATGAATCTGAAATCATTAGAAGCCTTATATCGCCTACTTACGACTTCTTTAACGAAGAGTAGGGGGTCACTAACAACACACCTCTCCCCTCTGCTTTCATCTTTATCATAAACCTCTCCTCGGCCGTTTTTTATGCTAATGACGGAAGTCGGATCAAAGCCTACGAACGAATATTCTGCAATCTTCTTTGGCCCCTCAACAGACTCTAAAAGGTAGGCATAATCATAGCGTTCACATAGAGCGGTAAAGACCTCTAAGGGTGATTTACCCCAATTAATCTTAATAACTTTAGGTTTAACTAAACTCTTAACGGAATAGGTACTCTTTCTCATCTTTGTTTTTCCCTCATCACGTTTAGTGACGAAGGCACTAATTTAAACTTTTATGCTCAAAAATGAGCATCAGAAAAGACAGGGAAAGATCCACTAAACCACTCCTCATAATGGCAAATATTGTGAGTCTTCACTTTAATGATATGCCGGGGGCGGGTTTTGAACCCGCGGCCTCCAGATTATGAGTCACACCCTAACTTGTGGAGGCTGGCGCTCTAACCGGGCTGAGCTACCCCGGCTTAAAGATTCTACCAACATTTACCCTTTTAAGAGTTACTTTCCCAGTTGGAAGCCTCCCTATATACTCCTATCCTAAAGAGGCAGGCTTCCTATATGCAAAATAAGGAGTCATCCATGATTAACTTTTAACCAAATTCCTACTCACACCTCTTTCTTTGAAACGCTGTATGGTCTTAATACCACACGATATTAACGCACAAAACCTTTTAATCAGCGCCAATAAGTAACCAAGAATGGCGCAAAGTCTTGGTCACTCTACATCTTGAAAAGATTTTCAATCCTAAAAGTGTGGCGATAATTGGAGCAAGTGACGAAGAAGGCTCTATAGGATATGTTCTGATGAAAAACTTTCTGAACTCCGGCTTTGAAGGGGAGGTTTACCCAGTTAATATTCGTAAGGAAGAAATTTCGGGGGTTAAAGCATACAAGAATGTCGAGCAGCTCCCAAAGACTGTTGATCTCGCGGTTATCGCTACCCCAGCTGCAACGGTCCCAGATATAGTGGAGCAGTGCGGGAGAGTTGGTATAAAGGGTTTAATAATAATATCTGCTGGATTTAAAGAAGTTGGAGCCGAGGGTAAGGCACTAGAAGATAAGATTCTGGAAATTAAACAGAGGTATGGCTTAAGAATCATTGGGCCGAATTGTTTAGGTGTAATACGCCCAAGTATTAAACTTAATGCAAGTTTCGTAGATAGGATGCCAAAAGAGGGTAGTATAGCTTTTATCTCCCAGAGTGGTGCTCTAGGTACAGCCATTCTTGATTGGGCTATTCACGAAAACATAGGATTCAGCTGTTTTGTATCAGTAGGTTCTATGATCGACGTTGACTTTGGAGATCTTATTGATTATCTAGGCACTGATCCAAAAACAAGAAGCATCCTCATGTACATTGAAGGCATAACGGATGCGCGAAAGTTTATGAGCGCAGCAAGACACTTCGCAAGAACAAAACCCATAATTGTAGTTAAGGCTGGAAAATTCGGCGAAAGCGCTAAAGCTGCTTTTTCACATACTGGTTCCATTACGGGTGAAGACGACGTTTACGATGCTGCCTTTAAACGTGCTGGTATTGTTCGTGTTGAGGAAATAGCGGATCTGTTTAGCTGCGCTGAAGTGCTTGGTCTCCAACCATTACCAGAAGGTCCAAACCTAGCCATAATTACTAATGCTGGGGGTCCGGGGGTTATGGCTACAGATGCGCTTATAGCTAGAGGCGGAAAGCTTGCTAAGTTAAGTTCTGAGACCTTGGATTTTCTTAATAGTATTCTTCCACCTTATTGGAGTCATAGGAACCCTATTGATATTTTGGGTGATGCAAAAGCTGACCGTTATCGAGCCGCTTTGGAGGCTTGTGTTAAAGATAAGAATGTTGATGGTATACTTATTATTTATACACCCCAAATTATTTACACAGCCCAAACTAATCCGGTCGAGATTGCCAAAGCTATAGTGGAGGTTTATAGAAGCGAAAAATATCATCATAAAACGATATTAACCTCATTTATGGGCTCTGAGAATGTTGAAGAAGCGAATCATATTCTAAACATTAATGGTATACCAACTTTTCCAACACCAGAACAAGCTGTTAGAGCATACCTTTACATGTACCAGTACAAGCGGAACTTAGAACTGCTTTACGAGACTCCTGAGGAGCTGCCTGTCGATATTTCTCCTCCAAAGCGCCCCATATTAGTTATCATGCGTAACGCAGCGCAGGAAAATCGTGAATTACTGAGCGAAGTTGAGGCTAAAAAAATACTTGAGTATTACAATATACCTGTTGTAAAGACTTTTATTGCTAAGACAGCAGACGAAGCAGTACGGTTAGCTTCGAGCATAGGTTATCCAGTGGTGCTGAAGATTCTATCACCACAAATCTCACATAAAACAGAAGCTGGAGGAGTTGCTCTCGACTTGAATAATGAAAGCGAGGTCAAAGAAGCTTTTGAAAGAATAATCAACAACGCTAGGATATATAATCCGAATGCGGAAATAATCGGTGTTACGGTTCAATCAATGGTTAAAAAGAAGGGGTACGAGATCATTATCGGTTCCAAGAAGGATCCTATATTTGGACCTGTTATTCTTTTTGGGATGGGTGGCCTCAGTGTAGATTTATTTAAGGATTATGCGGTAGGGATACCTCCTTTAAATCAAACTTTGGCAAAACGTTTAATGGAGGAAACAAAGGTCTATCAGCTTCTGAGAGGATATAGAAACCTACCTCCAGCTAACATTAAGCTTCTTGAAGAGATCCTTCTGCGTTTTTCACAGATGATTGTTGATTTTCCCCACATAAAGGAAGTCGACATAAATCCACTACTAATTGATGATAAAGAAGCTCTTGTTCTAGATGGATGCTAGAATAGTTATAGACAAAGATCTGGTGTTCCAGAAGGTTGAGCCTCATCAACACTTGATAATAAGCCCTTACCCCAAGAAATATGAGAGCCTGTGGAAGCTTCGAGATGGTCGGACGGTTCTCTTAAGACCAATAAAACCTGAAGATGAACCACTATGGCTTGAAATGTTCCAAAATTTCTCTGAGGAATCTATCCGTTTTAGATTCTTCCAAGTTATAAAGGACACACCGCACGAAGTGAGAGTTCGCTATTGTAACATCGACTACGATAGAGAAATAGCTATCGTGGCAGAGTTTAACGAAAATGGGCGCAGGCGTATAGTTGGTGTTGCTAGAGTTAATCTAGAACCAGACAGGAAGAGGGGTGAAATAGCCTTTATTGTAGCTGATCCTTGGCAAGGTCTTGGTCTAGGCACAAAGTTAGTTGATTATGTTATTGAAATAGCCAAAGACATGGGTGTTGAAGTTCTTTATGCAATAATGCTCGAAGATAATTACAGAGCTATAAATCTGGCAAAGACAATGGGCTTCGTTTTGACGAGGCAGGAGGACGGTACAGTGAAGGGTATCCTAAATCTTAAAGAAGAAATGTAGGCAGACAACACGCATTTGAAAGATATCAAAATTGGTAAATGAAGTATGTATAAAGTCTTTATCTACTCGGTCCTGGTGATTTAAGGAAAAGGTTATCTATGATTGACTTTTAGCCAGATGCTGGCAATAGGATGGCAAAGACGTTATTTGAGAAGATCTGGGATGAACACGTGGTTTACCAAGAAGAGAGTGGTCTGGCTCTAATCTATGTAGATAGACACTATATACACGAGGTCACCTCTCCGCAAGCCTTCGAAGGGTTAAGGTTGGCTAAGCGTAGGGTGAGAAGACCAGATCTTACATTCGCGACAATGGATCATAATGTGCCTACAACAAGCCGCCTAATACCCGTATCAGACCAGTTAGCAGCGCTGCAGATGGCTGCGTTAGAGAAGAACTGCGCAGAGTTCGGGATTACGCTCTTCGACCTCTCCAGCCCCTATAATGGGATCGTGCACGTCATAGGACCGGAGCTCGGATTAACCCTACCAGGTTTGACGATCGTATGCGGAGACAGCCACACATCCACACATGGAGCGTTTGGCGCCATAGCGTTCGGCGTTGGTACAACTGAAGTCGAGCATGTGCTAGCGACACAATGTATCTGGGTTGAGAAACCCAAGCTTATGGAGGTCGTCATCGAAGGCTCTCTTCAGAGGGGCGTAACAGCGAAAGATCTGGCTCTCTACATGATCAAGAAGATAGGGACAGGTGGCGGCACCGGCTATGCGATAGAATACCGAGGTAACACTGTAGAGGGATTGAGTATGGATGAGAGGATGACCCTATGTAACCTAAGCATAGAAGCTGGAGCTAGATGCGGGTTAGTAGCACCGGATGAGAAGACCATCAACTACCTACGGGGAAGAAAGTATGCGCCTAAGAACAGCGCCTTTGAAGAAGCGGCAGAATACTGGAGAACCCTGAAGACAGATCCAGGAGCTGTATTCGATAGGAGCGTTAAAATAGATGCTCAGGGTATAGCGCCTCAAGTTACTTGGGGCACAACCCCCGCGATGGTCACCGATGTTACTGGTGTCATTCCACACCCAGACGAATTTGAAGACCCTGTGGAGAGGAAGGCTGTTGAAAGGGCGCTGGAATATATGGGGCTTAAACCCGGCACACCCATAACCGACATCAAGATAGACAGGGTATTCATAGGCTCCTGCACTAACGCTAGGCTTAGTGACTTGGAAGCAGCAGCAAAGGTAGTCAAAGGTAGGAAGGTCGCACCCGGCGTTAGAGCTATGGTTGTGCCCGGCTCACAGATGGTGAAGCGCGAAGCAGAGGAGAAGGGGTTGGCTAAGATCTTCAGGGAAGCGGGGTTTGAGTGGCGTGAACCGGGTTGCAGCATGTGTCTAGGCATGAATCAAGACATTTTAGCACCTGGAGAAAGATGTGCAAGCACATCTAACAGAAACTTTGAGGGTAGACAAGGTCCTGGTGGCAGAACTCATCTTGTTAGCCCGATCATGGCTGCGGCTGCGGCGATAGCCGGTAGGTTCGTTGATGTTAGAGAATGGAGCTTCGAGTAGAGGTGAGTACTTATGCATCCCTTTAAGACTTTTACTGGTTTGGTCGTGCCGCTGGATAGAGATAACGTTGATACCGATCAGATTATACCGAAGCAGTTCCTTAAGCTGATAGAGCGTAAAGGGTTTGGCAACTACCTGTTCTTTAACTGGAGGTTCGATGAAAAGGGTGAACCTAGACCAGACTTCATACTGAACCAACCGAAGTATAAGAAGGCGTCTATACTCGTCAGCAGAGCGAACTTCGGCTGCGGCAGCTCAAGGGAGCATGCGGTTTGGGCTCTATTAGACTATGGCATAAAAGTAGTGATAGCGGAGAGCTTTGCTGACATCTTTTATAACAACGCATACAAGAACGGTCTCCTCCTTATAACCTTAAAGCCAGAAGAAGTTGACGAAATCATTAGAAAGGCAACCGAAGGCACCCTATACCTAACGGTCAACCTAGAGGAGCAGAAGGTTTCAGAGCCGAATGGTGTGGAGTATCGATTCGAAATCCCCAAGTTCATAAAAGAGCGGCTTCTAGAAGGGTTAGATGACATAGCAATCACCTTAAGACACGAATCGAAGATAGCAGAGTATGAGGCGAAGATGAAGATTATGCGACCTTGGGCGATACCTGCGAAGCCTACTAAGAAGGCTGCTCAAAGTGGTTGAGGATCCATAAGGTCGTATCGGCTGGAGTATGTTTAAGCATAGGTTTTGTGATAGCCTATTCGCTCATCTTTGGTGTAAAAATCGAGGATTTAGCCTCCATAGGGTTTACCACGCTCTTCGTAACGTGCATGCTGATATTTCTTCGCCTCATAGTCCAAGGGATTCGCTTCTACTTATTGACTTGTGCTTTAGGTGTTAGAAGCGGAGCCACAAGCACTATATTAGTTAGGGTTGCGTCAGAGTTTGTCAGCTTATCTACCCCAACCTTCATCGGAGGCGAGGTTGTTAGGCTCGCTTGGCTTAAAGCGCGTGGCGCAGATCTTGGTAAGGCTACGTGGGTACTCTTCTTAGAGATTTATCTTGATGTGGTTTCTACGGCATTAGTTGTTTACGCTTCGGCATCCTACCTAGTTCTGCACGGAGAATATCTTCTTGCATCTTTGGCTGCGCTAACCTCTACTGCAACTACCACTTTTTTCACACTTGTATACCTCTTTTCAAAGAAGAGGATCTTTAACACGCCTACTTGGCTGCAAAAGGTGATAAAATTCTTCCTTGGAGACTCAAGGGGGGACAGAGTAATCACTTCTATTAACCAGAATCTACTTTCATACCACAACACAGCTAGCAGCATAAACTCTCTCTTCACCTACAAGCGAACACTAGGTATACTGCTCTGCACAGCGCTTATGATCCTATTGAGCGGCACCGTAACCGAACTAATAATAGGAGGCACATTCAGTTTAAGAGGGCTTCTGCTCTCCACAAGCGGCTTCTACATATCCCTAGTAATCGGAACCCTACCAATAACTATAGGCGGCTCAGGTGTAGCCGAGCTTGTGCTAAACCACTACACAACAAACATCCTTGGCTCAAGCAGCTGGGCTAGAGTTATCGCTTGGCGTATTATAACTCACCATGTACCGCTAACTATATCCGGACTCTCTTTGGCTGTGCTGAGTTATAAGGGGCTCGCCCACCAGAAGGTTAAATCTCCATAACAATGACCACAGAACCTATGGGTCTCTTTTCGATAATTGCGCTAACCTAAACACAGAAACCACAACCATATCTCCTACCACGAGTACCACCGAGCTTAATTTCATAATGCTAGGGCTGTCTCACTTTATTAACACCCCTAATCTCGTTTCTTAATTCTTGGGGTACCTTCATAGACGCAATGGTTAGTGATACAAAGCGTTTACAAGCCCATCTTGCACCGCTTCGATCGCATTAAGAGTTTGAGGATTATCGAGAGGAAGAGGATGGAAGGTGTTTAGCCACCTGGGAAGGCTAAGGAGGTGTTGAGTGAAACGGATATCCTCCATCTAGAAACGCTAGTAAAGTTATCGTGCTTGGGTCAACTTCAAGCATGACACCTGAGCTCTTCTTTAAGAGAGGAGCTGACGTTGTTGCAGGGATTAAGATTGAGGGCTGCGATTATCTCTTCAAGAGTAGGGGTAGGGCTGCGGATACTTTAAAGGCAGGTGTCAAGGTATATTTTGAGAGGGCTAGATGACGTATTGCAGCGATTCGCTGTAGCCGACTATTTCCCCCTCTAAACTCAAGATCAGAGCATCACAGACCGCTTTAACTGCTCTCCTTATGATCGGCGATATTATTTTACCCGATCTGCCAACGAAACCTTCGAAGGAGAGTTCTCGGTTAAACGGGGGGAGCACATAAAGTTCAACAACCCCTTGTTGAGTAGTTAGGAGCGCTTCTCTCTTAACTTTCAGCAATAGCCAAACGTGCTTGCCAGCCAGGATGCTCCCTTTTTTTAGGTAGGTTGGGTGAATATGCCCCATCACCACCTTAGTCACATCACATGGCAAATCTGGAATTAGAGTGTGCCCGTGGAGAAGGCATAGGTCCTCAACCACTCTGTGTGGCTTTGGGTGCAGCGTCACCTCTCTTGGTAATATAGTTGAGAGTGCGCCATCGTGGTTCCCTGCTATAACAGTCGTTTTGGCCAACCTTGAGAGCCGCTCTAAGAAGATAGGGATCTCTCTGCGCTCTAATGCGCTAACCCTACCTATCGTAAACTTCACATCACCAAGAATGATGATCTCATCAACAGTCTGCTCTCCGCAGATCTCGGTAATTTCACTTAGCATATTTTGCGTCGAGACGCGTAGTTTTACACCCCCTACTTTAAACTTCTCCTCGAACCCTATGTGTAGATCAGCCACTACAAGGTAGCGGTTGCTGCCCTCCTCTATAAGTAAGGCTGGGTGTGGGTGAAGGAGTGTGAGTCTGGTCATCGCCAACATTAAAAAACACGTGTAGTCGATTATATTAAAGGCGCGTTGGTGGAAAGAAGTAAGGCTGAGGATGTGGCTAAAGCGGGTAGGGTTAAGAGGCACATCTTTAAACCGAGTGGTAGGGCGATCTGGACAGTAGTAGGCAGCCGAATCGACCACTATATCGATCTAGAGCAGCCCTACTGCAGCTGCAAAGACTTCTACTACCATCTGATAAGGGGGGTAAAGCAGACTTGCTACCACCTAGAAGCTGCGAGAATCGCAAAGCAAACAAACACATACTGCGAAATAGCATTCTCCGATGAAGAATACCAGCATCTACTCCAAGCGATATTAAACGATCTCACAGCCAAAAAGAAAAAGATATAGAGCAAAAGTAGATATCCAAAATTGAGCCTCGGTAGCTCAGCCCGGCAGAGCACTTGCCTTGTAAGCAAGTCGTCGGGGGTTCAAATCCCCCCCGAGGCTTTAAACCTAAGGTATAAAAGCACCTTCTTCCCAACCTTAGAGTGATGGCTAGGCAGGCGGTGATCGATATACATAATTTTAGGGGTAGGTTGGAGGCTGCTGAGAGGAGGCTTCACAACCCTTTGAGTGAGAGGAATAGTGATCTGATCTTAGAGTTTGGGAGGAAACTTGTGTCTGAGGGATTATCTACAGTTAGGGTTGAGAAGTATGTTGAAACGCTTAGGAAGATTGCCGAAATGCTCGGTAAGGATTTTGATGCTGCAACAAAGAGCGATATCGAAAACCTTGTGTTCAAGATCGAGAAGAGCGAATACTCGCCTTGGACGAAGCACGACTACAAAGTTGTATTAAAGAGGTTCTACAAGTGGCTGAAGGGAGGGGATGAAGAGTATCCTGAAGAGGTAAAGTGGATTAAAACAACACTCAAGGCGAAGGATGAGCTTCTGCCCGAAGATCTATTTACTGAGGATGAGGTTATGAGGCTTGTTGAAGCCTGTAGTAACCCTAGGGATAAGGCTTTCATCATCACGCTGTATGAGAGCGGCGCTAGAATAGGTGAGGTTGGGTCGATGAGGATCAGAGACGTCTCCTTCGAAGAGAGCTACGCTAGGCTCATGCTGAGGGGTAAGACCGGGTCTAGGAGGGTCATAGTGGTTGCCGCAGCACCATACCTCCAAGCGTGGATTCAGAACCATCCCCTTAAGCACGATCTGGACGCACCACTCTGGGTAAATATGGGGACGTTAAACAGGTTCAAGGCTATGAGCTACCCTGCCCTAGCTAAAGTCCTTAAGGTTGCTGCTGAGAGGGCTGGGCTAAGCAAGAAGGTTCACCCACATAAGCTTAGGCATAGTAGGGCAACGTTCCTCGCATCCAAACTAACAGAGGCTCAGATGAATCAAGTGTTCGGATGGAAGCAGGGCTCAGATATGCCCTCGATCTACGTGCATCTAAGCGGTAGGGACCTTGATGACGCTATACTAGGTGTCTATGGTTTGAGGAAGGTTGAGGAGAAGGAGCCTAAGCTGAAGCCCAAGATCTGCCCAAGGTGTGGTGTGAGTAACGCCTTAGAGGCTAGGTTCTGCATGAGGTGCGGCCTAGCCCTCGATCCCAAAGCAGCACAGGAGATAGAGGAGGCTAGATCTAAGACAGATGCTATAATGGATTTGTTGATGAGGGATGCTGAGTTTAGAGAGCTTCTAATGAGGAAGCTGAGAAACCTTAGATACTCTTGAACTTGAAAATACTAATACTCTCTTCTTGATAATCTTTTAGAGAATCTGAGAATAAGTATTGGGACCTGATAATAGCCTGAACAAGGCTGATGTGAGAATGAATCTCCACCAGCATCGATAGCGTTACTTAAGAGGTTTCAGGAAACGAACGTGTTTCTAGAATCCTAAGTATAACTTGGTATGAGGAGGACATAGCGGAAGGGGTTAAGAGGTTTAGAAGGCTCTGAGTTGAAGGACTTAAAGTTTATGATCGTGGAGGAGGCTGGAAACATATCAGCTAATATCTTCTGTGCCTCAAGTAGGGTCTTATGTGCTTACATTTCCTCCAACAATCTAAGTGCTATCGGGGAAAGGTGGTTAGTGGTTAGGCTAGTCTGTCCCACTTTTTTATATTAGGTTAAGGGAGTATGGACCAGCCATCTGCAAAAAGCAAAGGGTTCGATAAGGAAGTTGAGGAAAGGCTACCATACTGGGTTCGTGAATTGTTGAAGATGATCGGTGAAGTTGAGGAGGGAAAAAAGGCTCGAATTTCATATATGGTCAAGCGTTATCTTTCAGAGGGTAAAAGCACAAAAGAGATCGCAAAGATACTCTACGGCGACGAGACCGAGGTTGGGCAGAGGAAGGTCAGAGCCCTTGTCTCTAAGCTTAGGAAGAGCACTAATAGTAATAATAGTAAAAGTGGAACGTCTTCAAGTTCTATGAAAGAGGTGATGCCTAAACAAGGTTGCGGTGGCGTGGTCAGGCATCGCAACCCTCTTATCAATCGCGACTCTTTTGTGGATCGCAACTTTAGATCGCAACCCTCTCACTCTGTTGAATCGCAACCTTCTGAAGTTGTTAGGGCTCCTGTTGCTGGTCTGGGCTCTAGGGTTGGTTTTGTGTTGGAGAGGGATGTTATTACGTCTGTTTTGTGTGATGTTGATGCTGCTTTGGCTATACGTAGGCTTGCGCATAGGGTTACTGGTGCTGGCTTCTTCCTGTACTACCACGGTTGCGTTACTTTTCAGTGTAAGGGTGATGTTATAGCTGTGACTGAGCCGAATGGTGATCTGGAGAAGGCGTCTCAGGCTCTTGCAGAGGCTTTGAGTTTAGCGGGGCTATCCCAGATGCAGATAGAGCGTGCTGTGTCTAAGCTAAAGCACCCCTCCCAGATAGCTTACGATGAGCTTACGGTGGAGGTCTCCGACCCTGAGGTGATCGAAATCATAAGGAGCTGTGAGCCTCATATACCTGACCGCGGGCGTGGCCCCTACGTTATCCTCTCACCCTCTCCTCTGATGCCTGGCTTGAAGATGTATCTAGTAGATGAGAAGCTTAGGATAGAGCTTGTAGCGCATAACGAGAAGCAGGCCTATAACGCTTTCTTCATAAGGGGTGAGCTCGTAGGCGATGTGCTACCCAGGATCAAGAACTCTCCAGGCGTCTTCGATGAATGGAGAGCCCAGTATTGGCATCCTTATTCACATCCCATAGTACTAAACCTCACTATGGAACCAACTAAAGCTTACAGAAGGACGGTATCTTCTGTAACCTTCGATAGCCTCCCACTCGAACTTCAGAAGGCTTTGATGAATTTACGTGATAAAGGTGTACTATGGTATAATGATTTCAGAGTTGGGGCATCAGAGAGGCTGAAGAAAGCCTATAGGAAGGACCCTTCTAAGGTTGTGAAAGACCTAGAGAACGCCGATAACTCTGAGAAGGAGATTGTCTACGTCCTGCTTCAAAAAACAGTCGCGGACTATGAGACACTACTTATGATTCTTAAGAAGGATAGATCTTAATCTTGTATAGGATACCATCAATCTTCTTACCCTATCTTTAGCAGCAGTATCAGACACCCCAAGGTCATCTGCCAGAGATGTGGCTCACCGCTCTCCAACAACACTTGCCCAGTCTGCGGCTAAGAGGAGGTGATGGGATGAGCTTCATAGATAATGAAGCGGTTGAGAATCTAAAGCGGTCTTTAAGCGTCGTCGGTCAGATCTACGCAGTAATCGTAGACGAAGACGGGGACATAATAAGCGGCAAACACAGGGCGCTAGCTGGCGCCCCCTACAAGAAGATCATAAACATAGGCGAAGCCGCTAGGAGGCTTGGGGTATCGAAGAAAGCAGCTAAGATCATCTACAGAATGCACAGCAACGTTCAGAGGAAGGTGAGCGCCGAGGAGACAAAATCTGAGCTTCTAGCGTTAGCCAACGAGCTGGAGGCTCAGGGGGTTCCGAAAGATAAGATCGCAGCCGAGCTTGTCAAATGGGCTCCGTACTCAGAACGCTACATCAGGGAGCTGCTGCCAGAAGAATACAAGCAGGCTGAGAAGAGAAGCAAGACGCCTCAGGAGCTTAGTGAGGAAGATAAGGTTTGGCTAGCCTCGGTGATAGACGCTAACGGAATCATATATCGAGACAAAAACGGCGACCTCTGGCTCAAAATTCGCAGTACAGATCGTAGTTTAATCGAGAGGGTAGCTGACATTCTTGAAGTAAACGTGAGTGAAGACAAGCGAGAAGGCGAATTAACCTACTACGTAGCTTCAAAACACGGCACCAAATCCGTTGAAGCGATACTTAAACAGATCGAACCTCATCTAAAAGATAAGAGGGACGCTGTTAAAAAGCTCTTTTTGGGTACAGCGGAACTAGTTCCGCTGTACCCAAGTCAGGGGGGTGCTGATACTCAAGTATCATCCCCCTCTGCTACGCAGATTACGCAGCCTTCTCAGGCGGTTGGTCAAACACCTCAAGAAGCTAGCTCACTTGCTCAGCAGCCTACGCAGCAGTTTTCTCATAGCACGCGATTTAACCCTGCTGCTTCAGAGGTTGTGCGGATGATCAAAGATGGCATCGAAGGTGGGCTTTTCACGTGGAGGGACATCTTAGCCGCTATGGATCTTACTACTACTCTTGAGTTAGCCGCAGCATATAGGGAGACGCTTATCCCAGGTTCTCAGTGCCCAGTCTGTGGTTCGGTAGTTGGACCAGATGATATCCACGCTAAGCTTAGGCTGCTTGAGTCCAGGTGGGGTAGGAGGGGGTAGAGGTGGAGAGCGAGCAGGCATCCGCCTCCCCTATAGCTACTACTACTTCTACTACTACTGCTGCTAGCGTCGCCCTTATGCGGGGCATAAGGGGTGTCAGCATAGATATCTTGCTTAAAGTGTTTGAGAGAGGTGTCTGCACAACTAAAGAGCTTGCTGAAGCGCTTAACCTGCCCCTCAACTATGTTAGAACTTATTTACATAGGCTTAAAAGATACGGTTTTTTGAAGAAAGTTGGCTTCTGCGGTTGGACTATTACAGAGGACTGCAGGCTTCTAAACAATATTAATGAGGCGTATAGAGCAACACTAAGCAACACTAGAGCAACACTAGAGCAACAGAAGAGCAACACTAGAGCAACACTAAGCAACACTTTCTTACCTAACGGTAAGTCGAACAAGCAGTACACTCATCAGCTAAGCTTAGAGCCCTGGATAAGGGAAAGGGACCCAGGGGAGATAGAAGTAGTAGTAGTAGATATGCTAGTTAAGCATCTGAACGAAACTGGGGAGAAGTACATCTATCTGCCAGGCACCATCCACCAGCCAGACTAGTACCAGACGTGGAGAGGTTTATCGAAGAGGCTACGAAGAACCTAGGTGAAGATCCTTGGAAGGTATTAGGTAAGAGAGTTGTAGTCTGGCTTGAGAAGGATGCTCTGGCTGAGCTCGTTTACGGTGTGGTTAGAGCCTATTATGTTCCGCTCGGCGTGTCAAGAGGGTACTCTTCGTGGACATTTATACACGACAACCTCGACATCATACGCACAAACCTTGAGGTAAAGGTTCTTTACCTTGGTGACCACGACCCGTCGGGCATAGACATAGAGAGGTTTACTGGAGAGGCGATGCGCTACTTTGATGTAGACTTCGAGCTTGAAAGAATAGCCTTAACATACGAGCAGGTTCTAAGCTACAATCTACTCCCGAATCCTGCAAAGAAAGCAGATCCAAGAGCGAAAGAGTATATACAAAGGTATGGCGACAAGTGCTGGGAACTAGACGCTTTAGAACCGACGTTACTACAAAATGTGGTAAAAGAAGCAATCCAATCTGAGATAGACCCCAGAATCTGGAATGCGGTTGTTGAAAGGAATCATGAAGCTCGAAGGAAGGCTAGAGAAGAGCTAAGGAGAAAGCTAGGAGTGCAATAAATGGCCTGAACCCCTAAGCTGCTAAAACACTTACTGGATGCATCTAGACCTAATGCGTTGATGAGGTTGCTCCATGTGAATAGACCATCTTAGATCGCAGTTAAGATCATACGCGCAGCCTCAGAAGCTGGATTAACAGAAGTCTGCTTAGATTGAGTGGTGTCTGTCTGCTGAGAGGTTGGTTGCACAGCGCTTTCTACAGTGCTAGGCTTATTCACATCCTCAACCTTACACTCCACCTTCCCAGAACTTGATACTCCAGTATCAACTACGCTTACATCTTGACTAGGCTCTGATACTCCAGTATCAACAGCACCCCGACCCTCCACCTTCTGCTGATGGTGATGCGGGACTAAACCATGGGGGATTTGAGACTTAGAGAACATGGGGTCAGACGCATGATCTGAGGGGTTTAAGCTGTTAGAGGCGGATTTGTTGCCTACAGCATAAGCAGGCTCCTATCAATAGTTTCTTCTACTCGCCTTGTGTCTGTGCAGCAACATAGCTAACCTCCAGAATGGGCGGTAGACCCCTTTAACTATGTCTGGGGTGGCTCTTGCTCAGCGCTTTGCGATGGTCATATAGCGCGGGTCTGCTAAACACTTGAACTATGAAGCCAGAATACATGGAAACGAATCAGTCATCCAACTTCTTAAACAAATATTACCATACCTGAAGAACAAAAAAGAGGTTGAAGAAAGCATACTTGCTGAGCTTACTAGTCCCTGCGGCTTGAACCACCAAGTGTATCGAACGTGATCTGCTAAAGCGCTCCAGGGTATGAGCCTATTCATCCTAGCCTTCACAAGCTTTTCGCTCAACGCCTTGTAGCAGGCTTTGGTGTTCTGGTAGCCGCCTACCTGCTCTGAAGCAAGCCTGTAGTGCACTTGCCTAAGTGTCGGTCTTATTCCTTAGGTGTTATATGCTCTGATGAGGTTGCAAGCTCTGTCGATGATGCTTCTCCACTCAATCAATTGATAGCGCCTCCTTTAGAACTTAGCCTTTTCAGCAAGCGCAAGACTTCGAGTAGTAGGTTTGATGGCCGCTCTTTATCTCCATTAGACTTAGGCTTCTCCTTACCCAAGTAGTGTCTTTTGGGCTTCTCAAAGCCGTAGTGTTGGAAGTAGTAGTATTTGTGGCCGTAGATGTTCTGGACGATTACCTTACCACGCCTTCCACATTTAGGGCAGAGTTGATTATCAGCCATCAATAATAAAAAGGGCTTGACCTAAGCCGCCAATCCTTGTACTAACAGGGAACCACCCAGGCGATGTTCACTTGTCCTTTTTACATTAGGAGGTGACGGTGTCTGGCTAAACCGCTTGCTCAAAACGGAAGCTTCGATAAAGAAGTTCTGGAGAGGCTGCCTTACTGGGTTCGCGAGCTGTTAAAGATGCTGGAAGAGGTCAAGAAGCCTAGCGCAAAAGGTAGTGAGAGATAGAGGCCTTATGAAGAATCGATGAATGTTGCCTAGTAGGCAGCTAGGCTAGATTTGATTACTAAATTCGCCCACGGATTGGGGAAAGGGGGTTCTGACGTCTAGGGGGAGTCTGTTTGCTCTTTTTATTATAGGATGGCCAAGTCATTCAAACGGAATAAAGGTGTCGATAAGGAAGCTGAGGAAAAGCTTGTAATGACAATCTTTAATGACAAACGCAGTGACAATCTCCATGGACTAAGCCCCTCTGCAAAGCTCATATTAGAAGATGGTAGAAGAATATGCGCAAACGAAAGGAGAACATTTAGCTACACTGACTTCAAGGATAAAATGAGTTACGGAACGTTTAGGAACAACATCTCACTGTTAATGAGGAAAAAACATGGTGACCATAGCTCAGAGAACTAAGCCACGCTTCTACTGGGTTACTGATGTGCCAATGCCTAATGCTCTATGGGCTAAAATGACAAACAGGGGTATGGGGGTGTCTTCGCTGGC
>Ga0071330_1065810_pt1 | contig 50511 bp, 48 predicted proteins | sample GBScel77sediment_FD_63802 | JGI IMG/M metagenome (GOLD analysis project Ga0071330, IMG submission 63802) | Hot spring sediment microbial communities from Great Boiling Spring, Nevada - Cellulolytic enrichment Sediment 77C v2 (version 2) | ecosystem: Environmental > Aquatic > Thermal springs >...
GGACCTTGAGGTCTACGAGGAAGAGGACGTGGAGGAGGAGTTTGAGCTTCTGGAGGAGGATGTCAGGGGTCCAGGGGCGACCCTCCAGGGAGTGGTGAAGGATAAAAGGACCAAGAAGCCCCTCTCCGGGGTGGTGCTCACCCTCATCCCAGAATCCCCCGAGGTATCCCTGCCTCCCACCCAGACCACAGATAGTGGAGGAAAGTATCTCTTCGACAACGTTCCTCCTGGAAAGTACAGGCTCCTGGCCCACAAGGACTACTACAAAGATTTCCAGAAAAACCTCACCCTCCGGGAGGGGAAGAGGACCAAACTCAACATCTCCCTCTCCACCAACCTGGTCAAGGGGAAAGTCCAGGACAAGAAGACCAAGAAACCCCTGGAGGGAGTCACCGTGACCCTGTGGCTCAAGAGTAACCCCTCCTTCGTCCGCTCCACCACTACCGACCGGAAGGGAGCCTATGCTTTCTCTGCCCTTCCTCCCGGGACCTATGAGCTCCGGGCGGAGAAGCAGGGATTCATCCCCTTCACCTCCTCAAGACCCATCACCCTGAAGGCCACAAGCCTGAAGACCGTGAACATCAAGATGACGCCCTCCAGCGCTCCACCGAGCCAGCCACACCTTGAGCCTCCAGCCGGCACCAGCCCCCAGGACTTCACCGTGACGAGCTATGCCGGGAGCAGCCCGGTGAACCCCGACGGCTCCTTCTCCCCACCTCCCGGTTCGGAGTCCTTCATCGTCGCCGCCGTCTCCGAGACCAACCCCAACCTGGTGCTCCTGGCCCTGCCCACGGAGGGTCCCCGGGTCATCAACACCCAGACTACCGCCGAAGCCCTGGTCTTCCTCCACCCCCTCTTCGCCACCTCCGACCCCGACCTCCAGCGGGTCATCCGTCCCCTCATCACCCAGAACCCCCAGGTGGCCAATTTAGCCCAGGTCCTTGAGAGGCTCTCCTCATCCCCCGACCCCCTTGAGACTCCGGAATTTGCCCAGGCCTACCGGCAGGCGGTGGAGTCCGTCTACAACTCCCTCCCCTCCCGTTACCGCTCCCTTGAGGTTCCCCCTGCTCCTTCCCGCCAGGCCTGGAACCTCGGTCCCCGGGACCTCATCCTGACGAACGTCCGCTACGAGAGAGGCAGGGTGGTCTTTGAGCACTCCTCCTCCTGGACCGGTGTCCCCGTGGACTACGTGGTGAGCATCCGGGAGCTTGACCCCAGCCAGTTCAACAGCCTCAAGGATCTCCAGAAGCGGCAAGCCTGGGACCCATTCCGGCTCAAGGCCGGAGGGTTCTCGGACGTTGCCCTCCTTCCGGCCAAGAGCGTTTTCGACTACTTCGACCTCGTGGGTGTTGCCATTGACGCCGTGATAGGGAAAGTCTCCCCCAACCAGTTCTTCCCGGTTCAGGACAACGGCATCTACGAGGTGGTGCTCTACTCCCCAGGAAACGCCAGGATTGCCGAGCTTGCCTGGAACACCGATCAGGACCTCTCTTATATCCGGAATTCCGTTCTCAACGGGGATCCCAAACCCCAGTGGTTCCAGCTCAGAGCCGCAGTGGTGAACATCACCTACATCGTCCTGGACTTTGTGTCCCTCTTCCTCCCTGCTGATAAAGCCTTCAAAACGGAACTGGCCGGGAACGTCCTCAATTTCTGTACCGCCAACTGGGAGAAGTTTTCCACCAACTCGAATGCTTTCTTCACCGCCCTCATCGATGAGGTGGTGGTTCCAGCCATCGACGACATTATCAAGGAGCTCCTCCAGGGCTCGGTGAAACAGATTTTCAAGAAAATCGTGAGTGCTCTCAACCCCCTGGAGCATATAAGCACGATCGGTACCATTACGCAGCGAATCGCAGCCATACGCCTTTACACCACCCCTCTGGACCGGGCCATCGTGGTGGTGGGTAACCCCCCATGGGGAGGAACTCCCACCCCAACTCCCACTCCAACCCCAACTTCGACTCCCACCCCAACCCCTACTCCCCCTCCCACACCAACACCCACTCCTCCAGCAGGTCCGGTCCACAACCTCACGCAGAACAAGTACTACGCCACCATCCAGGCGGCTATCGACGAGGCTCGGAATGGGGATGAAATCGTGGTCTCCCCCGGAACGTACTACGAGAACATCAACTTCAGGGGAAAGAACATCACCCTGCGGAGCACAAATCCCAATGATCCTTCGGTGGTGGCTTCAACCATTATCGATGGAGGAAAAGCGGGGAGCGTGGTAACTTTCGGAAGTGGTGAGGCGAGCACGGCCGTTCTCCAGGGTTTCACCATCCGAAATGGTCTGAACTACTATGGTGGAGGAATCTATATCTCCAACTCCTCCCCTACCATAACAGGGAATACCATTGAGGGGAACTCTTCTCAGGGTAGTGGTGGAGGAATCTGGGTCTCCCATTACTCCTCTCCCACCATAAAAGAGAATACCATTCGGAACAACTCTGCTCAGGTGGGCGGTGGAGGAACCGTCGTTGGCTATTACTCCTCTCCCACCATAACCGGGAATACCATCGAGGGGAACTCTGCTCAGGGAGATGGTGGAGGAATCTGGGTCTCCCATTACTCCTCTCCCACCATAAAAGAGAATACCATTCGGAACAACTCTGCTCGGTATGGTGGGGGAATCGCTGTCTTCGATAACTCCTCTCCCACCATAAAAGAGAATACCATTCGGAACAACTCTGCTCATGGGGGGGAGTATTTTGGCGAAGGTGGGGGAATCTACATCTCCAATAGCTCCTCTCCCACCATAACCGGGAATACCATCGAGGGGAACTCTGCTCAGGGAGATGGTGGGGTAGGTGGGGGAATCTATGTCTTCGGTAGCTCCTCTCCCACCATAACCGGGAATACCATTCGGAACAACTCTGCCAGTGAGGGTGCAGGTGGAGGGATCGCTGTCTATTCCTCCTCTCCCACTATAACCGGGAATACCATCGAGGGGAACTCCACTGAGATTTATGGTGGGGGAATCGCCGTCTGCGAATCCTCTCCCACCATAACCGGGAATTTTATCCGAGATAACTCTGCCCATGATGGTGGAGGAATCTGGGTCTTCTGGTACTCCTCTCCCACTATAACCGGGAACACCATCGAGGGGAACTCTGCTCAGGGAGATGGTGGAGGAATCCTCGTCTCCGGTCATTCCTCTCCCACCATAACCGGGAATACCATTCAGAACAACTCTACCTTGGGGAATGGTGGGGGAATCTGTGTCAAGTGTTTTAGCAATGTGTACAGCAACGGCACTCCCTGGCCCCGAAACAATGTCCCACCTGCCTCTGAGCCCAACAACACCTACTCCAGGAACACCCACCAGGGTGGCCAGGCCACCGACGGTTGTGACGTGTACTTTGAGCCTGAAACTTGATTAAAACAAAACCCCTGTCCCCAGAGGGGCAGGGGTCCTTATCCCTCATCCTCCTTGCAAAGAGCTTCACCGGCATCGCCCTCTTCTCTCCAAGGGGAGTCTTTGGGAAAACGGCGGAAGAAAGCACTCAGGTGCTCCTTGTAGTCCCGGATGGGGCAGGAATGTCCATCGGCTTTCTTCTCAAAGAGGAAAAGACACAGGGTGGCATTCCTCCACGCTCTGGGAAGGACCCTGAGGGTTCAGGGGAGGAAAGGCATTCCCTGTTTTTCAGCAGTTCCACCCACCCTTTACCTCTCTTTCCCTCTGTGCTACCATGGGGGTATCAATCTCGGGGAAATCACATCACAAGGAGGGGATGACCATGCGCTTCCTGAGATTGGTGTGCTGTGGGGTTGTGGTTCTCTGGGTCATTGCCTTTGCCGCAGGATGCTTCCAGCCTTCCACACCTCCACTCCCTTCTCCAGAGGGAGAGGGAAGTGTTCCTTCTGAGCAACTTGAGGACCAGGCCGAGGATTTCGAAATCTACGAGGAAGAGGACGTTGAGGAGGAGTTTGAGCTTCTGGAGGAAGATGTCAGGGGTCCAGGGGCCACCCTTCGGGGAACCATCAAGAACGCCAAGACCAAAAAGCCTGTTCCGGGAGCCTCCGTCACCGTCACCCTCAGTACCGGTGGGAGATTCGACGCCCTCACCAATGGGGATGGCCACTACATTTTCTCCTTCCCCTCTCTTCCCTCCAGGATCACCAAGGCCACCTTCACCGCCTCCCGGGAGGGGTACAGGACCTTCACCAAGAAGCTCACCCTCAAGGAGGGGAAAACCACCACCCTCAACGTCAGCCTGAAACCCACCTATCCCATCCTGAAGGGGATCGTGAAGGATAAAAAGGGCAGGCCTCTTGAGGGAGCCATCGTTCGTCTTCAAAGAGGAGGAGCAGTTTACTCTACCACCACCGACCGGAAGGGTTCCTACCTCATCCAGGATATCTCCCCAGGGACGTACACCCTCACCGTGACGAAATCCGGGTACAGACCATTCTCCCGGAGTGTTACCCTGGGGATGGGGAAGACCGTGGTGGTCAACATCAGGATGGAGGCTGAGCCAGGTTCAACTCCTACTGCGCTTTCCAAATGGACCGTTATGGTCTATATGGATGCGGATAACGACCTGTACTACGAACAGGACTTGGAAGAAATGGAACGGGTCAGGTACACCCCTCAAGTCCAGGTGGTGGTCCAGCTGGATACCTTCGGTTACGGAGGTACGTACCGCTACCACATTAGGGGAGGAAATACACCCTATGAAGGGGACCTGGTGGAAACTCTTCCTGAGCAGAACATGGCCGACCCTGCTACTCTCCGGGACTTCGTCATCTGGGCCATGCGAAATTACCCTGCCGAGCGTTACCTGCTTGTGCTGTGGGACCACGGCGGAGGATGGCTGAAGAGAGGTCCTTCTTCGAGGGGGCTTTCTCGTAGACGAAACGATCAGAGACATCATGTCGACTGGAGAACTGATCAGTGCCCTTAACGGCGTCCCCAGAAAGGTTGACGTTCTCGCCTTCGATGCCTGTCTCATGCAGATGGTAGAGGTAGCTTATGAAATCACTTCCCGGGTTCCATCTGTGAAGTGCCTGGATTACCTTGTAGCCTCGGAAGAAGTGATGTGGACCGCCTGGTCGGAGGAGGGAATACGTTCAGGCTTACCCTATCACACCATTCTTGCCGACCTGGTGGCTAACCCTTCCATGAGTCCCCTGAGCCTTGTCAGAATCATGGTGAGTCGCTACCAGGGGTACTGGTCGTCGTTTTCGCGCGTTACCCTCTCGGCTGTGGACCTCTCCCGGTTTCGCAGCAGCGCCCAGAGTGTGCTCGATAACTTCGCCACAGTACTCCGTCAGAGCCCCTATCGAGAGCAGATTTTCGGAGCCGCTTCTTCGGCTCAGGCCTACGACCCAGGAGGTGACTACCAGTACCGGGACCTCTACGATTTTGCCTCTAAGGTACAATCCGTTCCGGGGTGCGGAAGCGCTGCCCAGCAGGTCATGCAGTTTGTCCAGAGCGTTGTGGTGGCCGAATGGCACAGCGGCGATCTCCCTGGCTCCCATGGTATTTCCATCTACCTCCCCACCGGACGCGATGATATATCTCCAAAGTATTCCTCCCTTGCTTTCGCCCAGGGTACCCAGTGGGACGAGTTCCTCACTGCCCAGCAATTTCTGGAACGGGTGAGAATAGCATGGATTTACACAGAAACCTCTGTCTATTCTTCCAGGGCTTTACCCCAGGGTCTTCAGATACCGGGCACAGACCTTGTCATTCCCGAGCATACCCATATCTATACGCAGAGAGTAAGAGGAAACAATGAGGTTTGGAAGGGAATAGTGGTTTTGTTCTACCCTTACCCGGGAGCCTCCCGCTACAACCTCTACCGGCGCGTTGACAACGGGCCATTCGAGCTCTGGATGTTCTGGAATAATCCTCCACAGGAGGCTGGTCTACTTGGCTTTGGTGATAGCGGTGTGCAGGAAAACCATACCTACACCTATTACATCACTGCTTCAGTGGGAAACGCTGAAACTCCTCCATCGGAAAGCGTCAGTCTCAGGCCTGTCTTCCTTCCCCCAATCCACCTCGTGAATCCTCCCGATGGAGCAACAATCTCCAGTCCACCTACTTTTTCATGGAATATAGCAGGGAACGTAAATACGCCCCTGGTACTCACGTATCTGGACGTGTACGATGTAACGAGTGGTAGATACAGCTGGTGGTATGGAGTCGAAGGCGTGATTACCCAAGTACCTTACAATTGCGACGGCACAGCTTCTCCTCTTAAGAAAAACCACGAGTATGCCTGGTGGGTTACGCTCTTTGGATATGACTCTTCCGGCAAACTCGTCTCTATTTCCTGGAGCGATGAATGGCACTTTTCCTACCAGTAGTTCCTCTACCCCGGGTTCATGCACCGGTGCATGAACCCGGGGTACACCAAAGGCAGATGCAAAAATCCGACTGTTGTGATTCGGGCGCCGGGTATCCCCCTTGAGAGACATCGGTTTGGAGAGTATCCTCCCTCAACAGAGTTATTCCCCGGTATGCAGGATGCACCTTCGCGCGCTGATTTCCTGAAGAGGAACGCTCAAGCAGAGCTTTAATAGACGGTCCTAACCGCGGTTTTCCACCAAAATACCCTGCCGATCCAGCAGGCAAGTCACCGACGGCCCTTTGAGGAGTCCAGAAGGGTTTTTCCCGAGAGAGGTCAGAAAATGTGAAAAGGATGCTGAAACACAGAAAAAAACCAGTCCATGACGCCAGAAGTCGAGATTTAAACCGAAAAATGTAGTATAATTTACAAAAAACAAGATCCGCAGCCTTACCGCATCAAGCCTCAAAGTCCACCAGAAATACCCAGGGAGGGGTATGGATGCAACGTAAAGTGCTGCCTTTCGGTCTGTTTGTGCTTGCTCTTCTTGTGTTTCCTCCTCTTCTGTCAGGGAAAGAACCCCCTGTCATCGCCGTCGTGTCCTTTGAGAACCACACCAGAGTCTATATCCCCGATGTGGAGAACATGGGGCTCCAGTACTTAGAGAGCGCCCTGCTCTCCACGGGGCAGTTCACCCTGGCAGATCGGCTCACGGTGGACCGTTCTCTTACGGAAATCGGCTTCAGCAGCGCTTCAGGACTCGTGGACCCTGCCTATAGTATACAGCTTGGAAAGATGCTCGGGGCAAAGTACCTCGTTGCGGGTAACGTCATCGACATCAACTGTAAAACCACCGAGTTCCGGGGGTACGGTGTCACCACTCACCGCTCGTTTGTCTCTGTCACGCTGGGGCTCCGGGTGGTTGATGCTGAGCGGGGAACGGTGTTCTTCATCGACCAGGTGACGCTCTCCCGGGAGAATTTGCCCTTTGAGTTCACGAGTGTGCGAATCAGCGGGGAATCCCGGACCACTCTCCAGAACCTCATGCAGGAGGGAGTCCGTCGCCTCGTGGGGCGTTTCTCCCAGAAGATGACCCAGCTCGTCTCACAGGCCACTCCATCGGCAAGGACGGTACGGGTCTTTATCGATTCCATCCCTCCGGGAGCGGACGTGGAAATCGGGGGGATCTTCTTCGGCAACACCCCCTGCGAGCTCTTCCTCGAAGAAGGGAAAGTGCTGGAAATCACCGTGAGCTTAGCCGGGTATGATTCCTGGACAAAGAAGGTCCTCATCCGTCCAGACCTCAAAATCACCGCTACCCTGCGGGAAACCCCAAGAACTGCTCCAGGGCAGACTCAGGTCCAGGTCCAGGTGGGCATCGACTCTCAGTGAGGTGGGATTCATGAGACCGCGCCTTTCCGGAACCCTTACGGCTTTCCTGAGCACATTTCTGGTGCTCTTCTGTGTCTCTCCCGTCTTTCCGGTTGTGAAGCCTACTGTGGTCGTGGTGGGCTTTGATATCACTGTCCCCGGTCTCCAGTACGAGGAGACCCTGCCCGCAGCACTCACCGATCTCATGATTAATGCCCTCATCAACAGCAACCGTTTCCGGGTCTTCGAGCGGAGGAAACTCGAGGCCCTTCTCACCGAACAGGGCTTTCAGCACTACTCCGGACTCGTGGACCCCTCAACAGCGGTGCAGCTTGGCCGAATGCTCGGAGCCCACTACGTGATGACAGGAAGCATCACCGGCATCTCGCACCGCGGGGGCGGAGGAGTGCGCATGGGACCGGTGGCCTTTGGGGAATCGGCAACCCTTGTGACCCTTACAGTGCGCATCGTGGATGTGGCTACCGGAGAGATTCTCTACTCGGAGGTCAAGCAGAAAAAGGCCAAGGGCTCCACGGTGGGCCTGGCCATCGGTCCTGTGGACTTCTATTCCCGCACAAGCCAGGACATCATCACCGCAGTGAATGCCGCCTGTGAGGAGATTGTAGCCACCTTCATCGAGCGTATGGACCAGGGCGTGGGGGAACTCGCCCAGCTTCCTCTCCAGGGATATGTGGTTCAGACCAGGGGGAATACCGTGTACCTGAACCTTGGGAAGGACTCGGGAATTGTGGTTGGAGATGTGGTACGGATTTACCGCCCGGGAGAGGCCATTGTGGACCCTAAAACCGGAGAGGTTCTCGACCAGGAACTCATCTTTGTGGCCGAGGCCCGGGTGAGCCGAGTGAAAGACCGGGTTTCAGAAGCCCTTGTCCTTCGCAAAACCGGTACCGTTTCTCCCGAAGACGTGGTGGAAGTTGTGGGAAGGGAAAAGGGTGAGCCCGTTCCCCAAAAGGAGGAATCTGCCGTTTCGATTTCCATTGAGACTGAGGCTCCTCCCGATACCCGGGAAGAACCCTCATCTTTTCCGGAAGAAACCGCTCCTCCAAAGACCCAGGAAGCGGAGTCTCCTGAAGAGCCTCTTCCCGAAGAAACCACCTTTGAGGGGAAAACCGTTCAGTACTACCGGGAGTTCTACCCGAAAGGAGGAGGACTCAAAGTCGAGTACACCTACTACCTTGCGAACGGCAAGATGGTGGAGCATGGAGTTTTCACCAAGTACTACGACAACGGCCAGATTATGATTCAGGGAACTTACCTCGATGGGAAAAAGGAAGGAGTCTGGAAGGAGTACCTCCGGAACGGCATCCCCAAGACAGAGGGAACTTACAAAAACGGGGTGAAGGAGGGGCTCTGGGTTATTTACTATCCCGGTGGGAAGAAACACTTCGAGGGGATGTACCGCAACGGTGAAAAGGATGGGGAGTGGATTGAGTACGCTGGAGATGGGAGCATCTTCGCCCGGATTGTTTATAAAAACGGCAAGGTGGTGAGTAAAAAGATGGAGGAGTAAGCGTGGCACATCTTTTCCCGCTCATTATGATGCTTTTTGTTGCTGGTTGTTCTGTGGCGCCGACTCCCTCTGAACCCATTCAGGGGGTTCTGGGCGGTCTGCACTATGTATGGTGGCACTTTTACGCCGGTAGTTTCCGGGAGGTCACCGTATCCTTCACCATCCACGAGGACTTTCCCACCCGGGATGGCATGTACCTCCAGATGTACCAGAGTGAGATTAACGGTATCCCCTTTTATTTCGGGATTCAAACCCGGGTCGGCAAACCCGGCTTCGGTCTCACCGGAAAGGGGGTGATTTTCTCCCGGTGGGGTACCCGGGACCTCACCAATGCCGAGGTAGCTCCCGGAGGCTGGACCGAGAGCGCAGGATACGAGGGAGACTTCATCAGCGTCCGCAAAGGCTATGACTGGAAGGCTGGAAAATACACGATGAGGATTGCCTACGTTCGCTCCGACACCCTGGGAGACTGGTACGGGGTGTGGATTGGGGACGAAAACGCAGTCGAAGAGTATGCAGGGTCTTTGAGGTTCCCCCGAGCTCCAGAAAGAAACCCTGGCATTGCCGACGGCGGAGGAACGTGGACCGAAATCTACTACCGCGAAACCACTCCAGGCAGCACCCTGCCGAGATGGTGGGTTTCGGTGGAGGCAATATCAGGAGTTGATTTCCGCGGTGTACACCACAGACCCCGGGTGGCAATCCTCGAATGTTCCGAGCGCTTCCAGAACGTCAACATCGTCTACGATGCGAGCGGAAGGATGTTCCATTTCCTGATGGGAGAGGGTGTAGAAAGGGAGTTTGATAGAAGAGAGGTGATGCTCTGGTGAGAAATGCAAGGCTCGGGTTCCTGTAAGGTTAACTTTACCTGCATGGCAAATCCATGGGAAGAAATTCTTACGATAGGAGGGACAGGTATGAAAAGAGAGTTTTTCGGTGTGGTGATCGTGGCTCTCTGCCTTGCCGTTTTCGTCAGTGGGTGCACAACTGCGACGATTTCGAAAAAACCATCGGTAGAAATCCTTTTCCACCAGAACCCTGCTATCAGCGGGGTGGAGTACCAGGACTGTTTGAGAATCCGCATTACGAATCCCCCGCAAGGAGAATACCTCACGGTCTATGTAAAATTCATCCTAATGGATTCCGAGGGAAGAATTATATACGAAACAACGATAACGGAGGTTCCTATCGTTCTTTCCCCGGGAGACGTGAAGGAACGCTCGTATACCTGCCGCTTTGGAGGAGTAGGCCAGCGTACCCTTATCGTCCAGCTTGTCACTTCTGGACCTGATGGGGTTCCGGGAAATCCCGATGACGTGGTCCTTGCCGAGGAAAGGGTAGATTTTGAGGTACGGTGAACTTTCCCTCAGGAGGTGACAAGGGATGAGAACAGGAAAGGTGGTTCTCTTAATGCTTTTTGGATTACTCCTGGTGTTTTCAGGGTGCCAGACTGCAAAGCTTTTACCGGAAATCACCATAGTCTCCATCAAAACGCCCATCGAACGAAGCGACCAGAGCATCCTTGAATTCGTTACGGTCCGAATCGTGAACCCGAGCAACGAATCCTACCGGGCTTACCTGAAATGGACAGAGCTTGATACCCAAGGGAACACGGTATGGGATGGGTTCGCCGAACGGGAGTTCTACCTGTATCCCGGATATGATCGGGAATTTTCCCTCAACGGAGTCTTTCCTCCGGAAGAATACCGGCCCGGGATGTACACTCTGGTGCTGCGCCTTGTCTCTGCCGGTTCTGATGGAACCATCGGAACCCCTGATGATGTAACCCTTTCCGAAGACCGGGCAGATTTTGAACTGAGGTGAAAAGTATGGTGACACAGAGAAACCCGGGAACAGCACGAATCTTGCTCCAGATCCTCATCGCGGTCTGGATCTGTGTGGCTTTCCTTCTCAGCGGCTGTGGAGGGAACCTGCCGATATCCGCACCGCACCTGACTGCGGAAGAAAAAGCGCTACTCAGAAGATACGGGCGTTCGGAAGAACGGGTGGTGAGATGGCCCGACGGGAACATCGGTGTTTACGATACCACAGGACAGAGGGAGCTGGTCCAGGCAGCACTTGACTACTGGAACGCAGTTATCGGTGGCCCGGTAATGTTCCGCCTGAGCGACAACCCGGAAGCCCCGGTAAAGATTAATCTGATCGACTCGCCGTACGCCGCCCGTACGCAACTCTACACGGACTCATCATCGCAAATCTACGGAGCAACAGTTGAGATCAGCTTGCGGCATTCCCAGAATCCCGAGATATATGTGATAACCATTGCTGACGTTACAGGTCTCAATACGCTTGCCATTTCCGAGGATTACGGCTACATCGATTTCGAAGAGCCGGCTATCCGCGACTTAGCCCGGAGGGTACTCCGGGCGATGTACCGGGTTCCCCCCGGATATCCTCTCGAGGATTAAGGGGTAAGCATTCGAGGGAGAACCGCGTTGCTTTTTGGCATGCGGTTCTCCCCTAAACCAGGGAGGGAAAATCGTGCGGAGAAATCGAATTCCGATTCTCCTCTTGGTTACGATTCTTCTCGCCACCCTGTTTTCCCAGGGTTGCCTTGACATTTCCTTTTCACCTGTGCCGGGTCCGGGGTTTCCTCGGCCTGGAAAGCTCGAGGATCTTTATGATGTCCTACCTGATATCGGGCAATGTTACGAAGGTGTCCTGAAGGAAACCGAAAAGCAAAAAGCCCTGGAAGAACTGAACTTCATCCGCAGTCTCCACGGACTGAGACCGGTAGCTTACGATTACCAAAGTGACATTTTCACCGCCAGAGCGGCTCTCATCATCGTAGCTTCAAAACAGATGAGCCATTTCCCAAGCCCGAGTCTTCCCTGTTTTACCCAGGAAGGGTACTTTGGGAGTTCTACGAGCAACCTCTCCATGTGGGAGTGGTATGATACGATTCCTGCCACCGAGAACTTCGTTATTGGATGGATCATCGACGATGAAGTCGAAAGTCTGGGGCACAGGAGATGGCTTCTGAGCCCTTTTTTAAAACAAATTTCCTTTGGAAGAGTGGATGTATGGGGTTTTACCGGAGCAGCAATACGGGTTATCTATGAATCCACCGTCCCTTCCAGCGTCGACTTTGTGGCCTACCCCTATGGGGAATACCCGAGGAACCTCTTTCTCCCTAACTGGTACCTCTCTTTCTCTGCCGTTCCTTCAAAATCCAGCGTCTGGGCTAACGAGAGGGTGGATTTTTCCCGCGCTACCATCGAGGTTGTCGACGAGGCAGGAAATTCCATTCCGGTCCATTCCATCCGCTTCGACAACCAGGGTTACGGGGTCCCGAATAATCTCCAGTGGAAATGCAATGGACTCCGATATGGGAAGACTTACCTGGTGAAAATCAAAAACGTCCGGTTCGATGGGAAAACGCTGGAGTACGAGTACTGGTTCAGGATTATGTGAAACTGAGGAGAGAAAAAGCACTGGTTCATTATCACTTAGCGGGACGCGTCGTTCATACTCCTACTCGCTTCCCCGGGTTGCACACCGGGTGACCACCCGCATTGAGGAAGGAGTAATGCCAAGACACATGGTGGCAAATATGGTATAACTGATTATCAAAGCTGAACCCCGGCGCCGAGACCTTTTACACTCGGAGAATTCGACCGGGTTAACTCGCTTCTAAAAACCGCAACTGTTAGCAGAAGATATAGGCCATCTTGACCAGAAGAGAGACTTTTCTGGGACTACCGTTTTCCACCCTGACCCGGGTAAGCATCTGAGACCTCCTTTCCGCTGAGAGTACCCGTACTGGAGCATTTCTTCGTCTGCTACGGCAATGGCAAAAGGGATTCAAAAAAGCTTCTCTAGATTTATTTGTCTCTTTTTTCTGGAAATCCTATAGATGCGAAACGGTCTTCCCAAAAGACCTTAAAGGCTTACCAGAACGAACCTTCCGGAAAAAAACAGGGTTAATTCTTAAACCAGGGAATAGCTCCCCTGCCGCCAAAAGAGCCTTAGATTCTTTTAAAGGGAAGCCGGAAGCTCGTCTCTTTATCGGAGAGCCGGTCCTTTACCTTGACTTCGAGAATATATTCTCCAGGATCAATGGTGAAGTCAAAGGAGAGCGACAGGAAGAACTCAAATACGGGGTTCTGGATGAGATACCGGAAGTTCTCCCAGGGGTCCTCGCCTCCGAGGTAATTGCCGTCCTTATCGTACACCGCATAGCTTACGGTGAGGAAAACATGGTAGATATCGCCTTCTTTGAGGATGGTGTAGTTTTTGGGTTCAGCGTAGACGTACATGGTCTCGCCGGCAACGAAAGTACTGGAGATGCGCTTGCGGTACACGCCAAAGCTTTCAGGCTCCCCCTCCACAAAGCAGTACACCGGGCAGACCATGGGGGCCCTGTTCCAGAGGGCAAGCCGCACGTCCTCAAGGATTCTCTGGGCCTCGGCAATTTTCCCCGCCTCAATGAGCGAAGCAGCCTCCGCAAGGAGCTTCGCTTCGTCCTGGGCAAAGGCCAAAGCCGCAAAAAGGAGGCTGAGGGTGAGCACAACAAAAAAGATTCGCTTCATCGCTTCTTCCCCCCTTCGCATTTCTTTCATTATACCACCCGCTCTGCTACAATATGAACGCCATGAAGGAGAAAACCCTGGTTATCCGGCGGGCTCGACAGGAAGATCTCCCCGCCATAACGGAGATTTACAACGAGGCAGTACTCACCACCATTTCCACGTTCCATCTCTATCCCAGGTCGCTCGAGGAACAGATTCGATGGTTTGAAAGCCACAACGAACGGTATCCACTGCTTGTCGCCGAAGAAGGGGGGCTTGTGGTTGCCTGGGCGTGCCTGAGCCCGTATTCTGACCGGGAAGGTTACCAGTACACGGTGACCGACTCCATATACGTGCGTCGGGAGTTCCGCCGGCAGCACATCGGGTACGAGCTTTTGAGCTACCTCGTTGAAGAAGCCAGACGTCTCTCCTACCACTCTATCGTAGCCGTTATTGCCAGTGAAAATATTGCAAGCATCCGGCTCCACGAGAAACTCGGCTTTGTGCTCCGGGGGGTTTTGAAAGAGGCGGGGTTCAAGTTCGGCAGGTGGATGGATGTATGCTTTTACCAAAAAATGCTCTCTGCATCGGAATCATCCTGAGTCTTTTGTTCTCCCTAGCCTGGGCGGGGGAGCGCATAGCCATCCAGGGCTCCACCACCGTTTTGCCCCTTGTTCAGATCCTGGCGGAAAAGTACATGGAAAAGCACCCTGAAGTGGACATCAGCGTGAGTGGTGGCGGCTCAGGCGTGGGCATTACGGCACTCCTTGATGGCATCACGGACATCGCCATGTCTTCTCGAGAAGCTAAGGAGAAGGAGGTCGCGGAAGCCCGTGCCCGGGGTAAGGACCTCATTCCGGTGGTCATCGCTTATGATGCTATCGCCGTCATTGTTCACCCGGAGAACCCCATCGATACCCTTTCCCTTGAGAACCTTCGGCGAATCTACACCGGGGATATCAGAAGCTGGAAGGACCTTGGGGGGCCTCCGGTGCCTGTTGTCCCCATCTCCCGGGAGTTTGCCTCGGGCACCTTTGAGGTCTTCAACAGGGTCATCCTCCGGGGCGAAGAACTCACCCCCTCGGCGCTCATGCTCGTCTCAAACCTCACCATTCTCCAGGAAGTTTCCTCTTCCCCGGGATGCATCGGGTATGTGGGCCTTGGGTATGTCCGGGAAAAAGTGAAGGTTGTGGCCCTTGAGGGCGTGCTCCCTACGAAAGAGAGCGTTCGCCTGGGGAAATACCCCCTCTCCCGGCCTCTTTACCTCTACCTTGCCCGCTCTCCTGAGGGAAGCGTCGGGGATTTCATTGCCTTTGCGCTGAGTGAGGAAGGGCAATACATCGTGGCTGAAGAGGGCTTCATCCCCGTGAGAGCGGAAGAAAACGGGGACTCTCTGGTTGTAGAAGGTGGTGATGCCCATGAAAAACCGGGAAATCCTTGAAAAGAAGTTTTCCCGCAAAGAGGTGAAGAGCCGGCCAGGGCCGGGGGGAAGAACCATCCTCTATGTGGAGACGGCTTCGGTCATTCGTCGCCTCAACGAGGCCTTTGACGGAGACTGGTCCTTCGAAGTCAAGGAGAAGCACATTGACCTGGAGAATGGATACGTGTGGGTTCTGGGGAGACTGAGCTGCGGGGGTGTGGTGAAGGAGCAGTTCGGCTCCAAGGCCATCGCCTATAACCCCGATGGGTCCTTCGTGGACCTTGGGGATGACCTGAAGGCTGCAGCCTCCGACGCCTTGAAAAAGTGCGCCACCCTCCTTGGTGTGGGACTGTACCTCTACGAGGGCGAGGAGGAGGAGACGGTTGAGGCCTTTCGCCCTGCCACCGAACGACAGAAGAGTTTCATCCGGGACCTTCTGAAGAGCCAGGGGAAATCAGTGGATGAGGCTCTCCTTGCCCGCCTTTCGGCAGAAGAAGCCTCAAGGCTCATCGACAAACTCCGCGAGGAGACTACAAGGAAATAAAGGGGGATGACCATGCAGCTTTGGGGGAAGGTTGTTTTGGGAGTCGTGGGTATTCTGCTTTTGCTTTTTGCCGTGGGCGTGGGGGTGTTCTTCTTCAACGTCGTGTCCCTCCTTGCCCTCCAGGAGTGGATGGTGAACTTCTACACCCTCCTCCACATGAATCTCCTCACCAGGGCCCTGAGCGTTGTGGGGATTGTGCTCCTTGTGGCAGGGGCTGTGGCGCTTCTGCGCTTTCTCCTCCCCAGGGGCGGGAGATTCCTCACCTACCGGACTGAAGAGGGGGAAATTCGGGTTTCTTTTGACTCCCTGGAAGCCCTTGCCCGGGAAACCCTTCGGGGTTTCCAGGAAATCGTCTCCGTGACTCCCCGGGTGGAAAAGGTGGGGAAAGAAGCCTGCATGGTTTTGCATCTTGTGGTGCGGACCGATGCTGCTATTCCTGAGCTTTCGAACCTCGTGCAGACCAAGGTCCGGGAACGGATTGAGCGCCAGACCGGGATCGTCCTCAAGAACGTGCGGCTTCTCGTGGACCTAAAGGCCCAGGAGACGGTCTAACACCCGGAGGACACCAAAACCCCGGAGGTAGAAGAGGAGAACGACAAGGCCAAGGGTCAGGAGGGTTGTGGACTCCTTCTCCCACAGGACTTTTGGAGCAAAGGTCCCCTTCCGTTTCGGATAGGGCAAAAGACGGGGGACAAAACGGGGGACCGACGCAGCGTACTCCCTGTAGGCTGCACCGAACTTCTCCTCGAGGAACGCCTCTTCGGCCCTGATGATGGACCCGTAAAGGAGCACGAAACTTCCAAGAAATAGCGGCAAAGCCCAGAGGATTCCCGAAAGGAGCGCTACCCCACAGCCAATGATGCCGTTAGCAAGGTAGAGAGGATTCCGCAGGTACGCATAAGGGCCGGAAGTGACAAGCTCTTCAACTTCTTCCATGGGGCCACGGTAGGTCTTGATGTACCCTGAAGCCCAGAGGCGCAAAAGCTCACCTCCAAGGATGCAGGACACGCCGGGCCAAAAAAGCAACGCCTGAGGGTGGGCAAAGAGGAAGACCACCGCTCCCATCACTCCCCAGATGGTCCCCCGGTGGGGGAAAAGCACCTTCCCTATTTTTCCCTTTCGAGGATGCGCCAGAGCTCGTCCTGAGGGCACTCGAGAATCTCCTCTCTCTGGCCATTTCGGCGAAGGAGCACACGGCTATTCCCGGTCACCTGCCCGATGACTCCCGCAGGAATACCCGCCTCATGCAGTGCGGCAAGGAGGGGTTGGGGTTTTGGGGTGAAAATGAGTAACGTCCCGCTTGAGATGAGGCGGAGGGGGTCAAGGCCGAAATGGCGGGCAAGCCGCTCGGTTTCGGGAAACACGAAAACCTTCGACTCGTCGATGACAAACCCAAGATTCCTCGCAGCACAGACTTCCCAGACGGCCCCCAGAACCCCACCCTCAGTGGCATCGTGCAGACAGTGAGGAGAAAAGGCCAGGGCAACCCGTCCTTCAGGGAGGACACTGACCTTCTTGAGGAAATCCTGAGCCTTTCTGAGCTCTTCCTCTGAGAACACCCCACGGAGCTCTTCTGCCCTCTCCAGGGCGAGAATCCCCGTTCCCTCAATTCCTGCCCCCTTGGTCATCACGATGAAATCCCCTGGAGAAACCCTGGTCACATCAGGAGGGCTGGAAGAGGCGATTTTCCCAACCCCGGTGCAGTGGATGACCGGACGCAAAACGGCATCGGTGATCTCGGTGTGTCCTCCAAGAATGGCAAAGCCCAGGGAAGAGGCCGCAGCATCAAGCTCTCTCATGGTGTCCTCAATTGCTGAGGCGTTGGTTTCCGGCGGGAAGAGAAGGCTCACAAGGAGCGCCACCGGTTCTGCCCCGGAGGCAATAAGGTCGTTAGCCACAAGGTGCGGGGCCAGAGCTCCTGCGTGCTTTGCCGTCCCCGTTACGGGATCGCAGGTAAGGGAAAGCAAAAGCCCCGAGAAATGGAGCACCCCGCAGTCCCGGCCAAGATGGGCCCCAAAGAGGACTTCCTCGCGTTTTCTCCCCTGGAAAGGGAACACCAGCCTCTCAAGCTCACGAGGTGAGAGCTTCCCAAGCTGCATGGGTTTCGCCGTGTCCTCCCACACAGATTCTCCCCCGCATCCGTGCTCCGTCCTCGATGTACAGAGTCTCCGTATGGATTTCTCCCTCCACATGCCCTGAGGGCGCAAGATAGAGCATGTCGCTCCGGAACACTCCCCGACAATACCCCTCGATGTAGAGGCAGCGGGATGCAACCTCCACCGTGGCCTTAGAAGTTGCCGCAAAGACCACTACAGGACAGCGGATGCTCCCCCTGACCTCCCCCTCAACCCGGATGAGCGATGCGCTCTCCACTTCCCCATCAAAAAAGACCCCCTGCGGGAAGAAGACGTCCACAGGATACCGGGCAAAAACAGGGTCGAACTTCCGCCAGAGCTTCCCCAAAAGGGTGTTCTTCCATTGAACCAGGGTCGCCAGAACGGACATCCTGGAGGGCATTATACCGGAAAGAGGGGTATAAAAAAAGCCCCCCGGAACTCCGGGGGGCGCAGCATCCAGTGCTCAGAAGCTGACTGTAAGCTCTGCAGTGATGGTACCGGCTGCGTCGACGATGTTCCCCTGACCGAAGTCGTCGCCTGCATCAAAGGTGTTGAGTTCGTAGCTCAGGGTAAGAGTGGTGTTCTCTGCCATGTCCCAATCGAGCTGAGCCAGGACGCTGTAGGGTGGAACACCAGAAGGTGTGACGCTGTCGTAACGGGCTTCAAGGGTTGCCGTGGTTCCTTTGTCCAGCCACTGGTACTTGAACTGGCCAACAGCGGTAATCCCCTGAGTGGCCATGTTGTACTCAGCACCGACCGAGAGGTACGCAGCGTTCTCTTCGCTGTCAAGGTCAAGCGGGTAGTTGAGGTACGCACCGTAGAGGGTGATACCACTGGTGAGAAGGTCGTAGGTGACTTTCACGACGCCTTTCTCCTCAGTGCCTTCGTAGGTGATTTCAGGAACATCCTTTGCCGCATCCTCGGGGATGTAGGTCACCGTGCCACTGACTTCGTTCTTGGTCCGAGCACCACTCGAGATTGCCTGAGCATAGTCGTACTCAAGGTCAAGCGTCCACTTCTCGGCGCTGTCCTCGGCGGAGAGGTCGAAGGTTGCGGCGACACCAAAGCCCAGCTCGTCGGCGTTGAAAGCACTCGGAGATGCCGCAGAAGCAGCCGGAGTGAATCCAGCAGTGATGTAGTGCCCGTCAAGGGTCAGGGTAATATCCTCGCTCGCTTTGATGTTAACCTCGCCAGCAACACCATAGCTTCCGGAAAGAACCCCATAGGCACCTTCGAGCTTCAGGGTGACGTCCGATTCGTCAAAATCGGTCCAGCCACTGGCGCTGACAATGAGGTCAGAGTTTGCGTTGTAGAGTGAAGCACCTTCGGGCATCCAGGTGACGCCAAGGGCGACCTTTTCCCACTCAAGGCGCAGCGAGTAGAACTCGTTGACATCGGCGTACATCTTCCAGGTAATGTCGCTGTCCTCTGGAGCGTAGACGACGTAGATACCCTCGTAGCTTAAGTCGTCGTCGTCATCATCTGGCTGGTACTCACCAAGGACAAGCCCGAGGTCCACCTTGGGCTGATCGATGTCGCCAACCCGGATGTACCACTCGTCTTTCTTGTAGTCGATGAAGAAGTTATCGGCCGAGACAGAAGGTGTGTTGAGCGTATCGGTGATCTTGAGCTCAACGCCGGCGGTGGTGTAGTCGTTGATGGTGGCAACGATGTTGAGGGTGGTTTCGTCGCTCAGCTTGGCATCGGTCTTTCCGGAAGCAGTGGGAGCATAGGCAGTGTAGGTAACGTCGAACTCTCCGGTGACCTTCACGGGCTCGGCGTACTTCTCAAGTGCTGCAACCCGGTCCTCAAGGGCCTTGATGGCAGCACTCTGCTCACCCAGAGCCCTCTTGAGGTCGTCAACGGTGAGGCCAAGCTGCTTGAGTTCATCGGCAAACTCCTGGACGAGTTTCTCCAGAGTGGCGATGTCCTCCTGGGTTGCGTAGCCAGCTTCGTCAATCCTCTGCTCGAGGTATCCTACGGCACGGGCAATGGCCATGGCGAACTCATACCGGGTGAGTGCACGGTTGCCACCAAAGGTCCCGTCAGGATACCCAACGATGATGCCCTTGGCCGCCAGGCTCTGGACAGCATCATAGGCCCAGTGGTTCAGGGGCACATCCACGAAAGGATTTGCCGCCAGAGCAGGAAGTGCCAGGGCAAGCACCAGCGTAACGGCTACAATGAGCTTCTTCATACACAAACCTCCTTGGTCGTTCTGGTTTTTTCAGCCTTCCGTCCTCCCAAGGAGGGGTCAGAGAGTTTCCCTGTTTCCTCCCCTTCCTCCTTTTGGACTTCCGGCCGCCACCACATATCCCTCCTCCCGGGCCACCAAGTTTTCCGTTTCACCTCCTTTCTCCTCACCCAGGAGTTCGGGACAGGATAGCCACCTATCCTTCACCTATAATATACGCCAAAAACGTCTATTTGGCTACACCCCTTTCCCGGGCCACCAAGTTTTCCGTTTCACCTCCTTTCTCCTCACCCAGGAGTTCGGGACAGGATAGCCACCTATCCTTCACCTATAATATACGCCAAAAACGTCTATTTGGCTACACCCCTTTTAGGATTTTCCCAAAATTTCACACGAATTTCGGGGTAGCCATGGTCTCCTCATCAAGGTAAAAGTCGGTGTCAAAGACCACCTCACCCACAACAAGGGGCCGTGGTTCTTCCACCGCCTCGCAGCGAATGAAGCTCGAGCGGAACCAGTCCGCATCGGCAGGAAGAGGGAACTCCACATCCATGAGCCGGCGCATCATGGTCCGGTCGTAGAACTCTTCATCGAAGTGGTTGTCCGAGTCAGGATAGGCGCTGAAGCGGCGCAGAATATCGGTCACCACAAACCCCATCTCAAGGAGCATCCGCTCCACGCTGTACCACTTGTGCCAGGACGACTCGATGGTGGTAAGACCAAAGTAGAGCGCTCCGCCTCTTTCAAGTGCCTGGGCTCCCCGGGAGAGGGTGATTCTGAGGCCCTTCTCGCTCTCCACAGGGTCGGTGATGAAAACGGAAAAGGCGTGGTCTTTCAAGGGATACGGGGAAGCGGCGTTGTACTCCAGGGCGGTAATGCCAAGATCGTGCTCTTTTGCTCTTTTTGTGATGAACTCCACAATGCGCCGGTCGACCTCAAGGACGGTGATGGACCGGGGAAGGCCGGTGCTTGCCAGAGCCAGGCTCAAAAGGTCGTCGTCCCCAAGAATCAGAATGTCCTGTCCCTCAAGGTCCCCCCGCTCATAGAGGAACGCCACCCGGGAAAACACGTCGCTTTCTGTCATGAACCCCTGGTCGTAGTCGAGGTTGGGAAGGGGACGACCCTCAACGAGCCTGTGATAGAGCGCAAAGGCTTCGGAAAAGACCGAGAACGTGTAGCCTCCCTGACAGTGGGGACAGCGAACGTCCTTTCGGGGGAGAAGGGAAGCAGCCCTTGCTTCCCCCAGAGGGGTCAGGGAGAACTTTCCATCGCTATACGTGACAACTCCCGCCTCAAGAAGCGCTTTCAGGCGCTCCACGAATCCCTTAATGTGCTCATCCTGTTCGTCAAGGAGCTTCCAGAAGCTCTTTGGACCTTCCTTGAGCGACCGAAGAATCTGAACCTCGTAGCGACGCATACTCCCACCTCCTCTCCGTCCTGTACCGCCATGGTATGAGATACCGTACAAGTTCATCCCAGGATGTGGCGGAAGCAAACTCCAGGCTTTCGTACTTCCGCACGTACCCGGTATAGGGGAAATAAATACTCAGTCCGGATGTTTCTATTATACCACTTCCCACGCTCACACTCTGGACGTAAAGCACACACCTTCTGAGCTCTTCAAGGACAACCTGCGCCCTCTCCCGCACTCCGGGATTGGTTCCGGGATAGGCAACAAGGAGCTCCATGAAATCCCCAAGGTCCACAAAATCCGGGTCACCAAAGTAGAGCGCCGAGTCCCCCAAAGCCACGTACACCCAGGGAGGGGTACGGAAGTCGTTGAGGATGGCAAGCGCCAGGGCGTCAACAGCCGAGGTGAGTCCCGAAACCCTTGAAAGGTCCACCGCCGAGAGGGTGTACCTTCCCGGAATACCCCTCTGGCCGTAGTATGTGGCATAGCTCTCTACAATAATTCGGGCAAGGGTACGTGCATCCATGGAAGGGCTTCGGGTAAGTTCCCGAAACACCGTCTCATAGTCCCACCCTTCCCCAGGAACGTTTTCCTGAGAAGCCACAAGCACCCGGGCATTGTGCCGCACCTCATAGGCCACTTCCACCATCTGCATGAGGCAGGCATCCATCCCAAGAAGGTCAAAGAATACCCCCGAGCGGGCCAGAGCAGATCGGAGCTCGGGAAGAGCGATGGCCCTCTGGGTCGTAAAATCAAAGGCGATGTCCTTTGTGGCGGCCTTCACCCCTGAGCCGTGGTTCCAGAGAATCAAGGCGTAGCGCGCTGCAGGGTAATTGCTCCGGGCAAAGCGGATGAAGTCGAGAAGGGTTTCACCGCTTCCTGAATCCACCCTCCCAAGACTCCCAAGGGACAAAGAGGCGATGGCGCCGGGGGTCGCATCTTTGGTGACCAGGTACCGCCAGGCCCCCGAAGGGGTATCGACCTGGACCACAATGGCCACGTCGTCGCTTGATCCTGCAAGTTCCATGGAATCGATATCCTTCCAGGCCTCTCCGGTAAGGTCGTTGTCGGCAGCCATGTAGACCATAACCGTCCACTGCCTTCCGCCTTCCGGAAAAGAACCCCCCGAAGGAAGGTAACACCCGGAAAAAAGGAGGAGCACAAACGCTACCCCCAAAAGCAACACACACCCGTACCGCACAGTTCTCCCCCTTTCAGAAGCTCACTTCAACGCTCACCCGGAGAAGGTCACCCGAGGGGTCTTTCGCATCTCCCTCTTCATCACTCCGCTCAACGAACCGCTGGTACTTGAGGCGAACGGTGAAGAACGTCCGCAAGGCGTCAATGATATTCCCCCCACCGTCCTCAACAGCGACCATCACCTCGAGTTGCCCGGGATTCCCAAGATCCTCAAGGTTCACCGTGGCCTCGGCGGTTTGACCAGAGAAATTCCCCGCAGAGACATAGGTTCGCGTTCCGTCAGGGTGCAAAAGCCAGGGAGTGCCGTTGCGCCACTCAAGAACATACAGCCCGGTCCACTCCCCGGGATCGCCCGAGGGACCGGTGAGGGCGTTCCCGTCGGTATCAATGGCCACCCGGTACACAAGGTTCGGGTCGAGATTCCCTTTACAGGTGATCCGAAAGGTGACGGTCTTTCCTGCCTCACCCCACTGGGGTTGCTCCCCAAAAGCGCACCCTGCAAACAGAAGCCCCAAAAGCACCAGGAATACCATCCGGCGCATCCTCACTCACCCCCGATTCTCACCGTCTGCCCCGGAAAGGCCTTGATGCCGTATTCTATCCAGAAGGTGTCCTGGGAGCGGTCGTAGAAGAGGCTGATTTCCCGGCAGTGGAGATCCCGGGTGAGCCGGACCCGAAGGGCCTCAAGCTCGCCACTTACCGGATCCCACCCCCCGCTCAGGCCGATATGCCATTCCCGGGAGAGGGGCCAGGCGAGCTCCACCACCACTCCCGTGAAGGTTCCCTCGTTGAAATCGTAGCTTCCCCGAACCTCAAAGCTTTTGGCCGCGCTTTCCTCATAGCTCACCTTGAGGACCCCTTCCGAGAACACCCCGCTTAAGGTATCGTACCCTGACTCAAACCGGACACTCCAGGGGCCCTCTTCGTACACCACCCCAAGCCCCAGGAACTCCGTTTTCGGGGTGGTGTAGTCGAAACGGAAAGGTGTCGCCCCGGCATACCCTGCCCGGTTGTAGGAGAGAGAAAGCCCGAAGGCTTCAGAAAGCTGCTTCTCAAAAGCAAGCGACCCCGAGAACACGTAGCGGGCAAACCCGTTCCCGTAGAAATTCTGCTCAAAACGGAGCTTTGAGGCGAGTGTCGTGCCTTTTGCGAGGGTACTCTTCCCCTTAAGGTCGAGGAAAAGATGCAGGCGCTCGTCCACCACCCCGGTGTCCTCCTCGGCGTAGTGCCCAAGAAGGACCCCTGCCTGCCAGGTGAAGTCCGATTTCCCCAGACGCTCCTTTTTGCGGACCACCTCAAGCTCCGGGATTTTCCGCACAAACCGCACGAAATCCCCGGTATAGGCATCGCCCTCAAGGTCCTCATGGCCTGTGTAGCGAAGGGTGTAGGTGTACTTCCCGGAAGCCTTCTGCAGAGCTACCTCGTACTGGAGATCTTTATCGGTGTACGCTCCAAAGCGGGCGTCTTCCCGGAAGACCACTTGAGTCTTTGCCGTGATCCCCCCAAGGTCATAGGACGTCGTCCAGGTGGCTGAAAGGGCGCTACTTCTTTGAGCGAGGTTTTCGGCGTAGCTTGTGGCGAGTTTGCTCTGGAGCTTCTTCTCCGTATAGGTGAGAAGCGCCTGGGCCGAAAGAACCGCATCGTTCTCCCCCACCGTCTGGACGTACGAGAAGTTCGAGGAGAGGTCCAGGATCTTGCCGAACTTCCGGGAGTACTCGCCCTTTGCCGTGACCTTCGGGGGAGCGCCTTTCCGGTCCAGGTACTCGACGTTAATTTTCCCCTTCTCGTTCTTCTTCTCGTTATCAATGTAGTGCGTGATGCTCAGCTTCCACCCGATTTTCTCCCAGAAGCTCAGCTCCACCGTGCCAAAGGAGGTGTCGTTTGGGAAGTAGTTGTGGTAGTAGGTCAGGTAGTACCCGGTTGCACGGGAGTACCCCACCATGGGGAGGAGGGGGAGCTGTTCCTTCTGGTTGAGGAAGAAGGCATAGGACGGAAGAGAGAAGAGCCTTCGGCCAAAGTCGAAGTAGGAGAGATGGTAGAGGACCACCTTTTTGTTCGGGTAAATCACGATGCGCCTGGCCTCGATGTAGTAGTGGGGTTCAGAAAGATCACAACTTGTGAGCCTTGCCCCCTCAATGGTCATGGTGTCATCCTTTTCCTCAACCACCTCGCCCCGGAAGAAGAGCTTGCCCTCAATGCCCTTCCCGGTGATTTCCGAAGAGACCTTTTTCGAACGCCACCAGTCCTCCTTCCAGCTGTAGACCACCTCTTCGGCGGTGAACCCCTCGTCCTTTCGCGTCACCCGTACATTCCCCCGGGCCTCGAGCCGCTCATCCCTCAGAAACACCCGGATTTCGGAGGCCGTGAGGATGATGTCCTCATAGGTGAGTTTCCCCGAAACGACCAGGACCTCTTCATCCTTTAGGAGGTAAATGAGGCGCTCACCCTCAAGCTCTATGGCCTTTTCGCTTGAGAAGGCAAAGCGACACAGCACAAGAATCCCCAAAGCGGTAACGACAACACCAAGCCACCTGGCGAGGTTCATTCCTTCTCCCTGATGACGAATCTTGCCCGGGTGATGCCCGAGGCTTCAAGCGTCTCGGTGTCCAGGAAGTACACCGCCTGAGCCACCTGGATTTCCCGCTCTTTCTCGGTAATAACAACATTCCCCTCAAGGACCACCCGTTCTCCTTCACCCTCTGCCTCGTCCTTGGGGAAGTAATGGGCCCGGTCCGCCCGAAGGAGCACCTCTTTCCAGGTAATCTCCACCCCCCCTTCGCTCCAGGCCTCTTCGTTCTTCCCGTTGTAGAAGAGGGCTTCGGCTTTCCAGAGAATCACCGAGGCCTCTCCCTCGCTTTCCCGCTCTTTCCGGAGCTCCACATCCCCCTGGAAGGTGTAGAGTTCACGGTCAAAGTCCCCCTCCATGGTGAGGGCGCGGATTTCCGTCTTCCCCCGGGTGACCCGCACTCCTCCCCGGAACGACCCCCGGTTCTCCCTGAGGCTGAAGGAGAGCTCCCCACACTCGATGCGGTTTTCTCCCTGGATGACGACCACGTTCCCTGAGGCATTGAATGCCTCGTTCTTTGAGTCGTAGGTGATTTTTTCGGCCCGTTCCAGGATAACCTCTTTTGTTCCAGGCGATTTCTCCTCGCCGAAGACCCACACTGAAGGAACAAGAAGGAACGCCAGAAGACAGAGCAGGATTTTTTTCATGCCCATCCCTTCCTCGCCGCCAGAGCTTCCTCTATTATATCATCGGAAGGAGGGAGCACAATGGAGGAGAGGATTGAGGCAATCCTTCACCGCTTAGAGGAACGGTTTCCCGACGCACGCCTACTCCTTGAGTTCCGCAATCCCTTTGAACTCCTCATCGCCACAATCCTTGCCGCCCAGGCAAGGGATGAGAAGGTCAACGAGGTGACCCGGGAACTCTTTGTTGCCTTCCCAACACCCCAGGCCCTTGCCGAAGCGCCTGAGGAAGAGGTGGCAAAGCTCGTGCAACCGCTCAACTACGCGCGGAAAAAGGCTGCCTTCATCAAGAAGGTGAGCCAGGAGCTCGTCGCGCGCTTCGGCGGGGAAGTCCCTGCATCCCTGGAGGAACTGGTACAGCTTGAAGGAGTGGGACGGAAAACGGCAAACGTCGTCTTAGCCAACGCCTTTGGCATCCCCGCCATTCCTGTAGACACCCACGTGGGGAGGGTGGCGCAGCGCATCGGCCTCACCAGAGCCCAGAACCCCGACCGCATTGAGGAGGACCTCAGAACGCTTATCCCCCAGAATCAGTGGATCCGGGCATCGCACCTTTTGGGATTTCTGGGGCGGTTCATCTGCCAGGCCAAAAGACCAAGCTGCCACGCCTGCCCCATCACTGACCTTTGCGCGTATCCGGAGAAAACCCTCTGATTTGCCCAACCCAGAATTTTGCCCGAAGCGTCACCGGCCCCTTCACCGAGCTCTGGAAGGAGGTGTCCTCGTCCTCTTTTTCTGTCTCCTCGACGAATTTCCCTTCAAAGTCCATGTCGAGGAAACACCCCTCAAATACCCCTTCCCCCCACAGCCTCACCCGGCCCCGGTAGTACACCGTGGACTCCACCTCAAGGGAGTTCAGGCGGCGGCAGGAAAGGAGCAGCACCCCGTCCTCAGGGTAACGGTTGGCGAAGAGACGGAATTCCTGGTCCCTGAAAAAGCCAATGACCTCCACGAAGGGGAAGCCAAACCCCACCTCCACGAAGTGGTCCTTGAGGGAAACCTCGGGAGTCTCCCCCCGCCACAGCCGCAGAAGCTCCTCCCACTCCTCTTCCCGGACCTTCACGCCCCGTCCCACCGGACCCCAGAAGAAGGAACGATCCTCGGAAAAGTACATGGCAAGCGTCAGGTGCTTGAAGCCCTCCTGCATGAAACATTTGGGGAAAATTCGCTTCCGGGTGAGATCGAACTCCATTTCGATTTCAAAACCCCGCTCCTGAGCCCCCCGCAGGGTCAGGACGATGACCCCATCTCGGTCGGAGTGGAAATGGATGATTCTTCTCCCCCGCGTCTCCCGCCGCAGGACCGTCACCGGCCCCTCCTGGTACCCAAAAAGCGTGGCGTCCCGAATCTGCGGGGTGAAGGGAGCCCGGACGGCATAGGTAGGGGTACGACCGAGAAGGTGGGCCTTGTTTTTGGCCTCAAGGAAGAAGAGGTACCCTTCGAATTCCTCAACGGGCATGACAAAGCGCCCCGTTTTCCCCTCAAGAGGACCCTCCTTCTGGAAGACCGGAAGGCGAAAAGGGCGAAGGTACAGTGTGGTTTCCACCTCTTCCTGTGCCTCCCAGAGGACCACCAGGTAATGTCCATCTTCACCAAAGAAGTGCTCAACCCTCGTAAAAAGACGCAGAGGGTCAAGGGACGCAACCACGCTCTTTTTCGCCACCTCTTTAAGGGGCGGGAAATGTACAAGGCTTTTCCCTTTTCGCCAGTGCTTGAGGAGATCTTCCCTCCAGGTCTTGAACACTTCATCACTCAGATTCTCTTCGGCTTTGGGCAGGGCAAGGGCCCGCTTCTTGCATATCGCAAGGAGGGTGCTTGCATCGCCAACCACACCCACATCGCGGTGCTTCTCCTCACCCACCTCGACAAAGGCCAACGCCACAAGGTCATGCTCAACGTAGACCTCAAGGAAATACCGCTCTCCAGAGGGAACCCGGGCGACGAACATTCCATCGTCGTTGGTGACAGCCTGGGTGACTGGTACCCCGCTTTCGGCAAGGACCACAAGGACCTTTGCCCCCGAAAGCGGAATACTCGGGGCTTCTTCTTCGCCTGATGCCGTGTACTCCCAGAACCCCATCTCGTTGAACGGCGTATCCGCAGGAAGGTTCACCACACCCTGAAGAAAGGTCACGAAACTCCACTCCTCTGCTTTTTCATCTCGTACATCCTCCGGTCAATCTCCTGGAAGAGCTCCGAAACGTTCTTCTGGCCGTCCCAGAGACACACCCCGTAGGAAATCCGGACCGGAAAAGGTTCACCCATCACCTGGGCTCCCCGGAGATTGCGGCTTATCCGCTCCATGATCTTGTGGACGTCTGCCTCCTTCGCCCTGGGAAGAACGAGAACAAACTCGTCCCCCCCATAGCGGGCCACCACGTCGCTCGAGCGCAGGCTCTCCTGAAGGAGTCGTGCCACCATCCGCAGGACCTCGTCTCCAAAGACATGTCCGTACCGGTCGTTGATGGCCTTGAAGGCGTCAATATCGAGCATCACCAGGGCCAGGGGGTACCCCTCCCGGCGAGCACGCTCGAGTTCTTTGCGGAGGTACTCCTCAAGAAACCGGCGATTGTACACCTCAGTGAGCTGGTCGTACAGGGCAAAACGGAGAAGCACCGATTCATACCGCTTTCGCTCGCCGATATCCCGGAGCACCAGCCAGAAAATCTGTCCACCCTCAAAGGCAAAAAGCAGGGCCTCAAAGTGCGCAGGATGCACCCCAAGACCGGAAAGGGCAAGCTCTATTCTCGCCGGCTCCCGACTCCCCTGAGCCTCCTCTTTGAGGAGCCACCACGCCTCTTCGCCGATGTACTCGGCAATGGCCCTCCCCACGAGGTCTTCCTTTGCCCTCCCCAGGAACCGTTCTCCCCGGGCGTTGACCTCGAGAATGCATCCCTGGTCATCGAGGAAAAAGAGGAGATCGGGATTTCCGTCAAAGAGCCAGAGCCAGCGCTTCCTCGCATGATCCAGGCGCTCAAAAAGCTCAAAAAGACGCACAACCAGGGAGAGGACCGGAAGAGGAAAAGTCCACCTCTCGTTTTCCTCCCAGAAGACAAAGAGCTCCGCTTCCTGGGCGATGGCAAACCGCCGAAAGCGAAGCCCGTTGACCACTCCACGTCGAAGGGTGCAGGACCCTGCAAGACTCTCCACGTCCTGGAGAAAACCGGTACCCCGAACGAAGCGCCGCCCCCTCCTCACGTAGAGAAGGCCCGACGCTCCGAGGACCTCCAGGGCGAAATCCAGAATCCTGAAAAGACCCTCTTCGCCTTCCGGAAGCGGGAAAAGCCGGGCGAGTTCCCGAAGAACCCCGGATTGCGACTTCTTGCCGCCCACCTACGCATTCTCCCTCAAAAAGCAATCACAATCCGCTGAAGGCGGATAACGCTCCTTCCTGGGCCTTCTGCGGTAACCTTCAGGGTGTTAGTTCCCTCAACGAAATCCCCTGCCACGGCCAGGAGCCGCTGCTCGGTGCCTGGGGCAAGGAGACCATCCACTGCCGGAACGGTGCCGAGGTCTTTTCCGTTGAGCGTCACCCGCACCCGGGTGTTAGGGTCTCCCTGAACCCAGAGGTACACGGCGCCTTCCTCAGGCACACCCCCGGGGGAGAAACGGAACTCGAGCACCTCCCCACGGCGCATCTCAAGGAGAGAAACATCGTTCACCGAAAACCCGGCAACCACTTTCCCCTGGTAGCTGAGCCGGCTTCCGTTGTGCTTTGGAGAACCGCTTGAGAAATCCACGAAAAAGAGGGCTTCCGAAAGCACCGGGCGAACCCGCTCCACCGTGAGGGTGACAAAGGCCTCAGAAGGAGCGTACTGGGCGCTTCCCGGAAAGCGGGCCACAAGGTCAAAATCTCCTGTGGTCGCCACCCTTGGGGCAGTGTAGAACACCCAGGCCCGACCGGAGGTATCGGTGACACTGGAGGGTGCACTCAGGGTTCCCTGAGGGACCTCCCACTCAATCGTGCGACCAGCCAGGGCTCGTCCCTCCCGGTCCCGGAGATAGGCCACAATCCGTATCCGTTCCCCTGAGGCCAGAACAGTCTTTGCCGGCTCAAGGCTAAGGTAGGTCTCGACAATCCTCTGGCCCACCTCAACCGTAGCTACCGCCGAAGAAGGGGCAAGGCGAACACCACCCGGGAAACGCACTTCCACAGTCACCGTTCCTGAAAAGGACGGCGCGTAGAAGGTGTTCCGGGACATTCCGCGAGAATCGGTCACGGTGCGGGTTGTGGCCAGAGAACCACTGCTTGTCGACCAGACGAGTTCCTGCCCCCCAAGGGGTTGGCCCGAAGCGGTCGAAAGCGAGGCGGTGAACACAAGGGCACTGGAGGGACCAATCTGAACCGTTTGAGGTTCCAGGGTGAGGATTGTTCCCTCCATCCGGGCCACCACCTGGAAATGCGTCCGGTCGGTCGCGTACTGGGCGTGGAAGATACGCCCCGCCTGGTGCGGCGCCTGAATGAAACGCTCGAGGTCCCCGTCCGAGACGGGATTCCGGGTAAGGAGCACCACAAGCCGCTCGGTCCCTCCCGGACCCGTAACGTTTTTCGTGTACGTTTCACTGATGCCGGCGCGAACAAACCGGTTCCGCACAAGAACCTGCACGTCGCCGCTTGGGAGGTAATCGATGAGGTTCACGTAGCCATCCCGGGTTGCCCGAAAACGAATGGTGACGGGATCACCGATATCGTAGGTCGCACCCTCTCCCCGATCCACAGAGACAGAGACGTCCGCCGAACGGGGGATGGAGATGTACACTTGAGGATGGAGGGTGAAACGAAGGAGAACCTCTGCACGGGCAAGGCCCATTATACTCCCCACAAAAAGCACAACCGCAAGAACCACCAAACCCCTCCGCTGCATGGCCGTCTCCTCCTTCACCTTTTCAAGCATTATACCACAAGCGACGCTCCAGGGCCTGGAGGAGTTCCCGCAGGTGGTGCACAACCTCGGCCCCCCGGGCGCAGAGTTCAGAGAGCTTCCTCTGGGCTTCGCCACCGGTGTAATCCTGTTCTTTCCGCAAAGCCTCTGCAAAAACGAACACCGGCTTCCCCTCCTCCCTAAGCTGCAGGACAAGGTCGAGGTTGGCAACGTTGCCCCACCCCCAGAAGGTGGGGGCAACAATTACTGCATCGGCCCCCCGGGCAAGCTCTAAGGCCTCTCTAAGCGCCTCCTCCCCAATGGGGGAAAAGGGTTTTTCCCGTACCACCGTAAATCCAAGGCGCTCGGCCATCTCCTCGTCAGAATCAAACCGGTTCACCACCCCCACGCTCACCGAAAACCCCTCTTCGGAGAGGAGGCGCATAATGGGGATGCCACTCCCCCCACCACAGACCAGGTGGATCCGCCTTCTTCGCTCCTTCAGGACCCTCTTCCCCAGGGGGATAAAGATCGGGCGGGCAGACAGGGGATGGGGAACTTTCCCGAAAGGCACACCGAAGAGCTCCTCTAAGGTAGCCTCATGCAGGACATCTTCGACTTTCCCAAAAGAGCAAAGCAGACCCTTTTTGAGAAGCAGCGCCTTTTCACAGAACCGGGCCACCAGGTTCACGTCGTGGAACACGGCAACGACAGTGATGCCCAGGCGGACAAGACCCTGCAGGATGTTCAGGATTTCAAGTTCATGGGCCACATCGAGGTGGCTCGTGGGCTCATCAAGGAGAAGGAGCTCGGGTTTCTGGGCCAGGGCCCGGGCAATGAGCACCCGCTGTTTCTCTCCGCCAGAGAGCTCGCTGAAGGGCTCCTCGGCAAAGGGAAGCGTTGCGGTTACGTCCATGGCCCAGAGCACGGCTTCTTCATCGGCCTTCGTCTCTTTGCGAAAACGAGAGAGGTAGGGAATCCTCCCCATCATGACCACATCGAAACAGGGGAGGTCCAGGCGCCCCGGGATTTCCTGGAACACCACCGCGACCTTGCGGGCAAAGAGGCGGCGGGGGAAGGTGGCGATATCCCGCCCCTCAAGAAAAACGGTGCCCTCTGCCACCGGCAGAAGCCTTGCCAGAAGGTGGATGAGCGTCGTCTTCCCCGAACCGTTGGGTCCCAGAACACCCACAAAATCCCCACGCTCCAGGGCGAAGGTTACCCCGCTCAGGACCTGTTCACCCCTGTGGTAGGCGAAGGAAACGTTCACGACCTCAAGATACGGCTTCATAAGCCTCTTTTCCTCTGGCGGAGGAGGTACACGAAAAAGGGCGCCCCAAGGAGGCTGGTCACCACGCCTACGGGGAGCTCCACAGGGTGGATGATGCTCCGGGCCAGGGTATCGGCAAGAAGGAGCACTGCGCCCCCGGCGCACAAAGACAAAGGCAGAAGCACCCGGTGGTCCTGAAACCCAAGAAGCCGCAGGATATGCGGCACCACGAGTCCCACAAACCCGATGACGCCACTTGTGGCCACACAGCTTGCCACAAGCAGCGACACCACAGAAAGAACCCAGCGCTTAAAGCGCTCCACATCGACCCCCAGGCTCTCAGCAGCTTTCTCGCCCAGAAGAAAGGCGTTGAGTTCCCGCCCAAAAGAAAGGAGAAAGGGAACAGCAAAAGCGAAGAAGGGGAGCACCATCTTGACCTCCTCCCACCCCCGGTTCCAGAACCCTCCCATGGTCCAGAAGACTACCTGGTGGAGGTTTTCTCCCGAAAGGAACATCCCGAGGGTGATGAGGGCGGAGAAGAAAAAGCCCACCGCAAGCCCTGCGAGAAGAAGCGTCTCCAGGGGAATCCTCCGTCCCACCCGGGCAAGGCGAAAGACGAGAACCGCCGTCCCCAGGGCACTCAGGAAAGCGAAAAGCGGAACGGTGAAAAGGCCAAAGTACACCCTGGTCAGAATCGCCACCACTGCCCCAAAGGCTGCTCCTGAACTCACGCCGAGGATATAGGGGTCAACGAGAGGATTCTGGAAAAGCCCCTGGAGCACGGTTCCGGAAAGAGCCAGTCCTCCCCCCACAAGAAGGGCAAGGACCACCCGGGGGAGGCGGATGGCAAAGAGGATGGTCCGCTCACTCGGGGAAAGTCCCTCAGGATAGAAGAGGGCCAGAGAATCGGAGAGCGCATACCGTCCCTGACCCACTCCCTGGGCGACAAACAAACTCACCCCGCAAAGGGCAATAAAGCCAAAAAGAAGAAAAGGTTTTCGGAACCTCTTCCGCCGCTTCATGGCTCATGATTATACTCCCAAAAGAGAAGGGAGGAGAAGAGCATGCCCAGCGGGCAATCCCTGGTTTTCCGGAACGAGGACATTCAAGCCATTGTCCTGGAGATTCCTGAAGGCCACAAACACCTCCGCACCACCATCGTCCTCCAGGATGGCACTACCCTGACCTTTCAAGAAGCCACCATCGCGAATCTCGTCCGGGCCTACATAACCGTCACAACGCATCCGACAAAACAGCGGGTGGTCCTCACCGGAGCGCGGCTTCCCTTGCGCAAGGAAGGATACGCCGAATGGCAGCTTCTTGAGGAAGACGAGATCACTCCTTCGAAGACTGGTACGGTCCAAAAATCTCCGGATGGATAATGGAGGCAAAGATGCGCAGAGCCTGGGTTATCCGGGGACCAGGACGGGAGACGATGTCGCTGTCGACCACGAATACCCGGCCTTGCTGTACCGCCTGGAGGACTTTGAGCCGTGTATCGGAGACGATGAAGTTGTAGGGGAGGTTTTCCCCGTGGGCGCTCACCACGGTGATGATATCGGGATTCCGGCGGAGGAGCTCTTCAAGGTCGAGGGTCACGTACCCCGAGAGGTCCTCTACTACGTTTTTCCCTCCAGCGAGGGTGATGAACTCATGGATGAAGGTGTCCTTCCCCGCCGTCCAGAGAGGGTTGTGCCAGATGACGTGGAACACCCGGGGTTTTTCCTCCTCAGAAAGACCGGAAACCCTGGCCTGAACTTCCTGGACGTTCCTCTCCATGGCTTGAGCCAGGGCCTCTCCTTCCTTTTCCTTCCCAAGGAGGAGAGCAACCTTCCGGATGCTTTCGATGACCTGGGGAATAGACTTTGGGTCAAGGACGAACACCGGGTACCCGAGTTTGGTCAGCCGCTCAATGACCTCAGGAGGCGTCAGGGACCCGGCAAGCACAAGGTCCGGGTCAAGGCGAACGATTGCCTCAAGGTCAACTTCGGTGATGCTCCCGATTTTCTCCTTTTTCTTCGCCTCCTCAGGGTAATCGCAGTACGTCGTGACCCCCACAAGGCTTCCCTCCGCCCCCAGGGCAAAGACGATCTCGGTGTTCGCCGGGGTGAGGGAGACGACGCGCGATGCAGGGGAAGACAAAGTGATCGTTCGCCCAGTATCGTCGGTGACCTCAAGCCCAAAAGCCGAAGAGAGCAGGAAGAGAGAGCAAAAAACAGCAAGAAGGAGAACTCTTCGCCTCATCGCCCATACCCCCTTGAGAATTCGCGAAGGAGGAGGGGGAGAGGGAGGGCTATGCTCCATGCCTGGGGCGGAGTCCAGGACACTTTCCCACCTCCTCTTTCCGCGAAGAGTGGTTGGGATGCGCTTCAGGCAGGTCTCCTGGCTTCCGGATCATCGCTTAAGGCGCGCCTTCCCGGGTTTCCCCAGTGGCACATGCACCCTGCTCCCCGGTCACAGTGGCGGGACCGCGCCGGATTCCCACCGGCTTCCCTATTAAGGACCACGTCCACCTGAAACGAACCACTGTAAGTATACCACACTCTGTGGTACAATGAACACTACACCCAGAAAGAAGGCAATGCGATGCTTTGCGAGGACATCGAAAAACTTGCTCAGGACCTCTCGGGGAAACTCGAGGAAAAGCGAGGTGTTTTCACCCTCACCGTGACTCTTGCCGAACGAAGGGGGTTTTTGCGGAAAGACCGCCTTGAGTACGTTGCCCGCTTCCGCATCGATGACAGTGCCAAAGTGCTCCACTTCTCCGAAATGCTGCAAGAACGGGGTTCGGGAATTGCCTCCGGTGAGGACATCCAGGGCTTTGGCGTTACAAAGGAGGTCACGCGGGTCACTCCCGGCCCAAGAAGCGGCACCATTGAGGAGCAATCGAACCTCTTCGGGGCAAAGTATGAGTACCGAGTTGACTATGGGGCAATTCGAAAGGCCTTTGCAGATATCGCAGCAAGGCACGGCTTTCGGTTTGAGTACCACGCTGGTTTTGGCAGCGTCTGAATGTGGTATAATGAAAAATGGTGGGCGAATAGCTCAGGGGGAGAGCACTTGCCTTACAAGCAAGGGGTCAGAGGTTCGAATCCTCTTTCGCCCACCAGATTTTTCAAGGCTTCCAGCCACCTGGTCATCCTGAAAACCCCACTTTGACAACAATTTGACAACAACGGGAAATCAAACACCTTTCAAACATTGTTCTCCCCCAGAATCCTCTCGACCTTCTTCACGGCCTGCTGTTTCAGGGAGGGGAGTACCCTGGAGTAAATCCCCAGGGTGGTGGTGACGGTGGAGTGGCCCAAGAGTTCCTGGACCACCCGGGGGTTCTCGCCTTCTGCAAGGAGCAAAGTGGCATAGCTGTGGCGCAGGGCATGGAGAGAGACCATGGGGAGGTTGGCTTCCTGGAGGAGGCTCTTGAAGGTCCGGAGGAAGTTCCGGGGATGCATGGCGGTGTGGACCTCGGAAGAACACAACCCCCAGGGTTTTGCTCTCTGAGCTGGGATTTTGGTATACTTTCCCGGGAGGGCTGTCTTTCCCCATTTCCAGAAAAGGCCCTGGACTGGTGGAGCAATCCGGAGAAGCCCCCGGGAGACGTGGGTATGACGCTTGAGGAGTTACTGAAGACAAAACGTGAGGAGATCCTCCGCGTGTGCGCGAGATACGGTGCTTATAATGTGCGCGTTTTTGGCTCGGTGGCTCGCGGTGAGGCCACCGAAGAAAGCGACATCGACCTCATCGTTGATTTCGAACCAGGTCGGAGCCTCCTCGACCACGCCGGGCTGTGGCTGGAACTCCAGGAGCTTCTGGGAGTCAGGGTGGACGTGGTGAGTAGTCGTGGCCTCAAGGGCCACATCCGCGAGCGCGTACTGCAGGAGGCCGTCCCCCTGTGAGGAGCGCAAGGGAGCTCCTGCAGGACATTCTGGACGCCATCGCCAGAATCGAGCGCTACGCAGCTTGCGGACAAGAGACGTTTGAGCAGGACGAACTGGTTCAGGTCTGGGTCCTGTACCACATCCAACTCATCGGAGAGGCAGCCGCACAACTCGGCAAAGCCTTCCACGAAGCCTACCCCGAGGTACCCTGGCCACAGATTGTCGCTATGCGAAACTTGCTCGTTCACAGATACTTTGGGGTGGACCTGGAGGAGGTCTGGAAAACGGTAGAAAAGGACCTCCCCGACCTTCAACGGAAGATCGAGGCTCTTGTGAGAAAGCTGGAGGAGCCGGGGCGTGGGGAGTAAGTTGCGTCTTTAGGGTTCCCCACCTTACAAGCAAGGGGCCAGAGGTTCGAATCCTCTTTCGCCCACCGGATAGGTAAAGCCGCAAAAGAAGCCCATTTCCACAAGTATTGGCATTTCCTGTGACCCGGCTTACCCTATCTCCTCTTGATGACCGCTCTCTATCCCTTTAACCCGGTCCCAGCCAGTCCTGCTATGAACCTCCTATGAAGGAATGCGAACAGAAGAGCAACAGGCAAGGCTCCGAGTATCGCACTTGCCATAATAAGCTCCCACGCTGCACTCCACTTTCCCATGAGCATACCAAGTCTTACGGTAACAGGCATAACCCTTTCCTGGTTCAGAAAGGTTAAAGGTAACAGGAAATTGTTCCAGCTCCACATGGCTACAATGACCACCGTTGTTATAACCCCTGGACGGGCCACAGGAAAGACAATTCGCCAGAATGCCTGTAACATGGAGGCGCCGTCAATTAACGCTGCTTCAAGCAATTCATTTGGAATATTCATAAAGTAAGAACGCATCAACAGAATGGCAAAGGGCGAGAAAATGGCAATGTAGATAAGCACAAGCCCAAACAACGAATTCGTCAAGCCAAAACGAGAGAAGGCAAGATACAGAGGAATAATAAAAAGCTGGGCAGGAATGGTGGTACAGAAGAAGTAATAGCCCACCAGAAAGGAACTCCCTTTAAAGGGGATTTTCGCCAACGCATAGGCGGCAGGAATAGCAGTCAAAAGAACACCTAAAACAGCCCCTGCGGCCAGAAGACCACTGTTGAAAAAAGCCTGTTTCAAGTTTCCCACCTCAAAAGCTTGCACATAGTTGGTGAAATACAGCTCTTTTGGCAACCCCAGGGGATTCGCAAAGAGATCCGCCCGGCTTTTCAAAGAGGCACTGAGAGCGATATAGAGAGGGAAAAACGAGTACAGCGCAAGAATCAGAAGAACGACCTGAGAGAAAAGCCCTCCCGAACGAAAACTCCTGGTCATATCTCTGCTCCCCTCCGTGCCAGATAGTAGTAAAGACCAACACCGGCAAGCCCAAAAAGAGAAATACACACCCCAATGGCAGATGCCTCTCCCATCTTGTAAGCGTAGAACGCCCTTTTGTAAAGCAGCGTAGCCAGAAGTTCCGTAGCCCCTGCGGGTCCACCCTGAGTCGTTACCCAGATCCAGTCGAACACCTGAAAGGACCAGATAATGGTCATTACTTCCATAAAAGTCAAAGTTGGCAAGATCTGAGGCAAGGTAATGTAGCGAAACTCCTGCCATCCTGTAGCCCCATCCAGAGTTGCTGCCTCGTAGAGGTCATGAGGTATACCTTGTGTCGCACTATAAAAGACTGCACACAGAAAACCCCACCATGCCCAAATGTTTGCAAAGGCAATGGCGAACAGGGCCGTTGAAGGCTGACCTAAAAGTGAAACACCCAGAATTTTTCCCAGGCCACGGGTAGGGTGATAAATATACCGCCAAATAAGACCGATAACCACAACGGGGAGAATAACGGGAAAGAAATAAATGGGTTGAAAAAGCTCTCTCTTGGTCCTCCGAAGGAGCTCAGCCCCCAGAAGTCCCATGGCTATGGGTACCGTAAGAAAAATCGCAGTCCATACAATGTTGTGTGCCACAGCCCTCAAAAAGAGCGATTCGGTAAGAACAGTAACGAAATTCTTGACCCCCACAAATCGGGGAATATCCAAACCACTCCACTCAAAGAAGGCCAGAACAACGGTAGCGACAGAGGGGACAAGAACGATCGCTATATTCAGCAGTAAAGCCGGACCTACAAATGGTAGAAGCATGATCGTTTTCCGTTTTCGTTTCATGCCTTTCATCCCCTGAACATCCTCCAAAGGGGGGACAGAAAGTCCCCCCTTTATTTGTGCCTTTTGCTTCTACTTTTTCCTTGCCGGTACAGGCGGGACAACCCCTGTCTGGAGTTCTTTCTGGAAAATCTCATTCCACTTCTTCATGTACTCCTGAGCGCTGATCTTGCCAAACCATACTTCTTCTATGCCTTCGTAACACCATTGCCATGCTTCTGGACCGAGGAATGTCCACGTGGTGTACCCGTAAGCCCCCCGCCGCATGAGATCGTTCTGGGTATCAACGTGCTCAAAGAACACCGGGTCAACTTCAGGAGGAACAAGCTCTGCGGGAATATCAACAGGCACAATCCACTCCCCGGGAAAGTCTTTGAGCATTTTGGCAATCATTTCCTTATTGGAGAGCATCCAGACAAGGAAACGGGCCGTCTCTTCTGGATGTTTTGAATTTTTGTTCACAGAGAGCGTAGTACCTATGCCGATATCGACAAAGGGATACTCCACCCCTTCACGAAGAGAAGGAAACGGAGCCCATCCCCACTTGTCCTCTGACGGCCAGTACGCTGGATCCACAAGCCACTGGAAAGCCCAGCTTCCTACGACCAACATCGCCGCCTTTCTTGTGGCCACCATTGGAACAAAGTCTGGAGCATCCAGTGTGGAGTAGAGTCCAAACTCCGGCCAGTAAGCAAGGAAATCGTTTTTAAACATGTCAATGGCTTCCACAAAGAGCGGATCTTCCCAGCTCCGCTGCCCTGTAAGAGCCTCATAGACCGCCTCTGGTCCGGGATAGTGGTTGATGTATACAGTCACGTAATGTTCGTTCGTTGGCCTCCAGGCTACGTTGCCTCCGGCAACCGGCAGAATTCCTTTTGCCTTTGCTGCCTCACACAATGCTACCCACTCGTCCCGGTTTGTCGGAGGTTTCCATCCAAATTCATCGAAGAGGCTCTTATTGTAGATAATCCCCATGCTTTCAAAAGTTTTGGGAAGAGAATAGATTTTCCCCTCAACTCTCCCCACATCCAGAGCCAAGGCCGGGAATTCCTTGTCCAATCCTGCCTCTTCTATAAAGCTGTCCAAGGGGAGTAAAAATCCCCCCTTTGCGTAACGATTGGCTTCTGCCGGTCCCATCGTCATAATGATGTCTGGTCCTTCGCCCGCTACGACAGCAGTCCGTAAGACTTCCAGTAAATTCATTTTGACCACGATTTCAACATCAACATTTGGATTCATCGCTTCAAAAGGTTTTACTATGTTGTTCTCCATCGCTTCTAAATTCTCGGGAGTTACCTGCTCGTACCACCAGGTAATGGTGATCTTCTCCTGAGAGATGGCTATAGAGAGAACACTCCACCCAAGAAGCACCCACACCGTAGCAAGGAGCACAAACCACTTTTTCACAAAGGTACACCTCCTCAAAGGATTGGAACTCAATTAACCCCTTTGCACCAAGCTCATGGTCGCCTCCACAAGGTCATCAATCTTTACCTCGCAGAGACCAGAGAGGCTGCTCTTCACCCTGTTGCCAAAAGGAAGGTACAGTTCCTCCGGAATCCCACTCTTGCCCACCATGGCCCCCAGGATGGACCCGGCGGTTGCCCCATTGCAATCGGTATCCTTCCCACACATCACGGCGATGGCCACGGTCTTTTTGAAGTCCTTCTCTCCAAAGAGGAGAGCCACAAGCACATAGGCGAGATTGGGCAGGGTGTGGACTCCGTGGTATTTCCCGTAACGTTCCTCCACCTTCTCCCAAACCTCCTGCCAGCTTCGGGCGCTCTCACTCCATGCCATCACCTCCTTCACAAGCTCACTCAGTCGGGAGCGCTGGGGAACCTGGGAGAGGGCAGCGTTGATGACCTCCTCAAGGTCGTCGCTCACCAGGGCCATAGAGATCGCCGCAGCCACGAACATCTCCCCATAAATGCCGTTTTTGGTGTGCGAGAGGACGGCATCCCGATAAGCCAGAGAGGCCGCAAGCTCGGGATTCCCCGGGGCAAGGTACCCGAAGGCATCGGCCCGGATTTGCGCACCAATCCACTCCCGGAAAGGGTTCCAGTAGGTGGCGGTGAAGGGCGGTTTCATCCCCCGAACCAGGTTGGCATAGGCCTGGCGCTCTGCGGTGTAGACCATATTGAAGGGGAGGTAGGAGAGCCAGGCCTCGGCGACGTCTTCGGAGGTAAAGTCGAAGCCGTTCTCCTCGATGACCTTGAGGTTGAGGATGGTGTAGTCGATGTCGTCATCCCGGGGAACACAGGAGATATTGCCCCTTGTGGCCTCAATGGCTGAGGGGTGGAAGGGGTGTCGGCCCTCTTCGATTTTCTCCGGGGCATAGACGAAGTAGTCGCTCAAGGGGTGAGTGCCTGTAGCCTTGAGGTACGCCTCGATGTCCTCTTTCGGCCATCCCTCAACGGGCTTCCCTAAGGTGCAGCCGATGCACCGCCCAAGCCAGGCACCTTCAAGGCGATCCCTGAGGGTCTTGGGATCCACCCGCAGTGAGGCCTTCGTGGGCTCTTTTGGTCGCTCCCTCTTGATGCCCTCCCAGTCTGAGGGTTCGTGGTACGGGTAGTCCTTTCGCTGCTTGAGGTTTGCGAGGAAGGTGTAGAACCGCTCAATCTTCTCAAGGGCATTCGTCTCCTGGAGTCGTTCGAGGTCCTCCCGAACCCCAGGGGGGATCTCCTTCCCCTCCTCCTCAAGCTCGAGGATTTCGTACCGCAGAAGCTCCAGCATCTCCTCCTTCTGGAAGTGGGTCAGGTTCCCCTCAGGGCTTTTGCCGTCTTTTGCCACGTACGCACCTCCTCCAAACCTGAACTGCACCCATCCCTCACCCTCAAGAATCCGCAGGGCCTCTCGCACTGTAGGCCTTCCCACACCCAGGATACGGGCGAGTTCGTTCTCAGGAGGGAGCTTCTCCCCCCGTTTGAACGCCCCGTGGATGATGTCCCTCCGGATCTCTTCGGCCACAAGCACTGCCAGTGTCTCACGACGAACTGGTCTCATAGGAGAATCCCTCTTCCTTTACCATGCAACCTATTTGTCGTCCATCACTCCTGGAATTCCAGTGCGGCAGCTTCATTCCCCAACCACAAAACCAGGACACCCCAAAGCATGCTCCAGGCGCTACTGCAGCAGTCTGAAAATTCTCCTGGCGAGCTCCGAAATCTTCACCCACTGAAACCCTGGAACGGATGACTCCATTGTATCGTTGAGTGGATCAACCCACTGGTGAGGTAATCCTGAAGCTCCCAGCATGACACCCAGTATAGACCCTACAGTCGCTCCGTTACAATCAGTGTCCAACCCACACTCCACAGCAATGCAGACGCTTTTTCCAAAATCTCCTGCCCCATAAAGCAAGCCAAGGACAACGAAACAGGCGTTATTGATGGTGTGGACGATGTGGTACTTGCCATACCTTTCCATAACTTTCGCCCATGCCTTCTCCCACTCCGGGACCTCTTCGTGTATCTGAAGCACATAGCTTATGGCTTCATAGAGCCTGGACCTTTTGGGAACATACTGGAGCCCTTTGAGGACAACATCCTTAGGTGTCGTGCACACAAATGCGGCAGACAACATAGCGGCAACGAACATCTCACCGTATATTCCATTCTTCACGTGAGAAAGCGCCGCATCGTTGTAGGCCATCTTCACCGCTCTTTCAGGGATACCTGGAGATACCCAACCGAAGATGTCTGCCCGTATTTGAGCACCGATGAACTCTCGGTAAGGGTTCATGTGGGTTGCTGTCAGCGGAGGCCGAAGACCCATGACCAGGTTCCTGTATGCCGCCCGCTCAGCCGTGTATACTTGACCAAAGGGGAGATTCTCAAGCCAAACGTGACCGACGTTCTCAGGGTGAAAATGGAAACCATATTGCTCCAGCACTTTCAAGTTGATGATCGGGTAATCGAGATCGTCGTCCCGAATTGCCCGCTTCAGATTCCCCCGAAGTGCTTCCTTAAATCGGACTCCAAACTCACCCGCTTTGGCTCCAATGTCAGGGAAGTAGTACTCAAGGCGCTCTTCTCCCGCCTCCGCCAGATACTCCAGAATCTTTTCTCGAGTCCACCCCTCCACAGGTTTCCCCAGCATACAACCGGTTGCGCGACCAAGAAGCGCACCATAGAGCCTATCAAAGAGCTCTTCCTGAGCAATCTCAGGCTTCTCATAGGCCGCGAAGGAGCTTTCTGCAACGATTTCGCTCCATTCCGAAGGTTCGTAGTAGCAGTACCCGTCTCTTCTCGGAGGATTCTTGAACACCTCGTAGAAAAAGTACCTGGCGTCGTCCATATCAAAGCCCCGGTTCATGATCAGGTACCAGTTGAGGGTTTCCCTTAGTTCAGAAACATCGTACCCTTCCTCCGCTAACTGCTGAATCTCATCCTTCACAAGAATCCTTGGATCCTCAAAGATCATGTGGTAACTCCTCCCTGTACACTCTTTCCTTCTCGAAGGTTGAAAAGCGCCTTTGTAAGAGCCAGTCTCGCCGTGCCGGCTCCAACCAGGACAACCACACTGCCATTTCCTTTGATAGGACCAGCAGGCTCGCAGCAGAAGCGGTTAGCGCCAAAAACGATACATGCGTGTTGCACATTCCTGTCCTTTTATGTGCGAATTTTTGTAATACAATTTTACTGTAACATGTAGAATGAAAACCGTCAAGCTTCTTCAAAAGGAGTTTTCGACAAAACTCGATGAGCAACGATAGGCTTCCTACCCGCACTGACAACGGTCTAATAAATGCCAACAACGACGTAGAGAAAAACCCGGGGATCCTCGCTACTTCAACTCCTGGTAAAGTACGCCACTTACGCAAGATTTCTCAGGAGGGTCTCGCTATACAGGACGTCATCAAGCTCATCAAATCCCGAAGGAGCATCAGGAAGTACAGGGACCAGGAGGTTCCCCGGGAAATCCTCGAGGACCTTGTGGACTGCGGGAGACTGGCTCCCTCAGGGTACAACAGGCAGCCCTGGGTTTTTGTGGTGCTCACCGAAAAAGAACTCAAACAGAAACTTGCCGAACTCTGCCAGTGGGGGAGATTCCTGCAGGAGGCAGGAGCAGCCATTCTGATTTTCTGCGAAAAAGAAGCGGAAACAGCCCTGGAGGATGCCTGCGCAGCGGCGGAAAACATCATCATCGCCGCTTCAGCCTATGGCCTCGGGACCTGCTGGGTTAACTCATACCGAAAGGCGCATTCAGAGGCAGTGAAGCAGCTGGTTCGCTGCCCGGAGCACCTCGAACTTGCGGTCATTCTTGCCGTGGGGTATCCGGAAGCAATCCCGCCGGCACCGAAGAAGAAAGCACTTGCAGAGGTTCTACGCTGGCAAACCTTCTGAGATTTCTATGGGAGCCGGCGAATGAGATTGCCCTGGGCGTCGTAGAAACCAATGACCGGTTCTCCTTCGGCCAGGGCCATCCCCATGCGCAGGGAGCCTCCAGGATCCCCAAAGGCAATACCGGCAATCTCCTCCACCAGGGCAATGCCCATCCTGGGGACCCCATGGGTGTCGCAGAGGGCGATGCCAGCCATGTCTTCTGTCAGGACCATGGCCATGCGCATGTTCCCATCAGGACCAAGGAACGCAAGGACCGGGCCCTCGGGAGCCGACGACAGGGTTGCCCGGGTATTCCCCAGGGAATCGACGAGGACAAACCTTTCCGCAACGACCTCTCTGCTCCACCGCACAAACCCGAGGAAGCCCAGGGCAAACACGCCAAGGAGTACAAAAAGAAGGACAACCCGAAGCTTAAAGTTCTCCTCTTCCAGCCTCTTTATGCGCCTTGAAAGACTCTGAAGGTCTTCACCCATCTTTCCCCCTCCCTCCTCTCCTATTATGCCACTTCCTCCCTACCCCTGTCACACTGTTCTGCTTCTTCAGGACTCCAGAAAAAGAGGGTTACTGTCAACCATTGCCAAGCCAAGGGGGGGCAGCAAGTACCCCAGGAGGATTTTTGGGATTACTCTGGAGATATAGAGAGATGGCCTCGCAACAGCTTTCCCCTCTCAGAAACGAGACCGTGAGTCCCCTTTTGCTGCTTCGAGGAGCAAAGCGGCGAAGCGGTCCCCTCTTTTGTTCCTGCAAGCGAAGCAGTCTCGTATTTCCACGGGGTAGGGAAGGAGACTGCTTCGGAGACGACACGACGACCTCGCAGTGACAAAGAAAGGATCATTTGCGAGAAGCTTTTTTGTTTTGTCACTGCAAGGAGCCTTTTTCAGTGTCACTGCGAGGAGCGAAGCGACGAAGCAGTCTCGTATTCCCATAGTATTCCCACGGGGTGAAGGAAAGGAAGAGACTGCTTCGCGAACGAAAAGACGAGCTCGCAGTGACACGGCAGGGGGTCACTGCGAGAATTCCTTTTGTCTGTCATGCGAGGATCTCGTTCTGTCACTGTGTGAAGGTTCCTTTCCTTTGTCACTGCGAGGAGCAAAGCGACGAAGCGAAAGTCGGCGGACGTATTTCCCGCCGTTGCGAGGAACGAAGTGACGAAGCAACCTCATAGTCCTGGTTCGCGTGAACACCAAAGAAGCTGAAAAAGGCGAGACTGCTTCGGAAACAATACTACGACCTCGCAGTGACACCTCTTCTTCTGTCACCGCGAGGAGCGAAGCGACGAAGCGGTCTCGTATTTCCTGAGGTGAGGAAAGGAGAGACTGCTTCAGAAACGAAAATACGACCTCACAGTGACACAATGGGAGTTATCGCGAGCCCTTTTCTGTCACCGCAGGATTCCTTTTTCTTGTCACTGCGAGCGAAGCGAAGCAGTCTCTGAGGCTGCTTCGGAAACAAAACGACGACCTCGCAGTGACTCTTTTCGCCGGTCATTGCGAGGGCCGAAGCCCCGAAGCAACCCGACGGACTCTCCGTCCCTGCGAGCGAAGCAGTCCCGGCTCTTGAGGAAGAGACTGCTTCGCAGACAAAACGACGAGCTCGCAGTGACTACCTTTGTGTGTCACTGCGAGCGAAGCGAAGCAGTCTCACGGGATTGCTTCGCCAAACGAAAACAACGAGGCTCGCAATGACCGCTGACAGTCGAAACTGCTTCGGAAGCGATACTGCGACTCGCAGTGATAGCCCTCTCGCCCGTCATTCCGAACTACGGAGTGGTGAGGAATCTCGCCTTTTGGGGGAAGAGACTGCTTCGCAAACGAGACGACGACCTCGCAGTGACACAGGAAAAGGGCGAAAATACGACCTCGCAGGGACTCTTTTGACCGGTCATTCCGAGCCCTTCTTCTTTAGTCCTTCCGAGCCGCGAAGCGGCGAGGAATCTCAGAGACTGCTTCGGAGGCGATACCACGACCTCGCAGGGACCTCTCCTTTGTCACTGCGAGGAGCGTAGCCGGAAGCAGTCCCCCCTTTTGTCACTGCGAGCGAAGCAAAGCAGTCTCACAATCGCAAAAAACGAGACTGCTTCGCCAAGCGAAAAAACGAGGCTCGCAGTGACAGAGAAAGGGGACGAAAAGGCGACCTCGCAGTGACAAGAGAAAAGGACGAAACCACAACCTTGCAGTGACAAAGAAAAGAGCGAAACGACGACCTTGCAGGGACAGAACGGGATTCATCGCGAGAGCCAAAGCATTCCTGTTTTCGAGGGAAAAACCACCTTACACAAGAGAAGACAGGGGTCAACGTGAATCTGATACAATAAAGCCATGAGGAGGATGACCCTCAAGTGGCTCAAACAGGCTGAAGCCGACCTGCAAGCGGCCTGGGATAGCTACAGGGCCCGGCACTACGAGTGGAGTTGCTTTCAGGCGCAGCAAAGCGGGGAGAAGGCGCTTAAAGGTATCCAAATGGCCTTTCTGGGGAACTCGCCCCAAGCGAATTCTACGAGGAGGAGGATGCGAAGAAGTGCCTAAGCTCCGCCGAGTCGATCCTGCAGACCGTGAAAGACTTATTGGGGAAATAAAGGCCTTTGCGGCACAGCTCAGATCTTGCTTCCCCATAGAGAAAATCTACCTCTATGGCTCCTTTGCCCGGGGGGAATCCACGAAGGAAGCGACATCGACCTTGTTATCGTCGGCGACTTTCGGGAGCGGTTCTTCGAACGCATCGGGCGCATTCTTGAGCTCACGGACCTCCCGGTAGAGCCCCTGGTCTACACTCCTGAAGAGTTCGAAGCCATGAAGGCCTCAAAGAATCCTTTCATCGAGGAAGTTCTGAGAGGGATAGAACTCTGACCAAAGCTCGCCGGAAGCTTCCCCGAGGGCAAAACCTGCAGGGATTTTGAAAGCCCCCGGTGCGCCAAAGTGAGATGCTCTGCCACTTCGTAGCCTGGGAAGACGGATTGCTCCATTGTGCAGCCAGGGTAAAAACCGCACAGGAGCCTGCTACCCTTCTTCCTCTATAAACCGGGAAGATGCCGAATCCCCCAGGCTTTTGCGGAAAGCCCGCATGGCCTGAACAGTTTTCTGTCCCTCTTTTAGAGAGGCAAGCTCCCTTTTCAGGAGTTCCTCAACCCGGTGGCGGACCTCCTCATCCTTTTTCACAATTTCCTGGAGCAAGGCAAGAGCTTGGGAGCGGTCAGCATCTCCAAGTTCCTGGAGCAGTGGACCGAGGGCATCAATAAGGTGCTGGCGAGTGGTAAGATATTCCGGAAGATGGTCGAGACTCCCCGCAAGAACTTCGCCATGCATTGCCAGAGTGACCCTGAGAAGCTCCTCGAGGAGCTCAAGAGGTTCTCTGCCCATAGGCTTCAAGTTCCTTCCAGGCGTCGCGCAGTCCGGAGAGAATGCGGATGACCCCGGGGAGCACTTCTTCGTAGTTTTCCCCGCTCATCCGGGCGCACTCCCGAAGGACGAACCGGTACAGGGCGAAGAGGTTCTCCGCAATTTCGCCTCCGTCTTCGAAGTTGAGGCTGCCGAGAAGCTCGAGGATGATTTTCTCCGCTTTCCCGATGTGCATCCGGGCCAAAGCCCGGTCCCCTTCAGCGAAAGCCCGTTCGGCGAGCTTCAGGAACCTGATCGCCCCATCATACAGGAGAACCACAAGCTTCACCGGTGAAGCAGTGTTCACAGTGTTCTCTTCGTAAAACCGCCGGGCCATGGTCGCGCTGTAGGTGCCCATTGTTCTCAGCTCCCTCCTGTCGATTTATTGAGGCTGGCAATCTGCTGGGCGAGCCAGTTGCTCTGCGTCTGCATGGTGCCAAGGAAACTCTCCAGAGCCGTGAACTGCTTCAGCCACCGCTCCTTCTGCGCCTCAAGGCGTTCCTCCATGAGGGCGATGCGCTCATCAAGGTCCTTGATGACCCGCTCATAGAGCTTCTGGGTGCTCTGCATGATCCCCTCGTAAGGGTCGGTCACGAAGCGGAGGTACTCCTTGAGCGATGCCGCCACACCCCCCTCTCCCGCAAAGAGCTCCTGCACTGCCTCGAGGTTGCTCTCAAGGGCCTGCGCGAGTTTCCCCTCGTCCACAAGGAGGTTGCCGTAGCGGTCCAGAGTCATGCCCAGGTCCATGACGCTCTGGTAGACCCCTGAAGCGACCCGTCCGGTGAGACGGCGCACGAGTTCTGTCGCCACCCGGGTAAGTGTTGTTTCCCCAAGGAGGGCCCCGGCGGTTTTCGTCTCAGGGTCGTAAGAGGTGTTGTCCTTCACAAACTGCAGGAAGTCTTTGAGGGCACCGGTGAAGTTCAAAATGGCGTTTTTCACCGCCTCAAGGTCCCGGGAAACAGTGACGGTGGCGCTTCCGGTTTTCTGGAGGCTGAGGGTCATACCGGGGATGAAGTCGGTGACAATGTTTGAGGGCCCCTCATACACAAGGGGGTTTGTCCCGCCAAGGAGGACCCGGGCGTTCTGGGCTGCCTGAACCTCGGTCCAGCCCGAGATTTCCGCTTCCCCTCCCGAGAGGGCCACGCTGATAGTCATGGCGTTCTCAAGCCCTGTTTTCTCACTCGTCAGAAAAAGCCGGAAACCCTCCTGCGTCTTCACGATGGTGGCCTGAACGCCGGCTTTTGCCCGGTTGATGGCGTCCCGGATCCCCGAGAGGGTGTTGCTGGAGGCATCGATGGTGATTTCCGTGATCTTCTCTCCCACCGTGATGGTGATGGTCCCTTCCCCGAAGCGGGTGGTGTCGGTATCGGCATAGGCCAGGGAGGTGGCCATCTGGTGGGCGGTGGCCACCTGCTCCACGGTGAGGACATAGGTCCCTTCCTGAGCACCGCTTCTTAGGGCCACCGAGAGGGCATCGCCTGTGGTGGTGGCTTTTTTGGCCAGGAAGGTGGAAGCAAGGGAAAGATTCAGGACGCTGTTTTGCAGTGCCAGGAGCCTGGTGTTTGCCGTCTGCCACAGGGAGAGCCTGGTAGTATAGGTTTGTTTCTTCTCCTCAAGCCGGGTGATGGGGGCCCGCTCGGCTTCGGCAAGCTTCTCGATGATTTCTGAGGTCTTGAGTCCTGAAATGAGCCCGTCGATACTCAGCGTTCCGGCCATGTTCTCCCTCCTCAGACGACCTCATCCACCAGGATTCCCGCAAGCTCCTGGAGCTTGGCTACCATGTCGAGGAACTTCTCCGGAGGAATCTCCCGGATGACCTCGCCGGTCTCCCGGTTCACGATGCGGGCGATGACCTCCCCGGTGGGCCGGTGGATGGTGAAGTGGAGCTCAAGATTGAAGACCTCAAAGAGGCTTTTCAGAACCTTCCCGAACTCCTCGACTTTCTCAGGATCAAGGAGCGCCGACACCCGTAGCGTCGCTTCCTTTCCCCCCTCCTGAGGCTTTGCCGCCTCTTCCTCCCGCTGAAGTGCAGGGGAAGAGAGAAGAAACCGGCTCTCCATTTTCTGTCCTTCAATCCTCATCGCTGCCACCCCTGCTCTTCAAACAAAGAAAGAGGGAAGGGCATATGCCCTTCCCTCTTTGCCTTTCTATTACCGGAGAAGCTGGAGCACTGCCTGCGGCAGGGTGTTGGCCTGGGCAAGCATGGCCACACCGGCCTGGAGGAGAATCTGCGACCTTGTGAACTCCATCATTTCCTCGGCCATATCGACGTCACGGATACGGGACTCGGCAGCAGCCAGGTTCTCCTTCGCCACTCCGAGGTTGGCGATGGTGTGCTCGAGACGGTTCTGGTAAGCACCGAGCTTGGACCGTTCTGTGGAGACGTCGTTGATGGCAAGGTCGATCTTAGCGATGGACTCCTCAGCCTCGGTCTGGCTCAGAACGCTAATCTGATCAACACCCAGCGCTTTGGCCCGCATGTCCCGGATGCTCACGGTCATCGTCTGGTCCTTGTTGGCACCGATATGGAGCGTCACCGCACCGCTTGCATCAACCACCGCCGAGAACTGCAACGTAGCACCGCTTCCAAGCTCAAGCTTTGAGGGGTCAATGGTGATGGAAAGCCCATCGGCATCATCCCCAGGAGCCACAAGGGTCAGCGTTCCACCCTTCCCTATGGCTGCCTTCCCATTGATGGTCCCCACGATATCCGTTCCGGCATCAGAGAGGACGGTTTCGTCGCCATCGGTCAGACCGAGGTCTCTCAGAAGATCGTTACTTCCAGAAACATTGATGGTGGCACTGCTACCGTAGTTGATAGAAGTGAGGACAATGCTGTTGCCGCTGACTGCTGCTTCAACACCGGTGAGGTTTTTGACGTTGTTGATTTTCAGGACCACGTTGTCCAGGTTTTCACCCGATACCACGTTGATGGCAACACCGTTGAGGACAATGGTACCATCATAGGTAACCGTAGCATCTGTCGCGGCCACTCCTCCGATTTGGGCCCTGGTGGCATTCTGGGTGATGACGACGGTGTACACTCCGGCCTTGGTGTTCGTCCCTGGGGTCATGCGGGTGACAAGGGCATCCAGGTCTTCTGCGGCTATAGCGTCACCATCACCATAGGTAACTCCGTTCACTATTACCGTTCCACCACTTGCCACACCATTCTGTTCCGTTACCGCATACCCGGCCTGGCCGTTCAGGAGCTTCTTGGTGTTGAACTCGGTGGTGTTGCCGATGCGGTCGAGTTCCTCAATGAGCTGGTTGATTTCTTTCTGAATCTGCTCCCGATCGTCAGGGGTGAGGGTGTCGTTTGCGGCCTGGACGGCGAGCTGCCGCATCCTCTGGAGAATGGAGTGCGTTTCGTTCAGGGCACCTTCAGCCGTCTGGATGAGCGATATGGCATCCTGCGCGTTCCGGATGGCCTGGGCAAGCCCCTTAATCTGCCCCCGCATCTTCTCGGAAATCGCAAGCCCTGCAGCGTCATCCGCTGCCCGGTTGATGCGAAGGCCCGAAGAGAGCCGCTCTAAGGATTTCGAGAGGGCGCTGTCTGTCGCCACCAGATTGCGGTGGGCGTTGAGCGCCGTAATGTTCTGGTTAATCCGAAGACCCATTGAACTCAACCTCCTCCTGAGGTATTCTCAAGGCATCCCTGCCTCACACCAAAACACACGAACCAGCCCAACTGAGTTCTCCTGCTCTTCCCTTT
>Ga0071330_1062544_pt1 | contig 50479 bp, 54 predicted proteins | sample GBScel77sediment_FD_63802 | JGI IMG/M metagenome (GOLD analysis project Ga0071330, IMG submission 63802) | Hot spring sediment microbial communities from Great Boiling Spring, Nevada - Cellulolytic enrichment Sediment 77C v2 (version 2) | ecosystem: Environmental > Aquatic > Thermal springs >...
AGCCGCACGCCTTGGCATGGAGTCCACGAAAGGAATGCTTGCCAAAAGGGGTCGTGCAAGTCGCCTTGGAGAGCGGAGCATCGGCCACATTGACCCTGGAGCTGCCTCGAGTTACTTCATTGTTGAAGCGTGGTTTGAGCGCTTGAGGAAGGAGTAAGATGTGACCGGAAAAGAGGTACTCAAGAAACTCATCGTGCTGCTTCTTCTGGTCTTTGTCTTTTTCCTCTTCCAGCTGAGGAACCCCTATCTTTCTGCCTATTTCTCATCTCTCTATACCATTGAGCAAGCCACAATCACCCAGCGGATGCTGCCAACGGGAGAGTTTGAGGTTGAGGAGGAGATTGTCTACCGCATGCGCAAACCCTTTCGGGGGGTGTTTCGGGAAGTCCCCCCTTCCCGGTATGTGGAGATTGAGGACGTCAGGGTCTTGACCGAGGGGGTTTCGGCGGAGTACCTTGAATGGGAGTACCTCACGCCCAGGGGGTTTTCTGTCCGGGTGTGGCTGGTGCCCTTTGGCAGCGCTTTTCGCCTTGACCCGAGAACCTACCCCCGGGTGGTGCTCCGCGTTGCCTACAGGGCCCGGTACGTCTATGAAAACGGTCCCTCTATTGCCCAGGTTTTCCGTCAGTTCTGGGGGGAGTGGGATTCGTGGGCTTCAGGCGTTCGGAGCATCTTTGAGTTCCCTAAGAACGTGACGATTGAGCGGATCTACACCCATCCTGCTCTTCGGGTCACCCGGGAGGGGAACCGTTTCGTTATCTTTGCCCGTCACCTTCCTCCCAGAGCCCTGGCCGAAGTTCGCTTTGTGGCACAACCCTTGTCTGGTCTTCCCTATGCCGCCTTAAATCCTTCTCTGACTCTTGAAGACATCGAGCGGGAGGAGGGTTTCTACCGGAGCGAGGTACGGAATGCCCTGCTTTTCTCTCTGGGGCTTTTTGGGATTTTCTGCGTTCTGCTCCTTCTCGTTTTCCTCCGCTTTGGGCGGGAACCTGAGGTTTCGTATGAGCGCCTTTACGAAGAGGAGCCACCTTATGATGATCCTCCCGATGTGGTCAACGCGATTGTGAAAAACTTCGGGTGGTCTGTGGACGACGATGGCATTGCTGCCGTGCTTTTACACCTGTACCATCTGGACCTTGTGGATTTCGCCGAGGAAGGGAAGGCCATTGTCCTGAAAGGTAGCGCCGTTCCCCAGAACCTCCCTCGGACCGAGAAGGCCCTTTTTGCGCTTCTCCAGCGCTTTTCCGAAAACGGAGTATTTCGCTTTGAGCGTCTCAAAGAGAAACTTGAACGGTCCCTGAAGGAGGCCAGGAACTTCAACAGTGCTCTTTCGTTGTACCGGAAAGAGGTTGGCAGAGAGCTTGCCCGGCGAAAGTACCTCCGCACCACGGGGAATATCCTGGCGAAGGTCATCGCCGTGTTCATGGTGCTTGCCTCCTTCGGACCCCTGAGTGTGACTGACCAACCTGCTCTCGCTCACCTTTTGCCCTTCTTTACCGTTCTTTCAGGAATGTTCTTCTTCACCGGGGCCGGGGTTCTTTTGACCCGCCGGGACCGCTTCGGGAGCTGGAGCACGGAGGGTCGCCTTTACTACCTCCGCTGGAAAGCTTTTGCCCGCTTTCTCAACGATTACTCCCTTATAGCGGAGCATCCACCTGAGTCTGTTGTCCTCTGGGAGAAGTACCTCATTTACGCTACGGCTCTGGGTATAGGGGAGAAGGTCCTGCAGCACCTCCGCAAGCTCGTTCCCCAGGAGGTGTGGGAACGGGAAAGCTCTCACCACGTCTTCTATGGGCCTTTCGTGTTCTTGCCAGGGAGAAATTTCCGGAAACTTGCAACCACGGCCTCAACGACTGTGGCTCAGGCCTCTTCGGGGAAGGGTGGAGGGTTCGGCGGAGGATTTGGGGGCGGGGCCGGAGGTTTTGGTGGTGGTTCTGGAGGAGGCCGGGGCGGGGCGTTTTAGCAGAGTGGGAGAGCGCAAGGAACGGTAGTCTCCCTCAATTTATTGAGGGGAGGACGTCACAGTTCCCATCGGAGTTATTGACCATGAAGTGAAAGGTCCGTTTTTTTGCCAGCTTCGATATGACGCTGGGGGTGTTAAGGGCCTTTCGAGAGCTCGGGTTTTGGTTCCCGCCGGGTTACGTATACGGAGGTCTTGTGGTTGTCCTTATCCCGTGGGGTAGTGATGGAGGAAGAGTGACATAGTGAATAAAGGGGTTAGAAGGATATGTTGCGGGGAATCCCCGAAAGCGAATTTCAGGAACGTATCCGGAGAATCCAGGAAAAGCTCGAGGAGCACAACTTCGATGCGTACCTCGTGCACTCGAACGAAGCCGACCAGGGGAACGTCCGTTACCTCAGCGACTACTGGCCCCTCTTTGAGAGTGCCGGGGTCATCATCCCCAGAGAGGGCGAACCGATTCTCCTTGTGGGCCCTGAGTCCGAGACCTTTGCCAGGGAACGGAGCAAAATCCGGAAGGTCCGCAAACTCCTCGAGTACCGGGAACCGGCCGACCCGGAGTACCCGGAGATTGCCGTCTCCACCTTCCGGGACATCTTCGACGAGGTTTCGGGCGGTAAGGGAGTGCGGCGCCTGGCCCTGGGAGACTACACCATCCTCCCCATGCCGGTTGTCGAAGGGATAAAAGAGGCCCTGGGAGAAAAAGGTGAGATCGTCCGTGCGGAGTGGATAATCGCTGAGCTTCGGTCCGTGAAGTCGGCGAACGAAGTTGCCCTCCTCCGGGAAGCCCACCGTATCAGCGAGCTCGTCCTTGAAGACGTCCTCCACCGCATCAGGCCCGGTATGACCGAGCGGGAGGTTCTGGGGGTGGTGTACGAGTCCATGTACCGCCATGGGGCAGAATGTGAGGCCTTCCCGAACTATGTCTTCGGGGGGAAGAAAACCCGGAATGCCATTGGACGTGCAACCGATGAACCCCTGAGAGAAGGAGAACTCATTCAGCTCTGCATCGGTGCCCGTTTTGGGGGGTATGCCTCCTCTGTGGGGCGGCCCATCATTTTCGGGAAGATGCCAGAGGAGATACGCAAAAGGGTCCAGTTCGGCCTGGATGCCCACCGGAAGACCCTGGAGTGGATTCGGGAAGGGGTCATTGCCGGGGAGGTGGCGGTGAAGTTCTACGAGTACTTCGTGGAACACGGATATGCGGCCAACTACCTCTACGGTCCCTGCCACGGAACGGGAATCATCGAGGTTGAGAAACCATGGATGGAGAAGACCTCCAGCTACCCCCTGCAGGAGAACATGACCTTCATGGCCGATACTTTCTTCACCTCGGAGGAATACGGCTTCCGCTGGGAAGACGGTTTCCGGGTGGCAAAGGACGGGGTCGAACTCTTCTCAAGTGCACACTGGGAGATTCTCGAACTGTAGGAGATGGTAAAAGCATGGAGCTTGCTGAAATGTTGCCCTCTCGGATTAAAAAGGCCTTGGATGGGGCGGCCTCTTTTTGGAAACTCGGTAGTACCTCAGGAATGTGGGCCCCGGAGGGCCTTAGAATCTCCAAGACTTGAGAAGGCAATTGCCATTCCCTGATCCCCCCTATAGGGAGGTCAGCGGTGATGGAGTTTTCCGAGGGTGTCTTCCTGTACCTGGTCTTGAGATCGGTTTCGTGAGGTATGGAGAGCAATCGGACTCCGTGGGTTTGCGGAAGTTGAGATGGAAAACTCCATGCTGAGGACACACCGAGCAAGCTGCTATGAGCAACCGGGATGGAGATGTTAGCTGGTTTGCTTTTCTTGCGGCACTCCACGAGGTCGGGTATGACTACGTGGTGAGCATTGAGCACGAGGACCGGAGCTTCGAGAAGGACACCGAGAGCAAACTCCGGGGGATTCTTCTCGCGAAGAACTTGAACCCTATATCGTGTGAAAAAAGGGCGGTAGCTACCGCCCTTTTTCGTCATTCTTTCTCAAACTGGTCTTTGCTTGCTCCACACACCGGGCACACCCAGTCGGGCGGCAGGGCCTCAAAAGGTGTCCCCGGTTCAATCCCCGCGTCCGGATCCCCCTTGGCCGGGTCGTACACGTATCCACAGATGCGGCAAATGTAGCGGTCCATCGTTCTCCCCCCTTCAAGGGTTTTTCTTTCCTAACCAGGAAAACGCGCTGAAATTCCTCTTCACCCGAAAACCGTATCAAGACCCATCATGACGACAAAGCCCACAAGGAGTGCATATGTGGAGTAGCGAGCCGAGGGACCATGGTGGGTCTCGGGGATGATTTCATCTCCAATCACAAAGAGCATTGCCCCTGCGGCAAAGGCAAGGCCAAAGGGCAGAAAAGCATGCATGATTGAGACAAGCCCTACACCCAGTATCCCTCCCAGGGGTTCCACAAGTCCGGTGAGAAGGGCATAAAGGAAGGACTTTTCTCGGCTGTATCCTGCCCCAAGAAGAGACACTGCCACTGCAAGACCTTCGGGGATGTTCTGGAGCCCGATGGCTACGGCCACCGTGATGCCGTCAGCGATGTTCTTGCTCCCAAAGCTCACCCCCACAGCGAGGCCCTCGGGGAAGTTGTGCAGCGTAATGGCGAGAACAAAAAGCCAGATTTTCCGGAGTTTCGATGCCGGACCTTCCTTTCCCTTTTCGAAGTGCTCATGGGGGACGATGCGATCAAGAAGGTCTAAGAGTGCAGCTCCGGAAAGCACCCCTGCAATGGTCACCCATGTTCCACCCTGTTCAATAGCAGGAACAAGGAGACTGAAGGCGGTAGCGGCGAGCATGACCCCGGCGGCAAAGCCGAGGAGCTCGTCCTTCAGGCGGTGGGAGAGGGCATGAAGCGAGGGAAAAAGGACGGGTATAGCTCCAAGACCCGTCGCAAGGCCTGCCAGAGTACTCGCTATGATTCCCCAAAAGAGATGGTTCATGGCCCAATTTTGCCAGAGAAATGAGAAGATGGCAAGGGTTCAGCGGGCCAGGGTTCGGAAAAAGGCAATGCTTCCAGCACCTAAGGCCCCGTAATAGGTGAGAAGGCGCCAGAAGAACACAAGAAGGCTCACCTTTCCGCCTTCAAGGAAAGGCTTAAAGAGCGAGGCAAAGGAGAGCTCGGCTACACCGCTTGCTCCGGGAACCGGGGTGAAACGAAGGGCGAAAAAGAGGGGAACCTGGAGGTGAATAGTTGAAGGCCAGGAAAGACGGGTTTCAGCAAGGGCCAGGAGAATGAAGTAGGTCGTACCGAAAAGACAGAGAAAGTGCAGGCAGTACATGGAGATGTTCCATCCAAGGTAGTGGGGGTTGCGGAGGAAAATGAGGAGTTTCTCCCGGAGGTCGAGGAGGAAGTTGCTGACGAGAGTGGGGATTTCCTGTCCGGTGGGGGCGAGGCGAGGAAAACGAGAGGCCAGAAAGGTACCGACTTTGCCGGAGAGCGCCACAAGAGGTGCAGGGAACTTGAGAAAGGCTGCCAGGATGCCGATGAGGATGGCGTAGAGCCCGAGAAGATACGAGGTAATTTGGAAGATCCGGGAAGGAATGGGCTCTTTCTGGAGGAGGGAGAACAACAGGAACAGAACCACAAGGCTCAGTGAGTACAGTGCTCCTCCCACAAGGGTCAGCGAAGTTGCTTCCCCGAGGGAAAGCCTGGATTTTGTGAGGACGTAAATCTCGGCGACGTTTCCCCCTGTGTTGGCAGGGGTGATACCGCTTAAGAAGTACCCGGAAAGAACCACGGTGAGGCCATCCCGAAAGCGAATGCGCTTTCTCCAGATGCGGGCCGTCACCGTCACCCGCAGGGCGTCACAGGACCACCCGCAGATAAGGAGGAGTACGGCCAGAAGGAGGTACTGGGGAGCAGGAACAGCAAAGACCACCCGTCCTTCCCGGCGGAAAAGGGAAAGCACGATGAGCACCAGCACTCCTGCACTCCCACCCACTCCCACAAGGAACTGCCTGAGAATCTTTCGGGGGTTGAGGGTATGTTCGATTCCGCGCACAACCCCATTATAACAGAAGTTTTGAGCTTCGGCAGGATTCAGAGGGCCTTTACCCTGGAGAGTCCCGCTTTATGGGCAAAAAGCAAGCTCAAAAGGCACACAATCGTACTTTCTGCTCCCCGATTCTCGTTGAGCCCAGAAGGTGTGAGTCCATCAGCACAGGAACCTGTTGCTTCATCGTAGAGGCTCAGATGATGGACGTTTCTTCCCAGAAACCACTCTAAAGACAGCAGGGCTCGTCTTCGATTCCTCTCCGGGTCGTAGAATTTCGAGGCCCTGAGGGAGGCGACGAGCATCCAGAAGGCCTCAATGGGCTGCTGGTCAAAAAGCGCCCGTTTCCCTCCCTTCCGGTACCACCCCCTGTTCCCGATGGGGACGAACATGCCGTCCATAAAGACCTGAGAAGAAAGGAATTCAAAGCTTTCTCTGGCTGCTTTGAGAAACCCCCGGTCTTCAGTGAACTCATAGGCGGTGAAAAGGGCCAGGGGAAGCAGGGCATTGCCCCAGGTGAGAACTTCATCGAACCACCTCCACAGGGGGTCAGAATGCTCCCTGTAGTGCCTGAGAATCTTCTCCCCAAAAATCGAGGCGCATTCAGTGATGGAGAGTTCTACCCCCGGGACTGCTCCTTCCGGGACAAGTTCACGCAGACCCTCAAGAAGAAAGCCTATCGGGCGAGGGTGGTGTAGGGAGAGAAGATGAGGGGCGAGTTTCTCAAGCATTCTCCGGGCAGGTTCTCTGAGCTCCCGGGGAAAGCAGGAAGAAGCGAAGAGGGCCGAAAGCGCCCAGAAAGCCCTTCCCTGGCAGTCCTCAGAACCCACCTCGTCAAGGGGTTTACAGTCAATGGCGAAGAGGTTGTGGAAGAGCCCATCGGGTCTTTGAGCCCACTGGAGGAAGGACAGGTACCTTCTTGCGAGTTGCAGTACCCGGGGTTTGCCAAAGAGCTCAAAGTGGCGGATGGTCACAAGAAGGGCCCGGGCTACATCATCGGTGGTGTACCCATGGCGGGGGTCGGGAACACCGAAAACGGCATGCTGGTAGAGGCCAAAGTGGTCGGTGAGCGCCGCAAGGTAATCAAGGCGAAGAACAGGAGTCCTTTTTCGCGTCTTCAGAGAGAACATAGCCTTTCACTCCCTGAAGGATGCGACGCGAGCCTGGTAGAGAATGTGTTCGAAGAGTTTCACATATTCCCGACCTACCCGGTCCCAGGAATAGGCTGTCCCGGCGTTTTTTGCCCGGGCTTCAATGGTGTGCATTTTCTCGGGGTGCTCAAGGAGTTCTATGAGTGCTTCCTGGATGGCCGTGGCATTCCGGAAGGGAACGAGGATGCCTGTACCATCCTGGAGTGCTTCCCGAGCGGAGAGGTAGGGCGTGGAGACGATGATTTTTCCAAAGCGAAGGGCATAGGTGAGGGTACCGCTTGTGACCTGCTCGGGGTTGAGATAAGGCGTGAGGTAGATGTCCGTTGCGGTGAGATACTGAACGAGTTCTTCCTGGGAGAGATACCGGTTCACAAAGCACACGTGGTCTTCAAGACCCAGGTTGTGAACTTTCTCTTCCAGAAGGGCTCGGTAAGATTCTCCCCGTCTTTTTCGCTCTTGGGGATGGGTTTCTCCGAGGATGAGGTAGAGGACATTGGGGAAACGGTGAACAACTCCAGGCAGGGCTTCGATGGCGTATTCGATGCCCTTTCCCGGACTGAGGAGGCCAAAGGTGGAGAGAACAGTTCTCCCCGAAAGCCCAAGGAGACTTTTTGCTCCCTCTTTGTCTTCAAGGATGTGGGAGGGTGCTCCGTGAGGAATGTAGAAAATTTTGTGGGGTGGAAGACCGTACACCTGTTCGAGAATGGGGATGGCCAGACGATTCATGCAAACGAAGGCGTCGACGTAGTGAGACATTTCCCGGATAATGGCGAGTTTCCCAGAGTCCGGGCGCGGGAGAACAGTGTGGAGAGTTACAACAGAGCTCTTTTTCAGATGCTTCAGGAAGGTAAGCACGAATTCCCCGTTTTCTCCACCGAAGATGCCGAATTCATGCTGGATGCTCACCACATCGGCAACGTCGCTGGCCATCTTTGCCGCCTTGATGTAGTCGAGCTCATGGTCCCTCCGCACCACAAAGAGCACTTCAGGAGGTCGTGCAGAAGTCTTTTCCCCTCCCTGTTCAATGGCAATGACTGCAGGCTGTGTGAGATTCCAGGAAGCAGCGGCAGAAGCAAGGTCCTGGGTAAAGGTGGCCAGGCCGCATTCTGTTGGGGGGTATGTTGAAAAATACAGGACCCTCTGATTGCAAGGGATGGACATTGTTCTCACCTCCCGTGAGTTTTCAGATTCTGCCGTACTTGTCCTCGTAGCGGACGATGTCCTCTTCGTCGAAAAAGCCAAAAGAAATTTCGAGGACTCTCACCGGGGCGCGGTGGGCCTGGAGGCGATGTTTTGTCCCTCGAGGGACAAAAAGCGTTGCAAGGTCTCCGAGCTGGTGTTTCTTTCCTTCGATTTCTGCCGTGGCTTCTCCGGAAAGCACAACCCACAGCTCGTCACGATGGCGGTGAGATTGCAGGCTCAGGGAAGCTCCAGGTTTCACCTCGAGGATCTTCACTGTGGTGGGCTCGTTGAGAGTGTACCGGATGAAACGTCCCCACGGTTTCTGGACTTCTTCAATACACGGTTCCCTTGTGTGCCGGCCGGTGTAACGGGAATGGTTTTGGACGGTCAGGTTTTGCATGGGAACCACCTCCGCACGAGGGTTTGAACGTTGCAAGCATTCTCTATTATAGTCAAAATATCAGGTTATGTCAAATGGGAGATAATTTCGCCCCGTGGCCTCCCTTCGGTCCTGCAGTTTCGAGGGAGAAGCACGTGGTGTTCTCCGCCAGGCGATTGACAGCGCCCGGAAAGTGCGGTACTTTTAAGGGCAAAATGTGGGAAACGAGGGGACAGGGGATGGATGGGAGTTTCTATATCACGACGCCAATCTACTACGTGAATGATGTTCCCCATATTGGGCATGCCTACACCACCTGCGCTGCCGACGTTCTGGCCCGTTTCCACCGCATGAGAGGGGAACGGGTGCTCTTCTCCACGGGAACCGACGAGCACGGGCAGAAAATCGCCAGGGCCGCTCAGGATGCCGGTCTTACTCCCCAGGAACTCGTGGACCGGGTAGTCCTCCGTTTCCAGGACCTCTGGAAACGGATGCACATCTCCCACGATGTGTTCATCAGGACAACCGACCCTGAACACGAGAGAACCGTTCAGTCGTTCTTCCTCCTCCTTAAGGAGAAGGGATACATCTACAAGGGTGAGTACGAGGGATGGTACTGTGTACCCTGTGAGACCTTCTGGACGGAAGCGCAGCTTGAGGGGCGCCTGGTGTGTCCTGATTGCGGCAGGCCCCTTGAGCGCCTGCGGGAGGAGAGCTATTTCTTCGCCCTCTCGAAATTTACCGAGCCTCTCCTGAGGTACCTTGACGAGCATCCCGACTTTGTGATGCCGGAGAGCCGCTTCAATGAAATCTACAGTTTCGTGAAGGGGGGCCTCAAAGACCAGAGCATTTCCCGTCTGGGGGTCCGGTGGGGGATTCCCGTTCCCGGAGACCCGAATCACACCATCTACGTCTGGTTCGATGCGCTCATCAACTACCTCACGGTGGTGGGGTTTGGGAGGGACAGGGAACTCTTTGAGACCTTCTGGCCTTCGGCCCACCACCTCGTGGGGAAGGACATCCTCCGGTTCCATGCTGTCCTCTGGCCCAGCATGCTCCTTGCGGCGGGGCTTCCTCTCCCCCGGCGGGTCTTCGCCCATGGCTGGTGGACGGTAGAAGGAGAGAAGATGTCCAAATCCAAGGGCAATGTGGTGGACCCCCTTGAGGTCATTGCCCGGTTTGGTGTAGATCGCTTCCGGTACTTCCTCATGCGGGAGGTGAGCTTTGGGCTGGATGGGGATTTTTCGGAGCGGGCGTTTGTGGAGCGGAGCAATGCGGACCTTTCGGATAACTTCGGGAACCTCATCCACCGGACGCTGAACATGGTCTGGAAGTACCGGAATGGCCGGGTGGCGAGACCTTCCCAGTATGAAGACCGGGAGTGGGAAGAGCTCCTTCAGGAGGTTCGAGAACGGTTCTTCACCTTTATGGACCGTTTTGCTTTCTCTCAGGCCCTCGGAGAGATCTGGCGTCTTGTGCACTTCGGCAACCGGTACCTCGACCAGAAGGCCCCCTGGCGGATGGCAAAGGATCCGGATCTTGGGGAGGAGCTCGATCGGGTACTGTATAGGCTTCTTGATTGCGGGAGGATACTTGGGGTGTTCTTGTTCCCCTTCATGCCGGAGACTGCAACGAGGCTTTTGCAGTACCTGGGGGTAGAAGAGATCCTGAGGGATCGCAATCCCCTGGCGTTGTGCGACTGGGGGAAGGGCCCGTCGGTGTTCTCTGTGGCGCAGCCTGAACCCCTGTTTCCTCGCCTGCAGGGGTAAGAGGAGGTTGGATGAAGTGCAATCTCAGGAAATCCACCTTGAAGATTTTCAAAAAATTGACCTTCGGGTTGGAGAAGTGGTGAGTGCCGAGCGGGTGGAAGGAACCCGGGCCCTCATGGTGCTTCGGGTGAACCTGGGGACGGAGGAGCGAACCCTGGTTGCCGGGCTGGCTCCATACTACTCAGTGGAGGAAATGGTAGGGAAGAAAGTTGTGGTGGTTACCAACCTTGAGCCCGCGGTCATCCGGGGGATTAAGTCCCAGGGAATGCTCCTTGCTGCCGATGACGGGCAGGGGAAGGTGAGCCTCGTCACCGTTGATCGGGACATCGCTCCGGGAAGCAGGGTGCGATGACCTTTTGGGTCGATATTCATGCCCACCTTGACGATGAGGCCTTCCGGGAGGATCTCCCCGAGGTACTGTCCCGTGCCCGGAGAGTGGGAGTGGCGTACATTGTCACTGCCGGGACTTCTCTTGAGTCTTCGAAAAAGGTCGTGGAGCTCATCCGGCTCTATCCTGGGGTTTACGGGTGTGTGGGGATACACCCTCAAGAGGTGAAGGGAGAGGTTGACCTTTTGCCTCTTGAGCGCCTTCTCAAAGAGGAAAGAATCCTTGCGGTGGGGGAGGTTGGCCTCGATTACTTCTGGGACACAACTTACAAAAAAGAGCAGAAAGTCGTTTTTGCCGCTCAGGTGGAACTCGCTGAGCAATACGGCCTTCCCCTTGTGGTACACTCCCGGAATGCAGAGGAGGACGTCTTCCGGATTCTCGCAAAAAAAGCCAGAAACGTCCCTGTAGTGTGGCACTGCTTCTCAGGAGATTCGGAATTCCTCAGGCGTGTCCTCTCCCGGGGATGGTACGTATCTTTTGGCGGTGTGGTGACCTATCCGAAGGCATTTCGTCTCCGGGAGGTGGCACGGATGGTTCCTCCTGAGCGTCTTTTCCTCGAGACCGATGCGCCTTATCTTGCGCCTCAACCAAAACGGGGCGCAAGAAACGAGCCGGCATTCCTCATTGAGACGGCCAGCTTTTTCGCCGCTCTTTTGGGGAAAAGCCCCGAGGACCTGAAGGCGCGTCTTTGGGAGAACTTCCTTCAGGTTTTCCTCAAAAATTCCCACCTGTAACTCCCTCTTTTTGGCATATTTCTTTATCACCCTCCTTGCGGGAGGTGATAGGGTGATCCGGGGAATTTACACTGCCCTTTCAGGGCTCAATCTCCACGAGATCAAGCAGGCTATCCTTGCCAACAACATTGCCAATATCGACACCCCGGGCTTTAAAAAGGACATCTTCTCCATCGAGGGAGGAGGAATGGCGGAACTTTTCCGCTTTGTCCCTGGGGAGCATCCGGCCTTCGTGGGCGAACTTCCCCTTGTCGTGCAGCCCCAGGTGGAGTTCACCACCGATTTTTCCCAGGGCAGGCTGGAGATGACGGGGAATCCTCTGGATCTCGCCATTGAGGGTGAGGGGTTTTTCGTGGTGATGACCGGGGAAGGCGAAGCATACACCCGGGCCGGGAATTTCCTGCGGAGTGCCGATGGGAGGCTGGTGACTCCGGGGGGGTATCCCGTCCAGGGAGAGGGGGGCGATCTCGTACTTCCTCCGCAAGGAGAAGTGGTGGTGGATGGAGAGGGCAATGTCCGGGTGGGGGAAGAGGTGGTGGGGAAACTCCGGATTGTGCGGTTCGCTGATCCTGGCCTTCTGGAGAAACAGGGTGAGAACCTCTTCCGGGCGCCAGGAGGGGTGGTGCCCGAGGTGGCTCAGCGGTACACCGTCCGGCAGGGGTTTCTGGAGCGGTCCAACGTGGAGATTGTGGAAGCCATGGTGCGGATGATTGAGGCTCTCAGAGAGTACGAGCTCACCCAGCGGGCCGTGATGGCTCAGGATGAAACGCTGGAGAAAGCGGTGAATGACATCCCTCGTCTGGGATAGGAGGAGGAGAGCGGTGATTCGAGCGCTATGGACGGCGGCTACGGGGATGCAGGCTAAGCAACTCGACCTTGACGTGATTGCCAACAACCTCGCCAATGTCAACACCACGGGGTTCAAGAAGAGCCGGGTGGACTTCCAGGACCTCATGTACCAGGTTATCCGCTTCAAGGGGACTCCCACTTCTCCCGAGACCCAGGTTCCCTCAGGGATTGAGGTGGGTCTTGGAGTGCGACCGGCGGCCATTCAGAAGATTTTCTCCCAGGGTGATATCTACGAGACGGGGAATCCGCTGGATCTCGTGATCGAGGGGGATGGGTTCTTCCAGGTCCTTCTCCCCGACGGAACGGTGGCCTACACGAGAGACGGGTCCTTCAAGCTCGATGCTCAGGGAAGGATGGTCACAAACGATGGATTCCCTCTTGAGCCTCCTATCACCATTCCTCAGGAGGCTGAGTCCATCACCATTGCTCAGGACGGGACGGTCACGGTGAAGATGCCCGGGGAGACGGAACCTCAGGAAGTCGGAGTGATTGAGCTAGTTCGTTTCGTGAACCCCGCAGGACTCCTGAGTATTGGAAGGAACCTCTACGTGGCTACAGCAGCTTCAGGTGATCCTCAGGTGGGGACCCCGGGGTTTGGGGGTTTCGGGACGCTGGCTCAGGGGTTTCTCGAGACCTCCAATGTCCAGATTGTGGAGGAAATGGTCCGGATGATTTCTGCCCAGAGGGCTTACGAAATTAACGCCAAAGCGGTCACCACCGCTGATGAGATGATGAGCATCACCAACAATATGAAGAGGTGAGGCCGCTTGCGGCGATGGGCAGGGGCCTTTGCGCTTTTTGGTCTTCTGAGCGCGGTGTCTTCGGCCTTTGCGCTCACCCTTGAGGTGCGCCTCAGGGAGGAGGTTGTGGTCTTTCAGGAGGTTCTAACGCTGGGAGACGTGGCCGAGGTTTCCTACCCCGACCCCCAGTGGGAGAAAGTCCTGCGGGGCTTGAGCCTTGGAGTTTTACCCCCTCAGGGGGAACGGGTGGTTTCGCCCCAGGAAATCTACGCCCGGGTGGTGGGGCAGAGGGTCCCGGGTCTTGACTACATTTACTTCTCTGGGGCCAGCGTCTCTCGGGTGCGGCGAGGAGGAGTGCCGGTGGCCCGAGAGACTCTTGAAGACGAGATTCGCAGGGCTTTACAGGAACGTTTTCCTGAAGCCGAGCGGATTGAGGTGACCCTCCTTGAGGAGTCCGGGATAGTCCTCCCTACTCCGGAGTTTGCGGTGGTGCTCCCAAGGACCCTGAAACCCTGGGGAGTGCAGGGAGCAGATATCGTTGCAAGCGATGGGACGCAGAGAAAAACGGTGCGGTTTGCTCTTTCTGTCTACCGCCCTGTGGTTCGGGCCAGGAAAGACCTAACCGTTCACGAGACCATCGACCCGGAGGACGTCACCGTGAGCGTTGAGCCAGTGTCTTTTGCAACCGAAAAGGCCTGCACCGCCCTTGAAGAGGTTCTGGGGAAACCGGTGCGAAAGACCATCAGAGCCGGGGATCCTGTTGTGCCCACCGCTTTGGGGAAGGACGTCCTTATTAAGCGAGGAGACCTCGTGACGATGGTGGCAGAATACGGGGGCATTGTGGTGACGACCACGGGGAAGGCCAGGGGGGAAGGGACCTTAGGAGATCGCATTGTTGTTGAGAATACCTCCTCCCGGAAGAGGGTGGAGGGCATCATTGTTGATGAGCGGACTGTGCGGGTGGTGGTCCAGTGAGGTGGCTTTTTGGTTTCTTTGTCGGTTTTTACCTGCTTTTGGGAGGTGTGGTCTTCGGAGAATCCCTCTGGCGAGATGATGGGTGGTTCTCAGAGCCTTACGTGGCGGAACGGGCCAGAAACGTCGGAGATGTGGTCACGGTGATCCTTGAGGAACAGACCAAGGGAACGGCCACAGCTTCATCCCAGGGGAGTAACGAAACACAGGTTGGGCTTCAAGCAGGCCAGGGAATCTTTGATTTTCTTCCCCCGGCGCAGCTCAACCACCAGAGTTCTCAAACAGGGAAGCGTTCGTACAGCCGGGGCGTCACCTTAAGTGGTGTCATCGCCTGCCGGGTTGTGGAGGTTCTCGAGAATGGTCACCTTCGCATCGCGGGCAAGAAAGAGATTTTCCTCAACAGGGAGCGGGAAACTCTGAGTATTGAGGGAACCATCGACCCCCGTTTGCTCTCGCCACAGAACACCATTTCTTCCACCCAGGTAATGGACGTGGTGATTCGTCTTGAAGGGACGCTCAAGCCCAAAAAGCGGGGTGGGCTTCTTGGGGTGCTCCAGGGACTTTTCGGTTCCATTCTTGACGTGCTCTTTTAGAGAGGAGAAGATGAGGCGGCTTTTTAGCGTTCTCATCAGCGTCTTCTGCGTTCTTCTGGCGTTGCCCCTCTGGGCAGAGGTGGTACGGATTAAGGATATCACCGACATCGAGGGCGTGCGGGGGAATCAACTCGTGGGGTACGGGCTGGTTGTGGGGCTCTCGGGCACCGGAGACAGCCAGAGCACCCTCTTCACCAACCAGGCCCTGGCGAACGTCCTGGCAAAGTTTGGTATCCCTGTTGACTCGCAGCTTGTGCGTTCCCGGAACGTCGCTTCGGTTCTTGTGACCGCAGAGCTCCCCCCCTTTGTCCGGAATGGGGAGCGCATCGACTGCATCGTTTCTTCGCTGGGGGATGCCAAAAGCCTCCAGGGAGGAGTGTTGCTCCTTACCCCGCTCAAAGGGGTGGACGGAAAGGTGTACGCGGTGGCCCAGGGGCCGGTTTCCATCGGAGGGTTCAACGTTGGTGGAGGAGGGGGAAACCAGGTACAGAGGAACCACCCCACGGTGGGCCGGATTCCCGGTGGAGCCATTGTGGAGCGGGCAGTGGAGACGAATTTCTTCAACGCTGCCCGGGGAACCCTCACGCTCCTTCTCCGAAACCCCGATTTTGTCACCGCCTCCCGTATCGCTCAGGCCATCAATGTGGAGCTTGGTGGTGACGCTGCCCGGGTTCTTGATGCCAACCGGGTGGAGGTGCGCATCCCCGAGCACTACCGGGACCGGGTGTCCCAGCTTGTGGCGCTTTTGGGGGAGATTCCGGTGACGCCTGATGCTCCGGCCCGGGTGGTGGTGAACGAGCGCACCGGGACCATCGTCATCGGGGGGAACGTGAGGATTCTCCCCGTGGCTTTAGCCCATGGGAACCTTACCGTAACCATCAGGACCCAGTACGAGGTGTCCCAGCCCCCACCGTTCTCGCCGGGGGAAACCGTGGTGGTGCCGGAAACGCAGGTCCAGGTAGAAGAGCAGGAGGCCCGTCTTTTCCGGGTGGAGTCAGGCAACACCATTGATGACCTCGTGCGGGTGCTCAACGCTTTGGGGGTGAGTCCGAGAGACCTCATCGCCATTCTCCAGGCCCTGAAAGAGGCAGGGGCGCTGCAGGGGGAACTCGTGATTCAGTGAGGGATAGGGTATGCGCGTTGAGGGGAAGTGCTCAGGACATTTGACAGGAGAGGAAAAATCGTTGAAAATGATGCAAAAGGCCTGCAGTGATTTCGAGGCCTTTTTCCTGGGGTTTGTGTTCAGGCGGGCGTTTGTGCCGGTGTTCTCTTCTTCGCTTTCAAGTCGGGAGGAGCTGTGGTTTCGGGAACTCTGGGTCGAGGAGGTGGCCAGAAGAGCGAGCGCCCAGGGAGGGGTGGGCCTGGGGAAGTTCCTTTTTGAGCGTCTCGTGAAAGAAGGGAAGTTCCGTGACCCTGGCAAAGTGTAAGCGGTGTGGGGCGATTTTCCAGAAGGTCATCGAGCGGGACCTCTGTCCGGCGTGTCTGGCCAAAGAAGAAGAGGAGTTCCAGAAGGTGAAGGAGTTCTTTCGCCGGCATCCCAAGGCGCGGCTTGAGGAGGTCAGCGAGGCCACTGGTGTGGAGAAGAAGGTGATTCTGGAGTTCGTGAAGGAGGGACGGCTGCAGGTTGCGTCTGAGGTGCAGCCTGTCCTTGAACTTTTCTGCGAGCGATGCGGCAGGCCAATTCTTGCGGGACGTCTCTGTGAGGAGTGTCGCCGGAAAGTCGCTCAGCTCATCCAGAGCGGTGAGAAGAAAAAACCCTCAGGGCCTGATTTCTACTTTAAAGATGCGCTGAAGAAAAAGAAGGAACAGGGCTAAAGAAAACTCAAAAGGCGTCGATATATAGGGGCAGAAGGGGAAGAAAAGAGGGGATGGAGCGTGAAGATTTCTGGGAATCAGGTGGAAAGCCTTCTCCAGGTGTACGTCGAGAGAGCCAGAGGACAGAAGCGAGGAGAGGTGCTCCGGGTATCTCCTCAGGGCGATTCCCTCGCTCTCTCTCTTGAGGCCCAGAGGATGAGCGTCCTGAAGGAACGCCTGCGGGAGATTCCTCCTGTCCGACAGGAGCTCGTGGCGGCTTTCCGGGAGCGCCTTGAGAAAGGTCAGTACCACCCAGGTGGTGTAGAGATTGCCCGGAAGATGCTCTACCGCGAAGCGGTGGATTTCATCGTGAGCGAGGGTGAACGTGTTGACCACTCAGCGTGAGTACTTCCTGCACCTTCTTGAGGGATTCAAGAGGGAGCTTGGGCTCCAAGAGAGACTTCTTGAGATTGCCCGGAAGAAGCAGGCACTCCTCCTCAAAAACGACATTGAGGCCCTTGTGCCTCTTCTTGAGGAAGAAGGGGAACTGGTCTTCCAGACCTGTGCAGTGGAGAGGCGGTTAGGCAACATCTGGGAGGAGATGAAACGGCAGTTTTTCCCAGAAGAGCAGGAGATGAGCCTCTCGAGGGTTTTTGAGCTTGCCGATGCGGATCTCAAGGAGGAGTTCCATGCCCTTCGGGGGGAACTCTCCCGGGTGGTTCGGGAACTCCAGGAGCTCAACCGGCAGAATGCCCTGCTCATCGAGGATGTTCTGAACTACATCGATGTGGTGTTCTCTTTACTCCTCCGGGAGGCGGAGCGGCAGGAAGAAAAAAACAGCCCCTATTACGGACCCCCACGGGGTGAGAGGTTCAGGAGTAGCGTCCGTGGGATTCTCATTGACGGCGTTGTGTAGGGGGGAAGGGTATGCGCACTATCTTCCTTGGACTGGAAATTGCCCGAAAGGCGCTGCAGGCACACCAGGCGGCGATGAACGTCACAAGCCACAATATCGCCAACGCCAATACCCCAGGATATACCCGCCAGGTTCCTCACCTTTTGCAGGAGACTGTTCCTTTGAGTGGTCTTTTCGTTCCACCTCACCTCAAGAACATAGGTCTTGGGACCGACGTGGACGAAATCCGGAGAATGCGGGACAAATTCCTGGACCTGCAGATTCGCCAGGAATCCCGTACCGGAGCGTACTGGAACACGATAGACAAGGGGCTGGAACAGGTTGAGGTGATTTTCGGGGAACCGGGTGAGAGTGGTCTTTCCCAGATTTTTGACCGTTTCTGGAACACCTGGCAGGAACTGGCGAAATCTCCCGAGTCTCAGGCTTCCCGGGTCCTTGTGGCTGAGACCGGGAGTCTTCTTGCCCAGGCGCTGAATCACACCTACATGCAGCTTGAGGCCCAGAGGAGCGAACTCAACGAAGAGGTAGCCATAAAGGTCCAGGAGGTGAACAACTACATCCAGCAGATTTACGACCTCAACCAGCAGATTGTCCGGGTGGCCCCAGCAGGAGGCAACATCAACGACTACAAAGACCAGCTTGATGTTCTCATTGAGAATCTCTCGAAGGTTCTCAGCGTCCAGGTCAAAGAGAACCAGAACGGGACCTACACCATCGTGCTCCAGGGGAGGATTCTTGTGAACGACCGGGAGCGGAGTTTCCTCAGTCTCTCCCCGAACGCCCCGGGAATGTACGAGGTCTTTCTGGAGAACGGCCCTCGGGTGGACTTTACGTACCAGAACGGAGAGCTTAAGGCAATTCTCGACCTTCGGGATGTCATTGTCCCGAAGTACCAGGAGGCCTTGGATATCCTGGCCATGGGTCTCCGGGATGCAGTGAACACGGTACACCGGATGGGCTTTACCCTTGAGGAACCACCTCAAAGAGGCGGGGACTTCTTCATCGGAGACGGGGCGAAAGACCTTGCGGTGAACCCGGAGATCCTTGAAAACCCGGAAAAGATTGCGGCCTCCCTGAGTGGTGCTCCAGGGGATGGGGAAAACGCCCTGGCCATTGCCCAGCTGAGAGGTAGACCTGTGGTCAGTGGGTCCACCCCGGACGACTTCTACCGGGGGATTGTTTCCCGTCTGGGAGTGGAACGGGAGGAGGCCCAGCGCATCGCCAAAAATCAGGAGCTTCTTGTGCAGCAGCTTGAGAACCGCCGGGAGTCGATTTCGGGGGTGTCTCTTGATGAGGAGATGACCAACCTCATCCGGTACCAGTATGCGTACCAGGCGGCTTCCCTTCTTGTGCGTACCATCGATGAAATGCTCGACACCTTAGTGAACAGGATCAGGTAGAGGTGAGAGGATGCGGGTTACCCACCGGATGATCACCGACCAGGTCATGGCGAATCTGTACAATATTACAGAGAGGCTCCTCCGGGTGCAGGATATGCTCTCTTCGGGCAAAACCCTCCGCCGTCCCTCGGATGACCCGGTGAAGCTCAACCACGTGCTCCTTCTGCGCACATCTATCCGGAAGCTCGAGCAGTACACCGCAAACGTTGAGGACGGACTGAGCTGGCTCAACCTCACCGACACAAGTCTCGACCAGGCCACCAGCGTCCTCCAGAAGGTACGGACGCTGGCTGTTCAGGGGGCGAACGGAACACTCACTCCTGAAGACCGCGCCATGATCGCCACCGAGGTGGAGAAGTACCTTGAGGAACTCGTGGGAATCGGCAATACCGCCTATGCTGGCAGGTACATCTTTTCCGGAACCGAAACCCTCACCACGCCCTTTGTTCTTGCCGGTGGCCGCCTTACGTATCAGGGGAACGGAGCATCCATCCAGAGGGAAATCAGCGAGGGAGTGGTGGTGGCGATTGGGGTACCTGGGGATGGCCTCTTCTTCCGGGGGTTTGAGGTCCAGAGTAACGAAGGCATAACACTGACAGTGGGGGAACGCTTTGCCATAAACGGTGTGGAAATCGAAATCGATGACACCATGACGACCCTTGAGGACCTCGTTCGCCGCATCAACGAGGATCCGGCCCTCAAAGAAGAGGTGTACGCCTTCACCGATGGCAAGCGACTTTTCCTGCGTTCCCGGACGGAAACCCCCATCGACCTTGTGGATGTCTCGGGTACGTTCCTTCAGGACTCGGGGATGCTTGATCCGGCGAACTCTCGGGAGGCCTGGGGGATTCTCAAGGTGGTCCGGGACCTTGCGGAGCATCTTCGAGAGAACCGGGTAGACCTTGTTTCTGGGGAGGACCTGGAGAAACTGGACCAGGCTCTGGATCTCCTCTTGAAGGTCCGGGCGGAAGTCGGTGCCCGCACGCTTCGCCTGGAGAACGCCCTGGGTCGTTTCGAGGACTTCACCACGAATTTCAAAAAGCTCCTTTCCCTTGACGAGGACATCGACGTTGCCGAGGTTGTGGTGCAGCTTCAGGAGCATCAGAATGTGTACCAGATGGCTCTGGCAGCTGCGGCAAGACTCATGCAACCGACGCTCCTCGACTTTTTGCGGTGAGGGAAGCGCCTTGAAGGTGACCACGAGGTATTTCGGCGATATTGAGGTTGAGGAGAGCAAAATCCTCCTTTTCCCCTGGGGTATTCCCGGGTTTGAGCACCTCCACCGCTTTCTCCTCCTTGAGGATCGGGGATTTTTCTGGTTGCAGAGCGTGGACGACCCGGACATCGTCTTTGCCGTGTGTGACCCCTTTGTGTGTTTCCCGGGGTACGAGGTAGAAATTCCCTCTCCCGAGTGCGAAGCTCTGGGAATCACGAAAAGCGACGAGGTCATCGTTCTCGCCATCATGAGTGTCCGTTCTCCTCAGGAAATAGGTGTTAACCTTCTGGCCCCACTTGTGATAAACTGTACCTTGAAGATGGGGAAGCAAATCATCCTTGAGGATGAACGGTACACCCTGTATCACCCCCTCGTCCTCAAGGGGCAGGGAGCGGAAGTCAATGCTGGTCATCACCCGGAGGGTCAATGAGAGCATTCGCATCGGCGATACCATTGAGGTCAGGGTAGTCGCCATTGAACGGGGGAAGGTTCGTCTTGGGGTCCTTGCCCCAAAGGACGTCCCTATCTACCGGGAAGAACTCTACCGGTCTCTCGTGCAGAAGAACCGGGACGCTCTCTTCGCCTCCGAAGAGATGGTGCACACCCTCAAAGAGATTTTCCTCCCCCAGAATGCCCCGCGAACCTGAAGGAGGCTACTTTCATGCGCATTCAGAGAGTTTTCGGGCTTTTTGTCGTGCTCTTTGTGGTGGTATGTGTTCTTCCTGAAGCCGGAGCTCAGGAAGCACCGGCTTTTCGCCTTCCTGGTTTAGACGGAAAAGAATATGCCCTCGCCGACTTTCGGGGCCAGCCGGTCGTTCTGTCTTTTTTCACCACCTGGTGTCCGTACTGTGAGAGGGAACTGCCGCTTCTTGACAAGCTCTACCGCGAGTACCGGGAAAAGGCGTCCCTGCTTGTTCTTGGTATCGACCTGCAGGAGCCAGGGGAGAAGGTCAGACGTTTCGTGGAAGGTCTGGGTCTTTCCTTCCCCGTCCTTCTTGATGAGCGAGGAGAGACTGCCTTTTCGTACCGGATTTTTGGGCTTCCCACGCTCTTTTTCATCGATCCCCAGGGGAAGATTGCCGATGTGATTCTTGGGGGAAGCGATGAGGCCACCATCCGGAGGAAGCTCGACCGTATCCTGTGGTTCCGGGGTCTTCTGCTTCCTGAGGTTCGAAACCTCCTCGAAGTTCTCGACGGGGTGGTGCTTCTAGATCTCCGGGGGCATGGCACGAACCCCTTCCCCGAGAAGCCAGGTCTCCGTTATGAGGTCGCAAGAAGCGGGGATGACCTTTCCCACCTTGACCCCCAGGGCGTTTACGTTATTCTTGCAGCAACCAGCACCGAAGGGAAAGCCTTTGCCGCCTCCCTGGCGGCCAGAGGTTTCCGGCACGTGTACTACCTCCTGGTCGATGGTGCCAAAGAGTGACTCCAGGGGGGTACTGCTCTTTCTGGGTTCCCTTGCCCTTTTGGGGTTGCTTGTTGGGTACTTTTTTGTCATCCCCCACCCGGTGACCCTTCAGGAACCCCCCGTAGAGGAAAAGCGGACGACCATCTTCCTTGAGGAGGCCGAGGTGACGAAAGTCGGCGCAAGAGGCAGGGAGTGGACCCTCAGGGCCCCGCACATTGAGAAGCAGGGCGACACAGTGGTGCTGTCCTCGATTGTCGGAACGTTTTTTCGTGAAGGCACGCCGCTTTATGAAGTGCGGGCTCTGAGGGGGCGTGTTCTCCTTGGGACGCAGAGTGTGTTCCTCGAGGGTGTGGAGCTTCGCCATGTGACGACTGGGGAGCAGTTTTTCGGGCAAGCATTGAGCTGGCAGGGAGAGCGGGAAGAGTTCACGGTGGCGGGGGTGCGCTTTGTTGGTCGGGGAGTGAGGGCAGAGTGCAACGAGCTGGTTTATAATGTAGCGGAGAAGAAGGCGCACCTGCGGGGGGATGTTGTGGTGCGGCTGGAGATGGGAAAACCATGAAACGATGGCTTCTGGTTCTTGGATGTTTTGTCCTGGTCGTATTCGTTCTGGTTTGCGCGCTTTGGGGAGAAGAGGAAAATGTGCTCCTTGTGCGGACTCAGGAAGCAGAATACGACGAAAGAACAGGGAAAATCGTGGCCCACGAGGCCACCCTGCGCTGGAGGGATCTTGAGATTTTCTGCCCCACCCTCGAGGTGGACGTCAAGGCCCAGGAGGTCCGCTCAAGCGGTGATATCACTGCTCTCCTTGACGGTCTCACGGTTCGCATAGGTTCCCTCTTGTATTCCCGAGAGGCCAACGTCCTCCACGTCCTGAACCTTTCGGGGACCGGGAAGGACATGAGCTTTGGAGCCCGGGAGGGACTTTTCGATTTCCCTCAGGGTGTGGCGGTGTTCACCGGGAATCCTGTACTCACTTTCCAGGGTTTTCAGGTGACTTTTTCCCGAGCAGAGTACCATTTCGCTGAGAAGATCTGGCAGGGGCAGGAGGCAGTGATCCGGCGGGAGGGATGGTGGGGGAGCGCGAAGCAGGCGCGATACACCGAGGGGACCAGTTTCCTGATCCTTGAAGGAGGAGCAGAGCTTGAGCGGGAGGGCAACCGCCTTCGAGGGGAACGCATCACGGTCAACCTCGATACCCTTCAGGTGAAGGTGGAGGGCAACGTGGAGATTTTCCTTGTCCCTCCCAAGGAAGGGATGCAATGAAGCGAAACTGGAGTGTCCTCTCCGGTCGGCGCCTGACGAAAGAGTACAGCAGGAAGCGGGTGGTGAACGAAGTCGACATTACGGTTCACCGGGGGGAAATCGTGGGACTCCTTGGCCCCAATGGCGCGGGGAAAACCACCACCTTCTATATGCTTGTCGGCCTTATCCGGCCCACAGGAGGACAGGTGTTCCTTGACGACCTTGAGCTCAACCACTTCCCCATGTATCTCCGGTCCCGTATGGGTATTGGGTACCTCCCGCAGGAACCCTCAGTCTTTCGCCGGCTCACGGTTCAGGAAAATCTTGATCTTGTCCTGGAAATGCAGGGGCTTTCCCGAAAAGAAGTGGTACAGCGGAGGAATGAGCTCCTTGAGGAGTTTGGCATTGCGCATCTTGCGAAATCGGTGGCCAACCTCCTCTCAGGCGGCGAGCGAAGACGTTTGGAAATTGCCAGAGCTCTGGCTACTTCCCCTTCCTTCATCCTCCTTGACGAGCCCTTCACAGGCATCGACCCCATAGCCGTGGAGGACATTCAGAACATTGTGCGGGGGCTGGCTGGAAGAGGCATTGGTGTTCTCATTACTGACCATGCCGTTCGGGAAACGCTGGCCATTACCGATCGGGCCTACATCATCTTTGAAGGGAAGATTCTGGTTTCGGGAACGCCGAAAGAAATCATTGAATCGGAATTGAGCCGCCGGTACTATCTTGGAGAACGGTTCAACCTCTGAACATGCAAGTGCTTGACCGGTATGTACTCAAGCAGGTCAGTGGGTCGTTTCTCTTTGGGGTTTGCCTCTTTGTGGCCATCCTGAGCGCAGGAGATCTCCTCTTTCGCCTGGCCCGGATGTGGCTTCGAGAAGGCCTTCCAGGGGAGAAGGTTGTGGCCATTTTCTTCCTGAGCCTCCCGCAACTCCTCGTTTACGTCCTCCCCATGGCGCTGCTTCTGGGAGTGCTTCTTGTCACCGGAAGGATGGCTGCAGACAGTGAAATCATTGCCCTTCGGTCCTGCGGGGTGAGCCTTGCCCGGTTCTTCGCTCCCTTTTTCCTCTTTGCCCTGTGGGTGTGCGTGGGGACTATCCTTCTTCAGGAGGTCGCGCTTCCCCTTTCGGCGCTGAAATTGAAGGAAATCTGGTCCGGGAGGGGTTTCTTTTGGCCGGTGGAAGAACGAACGTTTTTCCGGGACGTCAGTGAGGAGGGGGTGGAACGCATCTTCTACGTCCGGGAGATAGACTCCCACCATGAGATCCTCCGGGGGGTCGTGGTCCAGGAGTACCAGAAGGAGAAACTCCGGCGCATCATCAATGCAACCCGGGCCCGAGTGGCTGACGGTCAGTGGGTTTTTGAAGATGGGGTATACTACGAGGTGAACGACCGCGGTGAGGTCGAGCGGGTCGTTCGTTTCGCCCGGGAAAGGGCAAAGACACAGGAAACCATTTCAGGCATCCTCAAGACCAGGAAAAGCCCCCAGGAGATGAGCTTTGCAGAACTCCGGGCCTACATCGCTCAGGAGAGAGCCCGCGGTCAGGCCACAGGACACCTTGAGGTTCTCCTCTGGCACAAGACCGCTATCCCCTTTGCGGCTCTGGTCTTTGCTCTTCTTGGTGTGGCGCTTGGGGTTGCCTCGCCCCGCTCAGGGAGGGCCCTGGGCATCGGGTTGAGTGTTCTCATCGTTTTCGGGTACTACGTCCTCTTCTCCATCATGAGTACCCTCGCCGAGGGGGGAGTACTCCCTCCTCCCCTTGGCACGTGGATACCGAATATCCTCGGAGGTCTCGGGGGGAGTATGCTCCTCTTGAGGCAGGATTCTGCGCAGTGAGGTGGGACAATGGGCACAGGTGGTTTCCTGCTCGTTCTGGTGCTTCTCCTTCTAAGCGGTGTCATTGCCTACGTGGGGGATTTCCTCGGCCGTCGTATTGGCAAACGGAAACTCTCGGTCCTCGCCCTCCGTCCCCGCTACACGGCGATTCTTGTGAGCGTCCTCACGGGGATTCTCATCTCCACGGTGACGCTCGCCATTCTGAGCCTGGCTTCAAAAGACGTGCGTACGGCGCTTTTTGGTATGGAGGAGCTGAAAGCACAGCTTGAATCGCTGAACCGGGAGGTTCTGGAGCGGAATGCCCAGCTTGAGCACATGCAGAAGACCCTCAAGATGTACGAGGGACAGGTTGCGGTGCTCTCGGAGAAAGAGAAGGAGCTCTCGATCTCCAAAGCCAGCCTCGAAGAACAGGTGAAGTCGCTTTCCCAGAGTGTTGCCGAGCTTGAGGAACAGCGGAAGACCCTCCAGGACGAAATCCAGTCCCTGCAAATGGAACTCACCCGCCTTCGGGCCAATCTCCTGGCGGTGCGGCAAGGAGAGATTGTCTTCCGGGATGAAGAGGAAATCCTGCGCGTGGTGGCCCCGCCAGGGATGACCCAGAAAGAAGCGGAGAACTTCCTCCTTGCCCTCATTCAGCGAGCAACGATCGTTGCCCAGGCGCGGGGAGCGGGGCAGGACCGGGAAGGGAGGGGGGTGGTGTTCGTCCAGGAAATGAACTTCCGGGAAGCGGTACAGAGGCTCTCTGGAGCAACACAAGAGCATGTGGTGCGTCTTGTGGCTGCCCTCAATACCCTCCGGGGAGAACCGGTCGTTGCCCGCTTTGTGATTGATGAGAACCGGAAAATCTTCGCCCAGGGTGAGGTCATCCTGAGGAAGAGAATAGCACTGGAGCGGGGGAAAACCAGCCCTGACTTGGTGCTTGCAGAAGTACTTCGGGATCTCAACGTCCTGGGGGTGGAGAAAGGGGTTCTCCCTCAGGAGGGAAAGGTTGGGGTGATTTCGGCGGTGAACCTGAGCGAGATACGCCAGGAGCTTGAGGAACGGGAAGGAACAGTGGTTCTTGAGGCGGTGGCTGAGGGAGACATCTTTGTGGCTGGCCCCATGAGGGTTTTCCTGAGGCTAAAGGAGGAGATTCCAGAGGGGAAGACTTCCCAAAGCAATGAGCGTCGTTGCGCAGATGATGCTTGAGGAGAGTTCGGTATCAAGTTCATACACCGAGGCGAAAACATAGGAACTCACCAGAGTCGGTGTGGCCGACTGGAGCACGAGGACCTTCGCATAAAGCGGAGGAAGGGGGAAGAGCTTCACAAGCCCTAAAGCCACAAGGGGGAGAAGAAGAAGCTTGAGGAGGGCCGAGACGCCGAGGAGTGGCGCGTCTTTGGAGAGGCTTGCAGGAGAAAGGGAAAGGCCAATGGCCACCATAGTGAGAGGAACGGTGGCATCGGCCAGGCGGTTGATGACACCAAGGAGAAAGGGTGGCAGGGGAAGGCCGTTGAGGAGGAGTGCCAGGAGGAAGGCGTTGAAGGGAGGGAGCTTCAGGAATTCTGTGACGTTTTTCCCCGAAAATTTCCCCGTTTTCCCGAAAACGCAAAACGTTACCCCCAGGGTGTAGACTGAGAGGAAATTCCCGAGCTGGTCGTAGAAGATGGCTGCCGGTAACCCCTCTTCCCCAAGGAGGGCGAGGATGAACGGGTACCCCAGGAATGCGGTGTTGCCGAAAGCCGCACCCATGGCAAAACTCACCGCCCGCTTGGGGGGAAGGCGGAAGTACTTCGACCCTATGAGGAAGGCCAGAAGAAAAAGAGCACTGATGGCTGTGTAGGCCAGGGGTGGGATGCTCCACAGCCTCCGATCTAAGGCGGCTCCCTGGAGGGAACGGAAGACAAGACATGGGAAGGTCACGTAGAGGACGAAGCGATTGAGTAAAGGAGCAGTCTCTTTCGGGAAAACCCGGAGAATCCGCAGGAGAAACCCAAGGCCGATGAGGGCGAACATCAACCCAAGGACCTGGCCCATCGTGCTCTACCTTGTGGCTACGGGATTCTGGAGGATGCCGATACCCTCAACCTCCACTTCCACAATGTCCCCGGGGGCAAGTGGTCCAACGCCCTTTGGGGTTCCCGTGGCGATGACGTCCCCGGGAAGAAGGGTCATGATTTCCGAAATGAACACGATGAGCTCCTCCACCGGGAAAAGAAGCGTCCGGGTATTGCCCTCTTGCTTCAGGGTGCCATTCACAAAACACCGTACCGTGCAGTTTCCCGGGTCGAGCTCGTCTTCAATCCAGGGGCCAAGGGGGGCGAAGGTGTCAAAAGACTTTGAGCGTGTCCATTGCCCGTCTTTGGTCTGGAGATCCCGGGCTGTGACGTCGTTGAAGCAGGTGTAGCCGAGGATATAGTCCCGGACCTCACTTTTTTTCAGGCGGAAGGCCCGTCGTTTCATCACCACCGCAAGTTCTGCCTCATAGTCCACCCGGCTGGAACAGGGAGGAAGGAGAATCGGTTCTTTTGGCCCGATGACCGCCGTCTGGGGCTTCAGGAAAAGGATGGGGTTTTCAGGAACGCTCTGGCCAAGCTCAGCGATGTGGTCTTTGTAGTTGAGGCCCACGGCCACGATTTTGCTCGGTCGCACAGGGGGAAGGATCCAGAGATCCCTGAGGAAGAAGCGTGCTCCCCGTTCTGTTACCTTTCCAAAGGGAGAGGTGATTTCCTCGACCACGTCTCCCTCAAGGAGCTTTCCCCAGGAGGGCGTGCGTCGCTCAGGATGCAGAAAGCGAAGGATTTTCACGGCTCATCCGCTCCTTCAGATAGAGTTGTTCCTTAAAATGCGCAAGGAAGGGAATCTTCACGGTACAGATTTTCCGCAAAAACTGCACAACCTGTGGCAGGGCATGCCATCCCCGGTACACCTCAAGGTACGCCGAGATGAGCAGTCGACGAAGCTCCCCGGGCTTTAAGGTATCGAGCCTCACCACAGGGTGGGCACCGTCAAAGAGCGACCAGCTGAAGTGGAGAATGCGGTTTTCCCTCTGGAGCTCCTCAAAAAGCGCTGTTCCGGGGAAAGGCGTGAGGAGGGAGAACTGCACAATGTCTGGGCGGATTTTCCGGGCGAATTCAACGGTTTTCCGGATGGTAGCCTTCGTTTCCCGGAGGCTTCCGAGGATGAACGACCCCCAGCTTCTTACTCCGTACTTGCGGAGGATTTCCAGGGCTTTCCTGGCTACCTCCTGGGTGAGCTGCTTCCCGTAGTCTTCGAGAATGGCCCGCTCAGCACTCTCAAGGCCAAGGTACACCATGCGGAGCCCGGCTTTGGCCATCTTTTTCACCAGGGACTCATTGCGGACGATGGTATCCGCCCGGGAGAAGCACCACCACCAGAGCTTCAAACGTCGCCGCTCAATCTCTTCGCAAAGGCGCTCCACCCGTTCAGGCTGCAGGGTGAAGTTGTCGTCCACAAAGGCCACGGCCCGGAATCCCCAGTCGAAGTAGAGGATTTCAAGCTCCCGGAGGATGTTCTCTGGGGAACGGGCCCGCCATTTCCTCCCCGAGAAGTGGGAGGAAGCGCAGAACTTGCAGGCAAAGGGACATCCACGACTTGTCAGGACGTTCACCAGGGGTTCTCCCTCAAGCTGGGTCATCCAGTATTTGGAGAGTTGTAAAAGATCCCGGGCCGGGAAGGGCAAAGCATCGAGATCCTGAGGTGGCAAAGAAGCGGGCGTGCGGAAGATTGTTCCCTCCCGCAGGAAGGAAACTCCCGGGATGTTCTCCGGGGGTATTCCCCGCTCCAGGGCTTCAAGGAGTTTCACAAAGATTTCCTCTCCCTCCCCCCGCACAACATAGTCCACCACGCCACTTCTTAAGGCCTCTTCATCCCTGAAGGTGACATGGTACCCACCCATGACCACCAACCGACCTTCGTCTTTGGCTTTCCGGGCTATCCGGAGGGCTTCGGGAAAGGTGCTCGTGGTCGCCGTGATGCCCACAAGGTCACACCGCTTGAGTTCTTCCTCAAAGCGCTTTGCATCCTCAACCTGGAGGTCCACAATGGCGACCTCGTGGTGGGTACGGCATGACGCCGCAAGGTACGCCAGACCAAGGGGTGGGAGTTTCAGGCCGATGAGGTCGTAGATTCCTGGAGATGGGGGCTGGACGAGGAGCACCCTCATCCTCTTTTCAGCTCCTCCATCTTCTCGATGATGGCCTCGCCCACTTCAAAGGTTTTCGCCGCTTCCGGGTCGCTGGGATCGGGCTTCAGGTCATAGGTGACCTTTTTCCCCTCCCGGATGACGGCGGCTACAGCACGCTCAAGGAGGTCTGCTCTTTCTTCCTCTCCGAGATGGCGGAGCATCATGACTCCTGAGAGGATAGTGGCGATGGGATTCACCTTGTGGAGCCCTTTGTACTTCGGTGCACTCCCGTGGGTCGGTTCAAAAACCGCATAGTGGTCACCGATGTTTCCTCCTGGGGCCACTCCCAGTCCTCCGACGAGTCCAGCGGCAAGGTCGGAGACGATGTCTCCGTAGAGGTTCGGGAGCACAAGGACGTCGTAGAGTTCAGGCTTTTGGACAAGCTGCATGCACATGTTATCGACGATGCGGTCTTCAAATTCGATATCGGGGTAGTTTCTGGCCACTTCCCGGGCGACTTCAAGGAAGAGCCCGTCGGAGTACTTCATGATATTGGCCTTGTGGACTGCGGTGACCTTTCTGCGCCTGTGCTTTCGGGCGTACTCGAAGGCGAATCGCACGATGCGCTCCGCACCGAAGACCGAAATGGGTTTCACACTGATGCCAGAATCCGGACGGATTTTCCCCTTTCCCAGGCGCTCCACAGTGGCGATGAATTCCAGAGTCTCGGGTTTGCCCCGCTCGAACTCAATCCCAGCGTAGAGGTCCTCGGTGTTCTCCCGGATGACCACAAGGTCGATGTTCTCATAGCGGGAGCGGACACCCGGGTAGGTCTTACAGGGTCGGACGCAGGCGTAAAGGTCGAGCTCTTTCCGGAGCGCAACGTTCACACTCCGGAACCCTGTCCCCACAGGCGTGGTGATGGGGCCCTTCAGGGCGACACCGTTTCGCCTGATGGACTCAAGGACCTGTGGTGGAAGGGGAGTGCCGTACTTTTCGATGACCTCTGCACCGGCTTCCTGGATGTCCCATTCAATGGGCACGCCGGTGGCTTCGATAACCCTTTTTGCGACTTCGATGATTTCTGGTCCGGTTCCATCTCCCGGTATCAGCGTCACCCGGTACATGGCACAACCTCCTTTGTCTCCTTTGTAAGGGAATGTTAGCGAACTGCAGTGTGCTTTGCAAGTTCAGGAAAGCAGGACCTGTATCAGCTCTATCCGGGTGGTTTTAACCCCTGGACTTGGTGAGGATTTGTTGCGATCTTGGTAGTTCAACCTACTCCTGTGTGCCTTGCAATCTGGCGTTTGTTCCTTTTCAAATACCCAATACGTCCATTGTCTGAGCTTTGTCGCTCTCCATGAGCCCTGTACTTTCTGACCCTGCTGAGTCTTGAGGGATAATTGAGAAATACGTTAACCTTGTTTATACTTATGGTTAACTGAGCAATCCTTTTCCAAGGGGGAACTTGTGGTGTTTCCTGTTATCCAGAAGGCGCTGGAAATCGTTCTTTCCGGCGGTAATATTGGTCGGGAGGAAGCCCTTGAACTGTTTGACCTGCCACAAGAGGCCATGCTGGACCTGCTTGTAGCGGCCCACCGGATACGCCTGGCCTACAAGGGCAATGCCGTTGAGCTCTGCTCCATTGTCAACGCCAAATCTGGGCGTTGCACAGAGAATTGTGCCTTCTGCGCTCAGTCCACCCACTACCGCACGTCGGTGGTCGTCTACCCCCTTCTTCCTGCTGAAGAACTGATAAGGCGTGCCCGCAGTGCCGCAGCCAGTGGAGTCCACCGCTTCGGGATCGTCACTAGCGGCACCAGGATAAGCCGTCTAGAAGAGTGGCGGGAAATCCTTCGGGCAGTTGAGGTTATCGCTAAGGAAGGAAAAATTTGGCCCGACGCTTCCCTTGGCTTCCTCACGCCAGAACAGGCCAGAGAGTTACAGGAAGCCGGGCTTTGTATGTACCATCACAACTTGGAAACGGCGCCGAGTTTCTTTCGCCAAATCTGTACCACCCACGACATTGCCGAGGACATAGCTACCGTTGAGGTAGCTAAGGAAGCAGGGTTGAAGGTGTGTTGTGGAGGTATCCTGGGCATGGGGGAAACCCCGGCCCAAAGGGTGGAACTGGCCTTGCTCCTTCGCGAGCTGGATGTTGATTCTGTTCCCCTGAACTTTCTCAACCCTATTCCAGGTACCCCTCTGGAGCATCGACCCCTTATGGAACCCTGGGAAGCCCTGAAGAGCGTGGCGATCTTTCGTTTTATCCTTCCCGACAAGAACATCAGGCTCTGTGGCGGGAAAGAAAAAACCCTGCGACAGCTCCTGCCCCTGGGTCTTCTGGCGGGTGCCGACTCCCTCATGACCGGTAACTACCTCACTACCCGAGGTCGAGAATCCTCCCTGGATTTGGAAATGATCAGAGACCTTGGCCTCGTCATAACCCCGGCTTAGGAAAGTTATTGACCGCGTATCTTTAGGCTGGAGATAGTGCCAAGGATCACGTGGATATTTCATCTTTCGGTTTCCCATCGTTCCATGAGCTGACTCTGGGTCCAGAGTTCAACGGATGCTTGGTCAGACGTTGCTCCCTTGAAGACTCCAGGAACAGAAACTTCCCCCTCTTACCCTTGCCCGTGGAATCATCTGGATCGAGGAGGAGTTGTCCCCGGCAACATCCCGGTCAATGAGAGGATAACTCTCAGGGTCTTAGTCCAGAGGCACGTCCTGGTTCCTGTGATATGGAGTAAGCCTCCTCTGATAGGTGAGGTTGGAGAGAACATCCCATGGCGGAAGAGTTTGAGGAAGAATCCTCTACGCAGAGAGCAAGAGGCTCCGCTCTTTCTCCCCTTTATGCTCGTCACCCCCCGGGAGACCTTGGCCTGGCGACGCACTTTCTGTGGGTTGTGGTGGATGAGATCATCACTACTCCCATTGACCAGACGGAGCTGAAGGCCGGGATGGAGGGTCTTTTCCTCTGGGTCTTTACCGCACCTCCCAGGAAGGGACGATTCTCGACGCTAACCCGGCAATGCGCGAATCCTGGGTTTTGCAAGGGCTGAGGAGGCCATCGGACGGGGCGTGTTCCACAACAAAGCTGCAGCAGAGGCCTGTCTTCGGATTTTCTAGGGAAAAGAGGTTCACTTTTGAGGATTAGAAGCCCCCTCTTCCTTCAAGTACCTCAACGAAAGCCTCAAGACGTGTACGGAGTTGCTCTGGGGCGCTGTGTCGCCGGTCGAGGTGGTCGCCATCAAGAAAGAGCACCGGGTACCCTGCCTCGAGGAGTTTTTCCCGAAGAAGCACAACCATTCCCTGGCTCTGGCGGCACCCCCACTGGGTGAACTGGATGGCTCCTTCGGCATCGTACCGTTTCAGTGCCTCGAGAATTCTACCCTGCCTCGAGGAGTTTTTCCCGAAGAAGCACAACCATTCCCTGGCTCTGGCGGCACCCCCACTGGGTGAACTGGATGGCTCCTTCGGCATCGTACCGTTTCAGTGCCTCGAGAATTCCCGGTATGCGCCCCCAGGAGGTGGCCAGGGTTTCACTGGCCCAGAGAATCTTCCGCGCCAGGGATTTCAGGGGCGAAGCGGCAGAGAGTTCCTCGGGGAAAGGTGCTGTGAACTCCTCGTACACCACTCCAAGGCCGAGTTTTTCAAGGAGGACCGGGAGTTCGCCTGAGTAGAAGGGCTTGAGGTGGAGCCAGACAAGGCGATGTGGCAGGATTTTCGATGGTTTTGAGAGTTCCTCCTTCAGGCGCTCGGCAAAGCGGAGTGATGTCTCCTCACCCAGGAATTCGTAGTAGTACGGGAGGTAGTCGAGGTTTTTGGTTGGGGGAAGGAGCATTCGGTCTTTCCTCTGGCGCAGTGTCGCGACTTCAAAGAGAATCTCCCGGGTCCTGTTGGAGAAAAAGAAGGGTTCATCCCACACAAAGCGAACGCGCCATTCCCTTTCCAGGCATCTGGCGATATTGGTGAGCTGTTCGGCGACGTACCTTTCCGCATCCCGGGTCCACCGCTTTGGGACATCAACGAGGAAGAGGGGAACGTTCCAGATTTCCCGGAGTACCTCAAAGAACCCTACCGTCCCGTGGCAGATGCTTGAGGTAGCGAAGAGGAAGTCCGGTCGGGGAAAGAACTGAAGCAAGCTCATGCCGATGCTCCCCCGGTGGTAGCTACAGAGGTCCTGGGAGAACCAGGCCTTCTCGGCTGCAGCAAGAGGAAGCTGGACAAAATGCAGGGCAGCGACGAGTCCAGTGGCGATTTCGGGGTAGAAGGGGATGAGGTGGGCGGCGTGGAGGAACTCCGAAGGGAAGAAGAGACTGGCCCAGGCGATTTTTCCTCGTCTTCCATAGAGGTTGCGGATGGTGTGAATGGTCACCTGATAGGAGAATTGCGGAAGCGTTGGGTTAGGGTGTTTCCGGCGAAGCCACCACTCATACGCTCCAAGGCACCGGAAGAGCGTTCTCCGCTCAAGAAGGAAGCGGAGAATCCGCAGAAGCGCTGGGGAAATGTCATCCACGGAGAATCATCTCCCGGAAAGCATCAAGTCGCGTTTCCCACTGAGGGAAGGACGAAGTGGTGTCGTGTTCAAGGCAAAGCACAGGAAGACCAAAACTTCGCCTGAGAAGCCCGATTTCGTAGAGTTGAAAGTCGCAAAACTTGGAGAAAACTATCACCACTCCGCGAAGGCCAAGGGTGTCACAGAGTTTTTTGAGCGCTATCCTCCGCGCGGAACCGGAGAACCACGGGCAGGGAAGGCGGTGGAGGAGGAGGCGTGTCAGGTCTTCAAGAGGAGATGCAGTAAGGAGCAGAGGTTCTTCGCCAAGAAGAAACCGGTTTTCGGGAAGATCCGGGAAAACCAGGAACCCTTTCTCCTCAAGAAGGGGCAAAAGCGCGTAGGCGAAATGCGAGCCCGAAAGCAGAAGAGGAATACGGTTCGACGCTCCACGGCGCTCTTCCCATTCCCTAAAGAACGCTTCCCGCTGTCTGAGCGTTTCCTCCAGGGTCTGCCTTAAAGACGCAGTGAATTCTGAAAAGGAGCGGCCACTCTGTGCCAGGAGTTCTCGGGCAAGCTCATTCAGGTTTTCGGTCAGCCATCTCGAGGCGATTTCTCCAGGCAGGGCGGGAACGTCAAGGGGAAAGACCGGAACGGAAAGGGCCCTGAGGATTTCATAGGTTCTCCGGGAGGCGTCACATGTGAGGGGGACAACAAACCCTGAGAGCTCCCTGTGGTTCAGAGCCCAGCTGATGAAGGTCTTGCAGAGCGCACAGAAGGGAACAGGAAGGGAGGAGAACTGGGGGCTTGAGAAATCCGGTTTGAAGAATATGGCCTTGAAACCACAGGCTTCAAGGAGCTCCTGAGGGACATAGCGGCAGAAATACCCCAGAGTGCGCATTTCAGAAGACGAACGCCCAGAGAATTGCCCAGAGTGTGAGTCCAGCAAGGACAAAGGGGAACACCACAAGCAGCGCCCAGCCGAAGAGGAGGATGCCGAGGAGGAAGAGGAAAAGAAACGCCAGGCTTCCCAGGAAAAAGGGGAGGAAAAAGGGAAGGGTATGGAAGAGGATGGTAAAGAGCGCCACAAGGAATACCAAAACAATGAGCGACCACAAGATGCGGATCAGGAGTTTTCACCTCCTTCAGCGAGGTCTCTCAGGAACCGTTCCAGGTTCCGTGAGGCAAAGTCAGGAGGCAAAAACTGGGAGAGGATGGTTGCTGCCTTGACCTCTCGTCCCCAGAACTTCTCGTTGAGCTCTGGGTTTTCGGAAAGCTTTGTCCCTTCAAGGGCAACCCCGAGGAACGCCCCCCGGGAAAGGGCATAGGCGTAGCAGGGTGAGGAGAGCTCAGGGTCCAGAGCAACGGAAACCCCCCGTCCCGCTGGTCCCAGGGTGACGGAGAGATTCCCTCCAAGGACCACGTACCCCCGAGATAGCGCCTCCAGAGCTGCCCGGCGCATGATGAAAAGGATGATGTCCTGAGACTGGATGCCCACCTGAATCCCAAGGTTTACCCCCTGAAGGGTGTAGAATGCTGGTCCAAAGAAGGTTTTTCGGTCCTCGCCCCGCGCAAAGACCACCCCTTCACCCCGAGCGATGCCCACAAAGAACCCAGCTCGTTTCACTCCAGGGAAAATCGCAATGCTCTGAGCGTTCTCAAAAAGGGGCAGGAGAACCCGACGATCAAGGGAACGGGAGAGTTCGTAGAGGACTTCAATAGAGCGGTTGATGAGGTCTTCTCCGGGAGAGAGGGCGAGAGCCTGGGAGGCACAGAGAAAACACAAAGCTCCAAAAAGCGCAAAGAACTTCATGCTTCGTACTCCTTCTCCGAAGTGGCCTGGGTAAGGAGGTACTTCATCACCTTTCCAGTGACCGTCTGGGGGAGTCCGGGGACGATTTCCACAAGACGTGGCACCTTGTGAGGGGGAAGGTGTTTCCGACAGAAATCCACGATTTCCCGGGGTTTGAGGGAGACTCCTTCCTGGGGCACGATGTAGGCTTTCACCATCTCTCCCCGGAGCTCTCTCTTGACGCCTACCACTGCGGCCTGTGCCACTCCGGGAAAGCCAAGGAGGACCTCCTCGACTTCTTGAGGGTACACGTTGAAACCGGAGACGATGATGACTTCCTTCTTTCGCCCTTCGATATAGAGAATTCCCCGCTCATCCATTCTCCCCAGATCCCCTGTGCAGAACCATCCCTCCCGAAAGGCCCGGGCGTTCTCTTCGGGGTTGGCGAAGTACCCGGGGGAGATAGGGTCTCCGGCAAGGAGGATTTCCCCAACCTCGTTCGTCCTCAGGTCTTCTCCTGCGTCGTTGACGATTCGCAGGCGTATGGCACTGATGACCGGTCCTGCAGAACCGGGGACACGCACCTCAGGAGAGGGATTCACGGCTACCACCGGAGAAGCTTCGGTAATGCCATATCCTTCAATGATGCGGAGCCCAAAGGCCTCCTCAAAGGCCTCCCGCACCCTTGAGGGCAGCGCATCGCCCCCGCAGATGAGAAGCCGCAGGGGGTAAAGATCGAAGGAGGTCTTTCGCCGGGCGCCGGTGAGAATGGAGAACATTGCCGGAACGCCGAGGAAAACGGTGGATTGGTCCTCCCGCAGGGCGGCGATGAGCTCTTCAAGGGGATACAGGGAGGGGACAATGGTGAGCGTCATGCCCTTCATGAGGGGGAGGAGATAGGCGATGGAGAACCCAAAGACGTGGAACATGGGCAAAACCCCAAGCATCCGGTCTTCAGGGGAGATATCGACGAGGTCGAAGCAACTATCGATGTCGGAGAGGATGTTCCGGTGAGTGAGCATGACGAGTTTTGGCATTCCCGTGGTTCCCGAGGTGCAGAAGAGGGCTGCCACGGGGCTTTCGAACTCTGGAAGGGGTATGGAAGAGGGGAGGAAGGTCGAGGGGTAGGAAATTTCTCCGTTCTCTCTCAGGATGGCGCAGGGAACGTCCTGGTCTTTGAGGGGAGTTTCACGGAGGAGGAACTGCGCCGAGGCGGCATGGAGGATGTTCACCTGCATGTCCTCCGGGGTACGGGGAGAGAGGGGAATGGGAATGACGCCAAGAGTAAGCGCGGCAAGGTAGAATCGAAGGGCATGCCAGCTGTTCCCGATGGCCGTGACCACCCTTGTCCCGGGCCGTATTCCAGCCTGTTGCATAGCCGCTACTTCCTGGGCGATGATTCCAGGGAGGTCCCGGTACAGTATCCGTGTCCCCCGGAAGGAAATGGCAACTTTCCCCCGGTAGTCTCTGCTCATCTTCTCCAGACGTTCAGGAATGGTTTCTAACATGGTTCCTTTTTTCTCCTTTTTGCTTCCATTGTAGCACAAACCCGGGAGTGGGTGACAAACCGGGAGAGTTGTGGTATATTTCCTCCAAAATAACAGGACATGTTGCCTGTCATGGAGGATCGGAAGGTTACCTATCTGGTGCAGGGAAACAGGGGTTCCTGTCACGGTATCCCTCTCCTTGGCTTCGTGCTCTGCCTTGCTGAAATGGCTGATTTTGTGGACCATCGGCTTTTCGAGCACCACCTGAAGGTTGCCTATCTTGCCTTTCGCCTCGGAGAAGTTCTGAGGCTTTCGGAACGGTCCCTCTGGAATCTCCTCCTCGGGGGTCTTTTGCACGATATCGGGGCGTTCTCTTATCAGGAACGTCTGGATGCGCTTCACTTTGAATTCCACAACCCCCATCGCCACGCCTTTGTGGCCTATACCCTTCTTAGAGATTTTGACCCTTTTGTGTCACTTGCAGAAGTTATCCGTTTCCACCACGTTCCCTGGGAAGAAGGCCGTGGCAGGGGTGTTCCTTTCGAAAGCCATGTGGTGCACTTTGCTGACCGGGTGAGTATTGTGTGTTCCTTTCGGGAGGACCCTCTGGGGGAAATCTGGGAGAAGGAACCTTTCCTCCGGTCCTTTGTCCCCCGTCTCTTCCATCCAGAGATTTTCGAGGCTTTCCGGAAACTTCTCTCCAGGGATTACGTGTGGCTTGACCTTGCTTCGTCCCACCTTCGCCGCATCGTGCATGACCTTGTTCCTCCGGGGAAATTGTGCCTGAATACAGAGGATTTCCTCCGCTTTTGCCGGATCATTGCTCACCTTATCGATTTCCGGAGCGCATTTACGGCTACCCATTCCGCCGGGGTGGCATATGTAGCTCGCAGGCTTGGGGAACTCACCGGACTCCCACGAGGAAAGCATGAGCTGCTTTTTGCGGCAGGGCTTCTCCATGACCTGGGGAAAATAGCCATACCGGTAGAAATTCTCGAAAAACCTGGGCCACTGACTGAAAAGGAAATGCGCATCATGAAATCCCACGCCTACTACACTTTTGCGGCTCTTTCCTGGATTCAAAACCTGAAGGACATTGCTTTGTGGGCTTCAGAGCACCACGAACGGTGCAATGGTCGGGGGTATCCTTTTGGAAGAACAAAGGAAGAACTCCTCTTTGAGTCGAGGGTTATGGCTGTTGCCGACGTCTTTACGGCGTTGTCCGAAGACCGTCCTTACCGGCCGGCCCTGAGGCCCCAGCGTGTTCGGGAAATCCTCGAAGATATGGCGGCTTCGGGAGGTCTGGATACCGATATCGTGGCGATGCTTCTGGACCACTTTGACGAGATTCGTGCTTCCTGCAGGGAGGTTCAGGAGCAATCAGCCCTGGAGTATGCGGCTTTTCGTCAGGAAATCGTCCGGTTCGCAGGATAGGGGGTGTGCTCTGTGGCGCTTGTGTGGTCGGATACGTTCTCGGTGGGTGTGGCGGTGATTGATGAGCAGCATAAGGAGCTCTTTGCCCGGACCAATCGCCTCCTTGAAGCCTGTCAGGAAGGAAAGGGAAAGGAGGCTGTTCGGGAGACTCTGGCCTTCCTTGGAGAATACGTGAAGACCCACTTTGCTACCGAGGAAAAGCTCATGGTGCAGTACGGGTATCCAGGATTTGCTGCTCACAGGAAGCTCCACGAAGGTTTCACCGAAGCTTTCCTGGGACTTCAAAAAGAGGCTGAAAGAAACGTGGGTGTTGCTCTCGTTACTCAGGTGAATAAAACGGTGGTGGACTGGTGGGTGAACCACATTCTGAAGGTGGATAGAGAACTCGGGGCGTTCTTGCGGACAAAAATGGGTGCGTGACGGAATACGCCCGGGTCCGTCTCAAGAAAGGAAAAGAAAAGCGGGTACTTCTGGGCCATCCCTGGGTGTACCGTACGGACGTTGAGGTTCTGCGGGGTCCGGCAGATCCCGGGGATGTCGTGCTTTTAGAGAATCACCGCGGGAAACCCCTTGCCCTGGGGTATTACAACCCGAATTCGGTCATCGCTGTTCGGGTGCTGACCCAAAACCCCAAAGAGCGCATCGACCGGGACTTTTTCCTCCGCCGGATACAGCAGGCTCTCGAGCTTCGCCTGAAGCTTTTTCGAGAAGCAACAACCAATGCCTTTCGTGTGGTTTTTGCCGAGGCGGACCTCCTCCCCGGGCTCATTGTGGACCGGTTTGCCTCTCTGCTTGTGGTGCAGTTTCTCACCCTTGGGATGGAAAAAAGAAGAGGAGACATCGTGGAGGTGCTTGAGGATCTCCTACATCCTGGGGGGATTTACGAGCGGAGCGATGTGGAGGTCCGCAAGAAAGAGGGCCTTGAGGAGTGTGTGGGGTGGATTCTCCCGGGTGGGAGTCCAGAGGTGGTCATCAAGGAGAACAATCTTGCCTTTTTCGTAGACGTTGCTCGGGGTCAGAAGACGGGGTACTTCCTGGATCAGCGGGAGAACCGCCTGAGCCTTCGCCGCTACGTCCAGGGGGCACGGGTTCTTGATTGTTTCTCGTATACCGGGGGGTTTGCCATCCATGCGGCGGCTTTTGGGGCGAAAGAGGTCCTGGGGCTTGACATCTCTGAAAGCGCTGTAGCCCTTGCCCGGGAAAACGCTCGCCTGAACCGGCTGGAGGATCGGGTCCGGTTTGAGGTTGCCGATGTCTTCGAGGCCCTGCGGGAACTCCTCAAAAAAGGCGAGCGCTTTGACCTTGTGGTTCTCGATCCTCCTGCCTTCGTCAAGGGGAAGGAGGCCCTTGAGGGGGCGCTTCGGGGGTACAAGGACATCAATCTCCTGGCCATGAAGCTCCTCGTTCCTTCAGGGATTCTCGTCACCTGTTCCTGCTCATACCATTTTTCTGAGGAACTTTTCCTTGAAGTGCTCCAAGAGGCAAGTCAGGACGCCGGAAGGCGCCTGCAGATTCTTGAGCGGCGGGGACAGGCTCAGGACCATCCTGTCCTTGTGGGGTATCCTGAATCCCGGTACCTGAAGTGTTTCATCCTGCGAGTTCTGTGATATAGTAATGGAGCGTTGAGTATCCTTCTCTTGAAGGAGTGAGGTTGTGTCGCCTTTTCCTCAGTTCAGTGAGGCCGTGTCTTTAGCACTGCACAGCATGGTGCTTTTGAGTAAAAGCCGCACTCCCCTCACAGTGAAAGAGATGGCCGAAAAGACAGGTGCCTCCTTTCACCATCTGGCGAAGGTTTTCCAGCGCCTGCGCAAAGCACAACTTGTGGTGTCCACCCGTGGGCCTCGAGGGGGTTTCACGCTTTCCCGTCCCCCAGAGCGCATCACCCTTCTTGAAATCTATGAAGCCATTGAAGGGCTGGTCCCTGAGCGAATTTGCCTCCTTGGAGGGCCAGAATGTCCTTTCGGGGAGTGCATTTTCGGCGGGCTTCTTGGAGAGTTTGCCTATCGCTTTCGAGAGTATCTCGCCTCCCACACTTTAGAGAGCGTGTGTCACAAAGGGAAGGCCACGCAGAACCTGGAATAAAGCGGTCACAGACCATGGTTATATTCTAAAAACCTCACAGGAGGTGGTACCGTTGCCGGAGTTCGTGAACCCCTTCAGTGGTATGGTGCCCGGTCGGAAGATGACGAAAGAGGAGCTCATCCGCGCCATTCGTCTGAATCTCGCGGCTGAGGAAGAGGCTGTACATCTCTACATGGCGCATGCTGAAGCTACCGACCATCCTCTGGCCAAGAAGGTCCTCATCGATATTGCCAACGAGGAACGGGTCCATGCGGGGGAATTCCTGCGACTCCTTGAGATTCTCACAGGGGACGAGGGGGATTTCCTGGCGCAGGGAGCAAAGGAAGTCGATGACCTTGCTCGCTCATTCGGCCAGAGTACCCCGACTCTGGGGTCCCTGCGAGAGGAGGGAGGACAGTGAGCGGTTCGTACCTTGGTCGAGAGGATGCGCCTTTCGGGCAGGCCTTCTGGGAGTTGCTTGAGAAAACCGCCATTTCTGTGGCAAAGTCGGAGCTCTCGGGGCGAAGAATTCTCCCCCTTGAAGGTCCTTTTGGTCTGGGGTTTGCCTTTGTCCCCTTTGGGACGAAGCCGCTTGAAGAGGGGGTTCTTGTTGCCGGAGGACAGCCGCTTGTGGCGCTCGAGCAGACGTTCTCCTTAAGAAAACTCGACATTGCCCAGTTTGAGCGAAACGGTGTGACCCTGGACCTTGCGCCGCTTGTGGAGGCAGTGAGGAAAATTGCTTATCTTGAAGAACGGTTGATTTTTGAAGGATTCGGGGACTGTAGGGGTCTCTGCACGGCTTCCGGGGTTCTCGAGAGTTCGCTCTCTCCCTGGGACGAGCCGGGAAAAGCGGCTGAGGACCTCATTCGGGCCGTTTCCCTTCTTGATGGGGAAGGATTCCACGGGCCCTTTGCCCTGGCGCTTTCCCCGGGACGGTACAATCTCCTCCTTCGCCGTTACCCCGAAACGGCACAGATTGAGCTTGACCACATAAGGACCATTGTGGGTGACCGGGTGGTTAAAGCGCCATACCTGAAAGAAGGAGGGGTGCTCCTTGCGGTGAACCCGGTCTACGCCCGAATTCTCCTTGGTCAGGACCTTGAGGTTGGGTTCATCGGCCCGGATAAGGAGGGGTACCTCTTCTCCGTCTCGGAGAGCCTGACCCTTCTCCTTGCCGAACCCCGCTCGGTGTGTGTCCTTCGCTGAGACTGGCGGGGCCCTCCCCCGCCGGTCCTTCTGGAACTCCCTCTGCGCCTTGGCGATACCTCTCTGTGTTATAATGGTAACTGCCCTCTGGGCAATTCCTGAGGAGGAAACCGTATGCTTTCTCTCTTGAAAGAGGTATGGGCGAAGAAGGCCCAGGAGCGCATCATCCGGGAGCTCCAGAAGAAGTTCGTCGAGCCCATTAACGCTCTGGAGGAAAAGGTACGTGTGCTTTCGGACCAGGAGCTTTCCCGGAAAACCGAAGAGTTCAAAGAGCGCCTTGCCCGGGGCGAGACCCTCGATGACCTTCTCATCGAGGCCTTTGCCGTGGTGCGGGAGGTGGCTCGCAGGGTCGTCGGTATGCGCCCCTTTGACGTGCAGATCATGGGGGCGGTTGTGCTCCACCAGGGGAAGATCGCCGAGATGCAAACTGGAGAGGGGAAAACCCTGGTGGCCACCATGCCTGCCTACCTCAATGCCCTCACCGGACGGGGTGTCCATATCGTCACGGTGAACGACTACCTTGCCAAGCGCGACCGGTACTGGATGGGGCCGATTTTTGAATTCCTGGGTCTTTCCGTGGGGCTCATTCAGCATGAGTCAACACCTGAGGAGCGGAAGAGGGCGTACCGGTGCGATATCACCTACGGGACGAACGTCGAGTTTGGCTTTGACTACCTCAGGGATAACATGGCGCTGCGCAGAGAAGACGTGGTCCAGCGGGAACTCCATTACGCCATCATTGACGAGGTGGACTCCATCCTCATTGACGAGGCCCGGACGCCCCTCATCATCTCCGGTCCGGCAGAGGAAAATACCGAAATCTACTACAAGATCGACCGGGTGGTCCGGAAGCTCACCCCCAAAGAGGATTTCGACTTCGAGGAAAAAACCCGCTCGGTGTGGCTGACGGAGAAAGGCATCGCCAAAATCGAGAAGCTCCTCCATGTGGCGAATCTCTATGAGGAGACGGGAAAGGGAACCCTGGAGCACCTCGTGCGGCAGGCCCTCAGGGCGCACTACCTGTACAAAAGGGATGTGGATTATGTCGTGAAGGACGGCCAGGTCATCATCGTGGACGAGTTTACCGGTCGCCTCATGTACGGAAGGCGTTACAGCGACGGTCTCCACCAGGCCATTGAGGCAAAAGAGGGGTTGCAGGTAGCGAGCGAAAACCAGACCCTGGCCTCCATCACTTACCAGAATTACTTCCGGATGTACGAGAAAATCTGTGGCATGACCGGAACGGCGAAAACAGAAGAAGAAGAGTTCATCTACACCTATGGGATGCCGGTGGTGGTGATTCCCACGAATAAACCCCTTCGCCGGGTGACGCTTCCTGATGTCATCTACCGTACAGAGCGAGAGAAGTTTGAGGCTGTGGTCCAGGAGATTGAACGCCTGCACGCTTTGGGACGGCCAGTCCTTGTGGGGACGACCTCCATTGAGAAGTCAGAACGTCTGAGCGACATGCTGAAAAAGCGAGGTATCCCCCACGAGGTGCTGAATGCCAAGCACCACGAGCGGGAAGCAGAGATCATCGCTCAGGCAGGCCGCAAGGGGGCGGTCACCATCTCGACGAACATGGCCGGAAGGGGGACGGACATCCTCCTTGGGGGGAACCCGGATTTCCTTGCCAAGCGGAAGATGCGGGAGATGGGCTTTCCGGAACACGTTATTCTCCGCCTGAGTCTTGGCATTCCTGCCGATGATCCTGAGATGCACCATGCGAGAGAGGTCTACCGCGAGCTCTACGCGCGCTTCAAGGCAGAAACCGACAGGGAAGCTGAGGAAGTGAAAGCCCTGGGAGGATTGCACGTCATTGGTACGGAACGCCACGAGAGCCGTCGCATCGACAACCAGCTTCGGGGCCGTGCCGGGCGCCAAGGAGATCCAGGGTCGTCACAGTTTTTCCTTTCCCTTGAGGATGACCTTTTGCGGCTTTTCGTTCCGGAACGCCTGTCTTCTGTCATGGCTCGCTTCGGAATGGAGGAAGGGGTTCCCATCGAGCATCCTCTAGTCACCCGTCTTGTGGAGGCGGCTCAAAAAAGGGTCGAAGGGCACCACTTCAGCATCCGCAAAACCCTCCTCCAGTACGACGACGTTATGAACAAGCAGCGGGAGGTCATCTACGCCCAGAGACGGCGGGTGCTCTTTGAGGAGAACCTCCGACCCTTTGTGTACGATATGCTGGAGAAGGTCATTGATGACCTTGTTGAGGCTTACGCTCATGAGCGGGTGTATCCGGAGGAATGGGACCTCGAAGGGTTGAACCAGCGCCTGCGGCTCCTTTTCGGGGTAGAATTCCATCCCTCCGAAGAGGAGCGCCTGAAGCTCACTTCAAAAGACCTCAGAGAGAAGCTCTACACGAATCTGGTGCATCTCTATGAGCGCCGGGTTCAGGAGGTGGGTGATGAGGTCTTCCGTGATATTGAGCGCTATGTCCTCCTGCGGGTTGTGGATTACCACTGGAAGGACCACCTCCACAACATGGACCACCTTCGGGAGGGTATTGGACTCCGGGCAGTGGGCCAGAAGGACCCCTTTGTGGAGTACCAGCTTGAGGCCTTTGAGATGTTCCAGAACATGGTTGCTGCCATCCGGGAGGACGCCTTACGGTATCTCTTCCACGTCCGGGTGGTTCCCGAAAGGAAGCCCTCTTTCCAGAAGGCTTCGGAGAAGCCCCGACCAGTCTCTGTACCAAAACCTCAAAAGGTGCAGCGTAAAGTGGGCCGGAACGACCCCTGCCCCTGTGGGAGCGGGCTCAAGTACAAATACTGCTGTGGGAAAAAGTGAAAGGAGGAAGAACGATGCAGGTTGACCTCTCCGGGGACCTTACGCTCGTCCGAAAGAAACTCGAGGAAATCGGGGGGTATCTTTGAGGAGGAGAAGGTTCCGGAAAAAATCAAGGCCATAGAGTTTGAGATGTCCCGGGGGGATTTCTGGGGCGACGAAGAAAAGCAAAGCCGTCTCCTTACAGAGTACCGGAAGTACCGGCAGGTGTTTGAGGAGTACCTGGAACTCAAGAAACGCCTGGAGGATGCGGAGGAGCTTGTTCACCTTGTCGCTCCCGAAGACCCGGAGTACCGGGAGCTTGTGCAGGAGGTCCGGAAGCTCTCCGAAGCTGTGGAGGACCTGGACATTCGGCTCCTGTTCCGCCGGGAGGAGGACCGGTGTAATGCCATTGTGACCATTCACTCGGGTGCGGGAGGAACGGAGTCCCAGGACTGGGTGGAGATGCTCTTCCGGATGTACCTCCGCTTCTGTGAGCGTAAAGGTTTCGATGTCCGGGTAACCGATATCCTCGAAGGGGAAGAGGCAGGGCTGAAACACGTGACCTTCCTTGTTCAGGGAGAGTACGCGTACGGGTATCTCCGTTCTGAACATGGGGTGCACCGCCTGATTCGCATCTCTCCTTTTGATGCGAACCGGCGTCGTCACACGACCTTTGCCCTGGTGGACGTCATTCCGGAAATCGGCGAGGACGTTAAGGTGGAGATTAACCCCCAGGATCTCCGGATTGAGACCTTCAGAGCAAGCGGTCACGGTGGGCAGCACGTGAACGTCACCGATTCAGCCGTTCGCATCACCCATATCCCCACGGGTATTGTGGTCCAGTGTCAGAACGAACGTTCCCAGCACCAGAATAAAGCCGTCGCCATGCGGATTCTCCGGGCCCGTCTGTACGAGTACTACCGTCAGGAGCAGATGAAGAAAATCCAGGAGCTCAAGGGAGAGCGGAAGGACATCGCCTGGGGGAACCAGATCCGGACCTATGTGTTCCATCCCTATACGCTTGTTAAGGACCACCGGACGGGGCATGAGACAGGGAACATCGAGCGGGTGATGGACGGGGAAATTGACGACTTCATTGAGGCGTTCCTCAAGAGGGAACGGAGTCTATGAAGGTGTATGCCCTTGTCGGGCCAACGGGAACGGGAAAGAGCTACCGGGCTCCTCACCTGGCAAAGGAACACGGCATCGACTGCATCATTGACGATGGGTTGCTCATTGCCTCAGGGAGGATTCTTGCGGGGAGATCGGCAAAGGCCGAGCTCAGCAAAATCCGGGCAGCCAAGGTTGCCGTCTTTTACTTCCCGAACCACCGGGAAGAGGTCAAAAAGGCCCTGCAGGAGCTCGCCCCAGAGAAGATTCTGGTTCTTGGCATTTCCCTCCCCATGGTGGAGAAAATCTGCGAACGCCTTGAGCTCCCGAAACCTGAGGTCGTCTGGGATATTTTCCACCTTGCGCCCCTTGACGAGATTCAGATGGCTCTGGTGGCCCGGGAATCTCAGGGGAAGCACACCATCCCCGTGCCCCTGGTGGAGGTCAAGCGCAATCTCTGGAGTGCCATCACCGATGCCCTTCCTGTGGGTGTGTGGCGCTGGTTCTACACCTCCCGGGAAAAAACGGTGGTGCGTCCACCTTTCAGTTACCTTGGAAAGCTCATCGTCAGCGAAGCTGCCCTGCGGACCCTTGTGTTCCTCTGCCTTGTGCACACTCCCTGGGTGCAGAAGGTTACCGCCATCAATCTGCACCGGACGGAACGGGGTCTTGAGGTGGAACTTTCGTGTGTGCTCCAGAACGGTTCATCGGTGGCCGAGGTCTGCCGTTTCCTGCAGCAGTACCTCCGGGAGCGGGTGGAGTACCTCACAGGGGTCGAGCTCCAGGCAGTACATGTGGATGTTGAGGGTGTGCTCTTTCCCTCCTGGCAGCCGTCTCGCTCTTGACATCTGGGATGGCATCTGGTAGGAAATACGAAAACCTGTGAGGCGAAAGAGGTATGGCTCGCAAAACCATGGAGGAGCTCCTCAGAGAGCTCAGGGAGAAAGAAGCCGTTCTCCTTCTGGGTGGTGGGGAGAAGGCCGTTGAAAAGCAGCATCAAAGCGGCAAGCTCACCGCTCGAGAGCGGGTTGCCCTTTTGCTTGATGAGGGGAGTTTCGAGGAAGTCGACCTTTTCGTGGAGCACCGGGCGGAAAAGTTCGGTATGCCCGAGCGGAAACTCCCCGCCGACGGAGTGGTCACAGGCTTTGGGACCATCGACGGTCGGGTAGTCTTTGTGTACTCTCAGGATTTCACCGTCATGGGTGGGTCCCTGGGGGAGATGCAGGCCAAGAAAATCTGTAAAATCATGGACATGGCCCTGAAAGTCGGTGCCCCCCTTGTGGGCATCAACGATTCAGGGGGTGCAAGGATTCAGGAGGGCATCGATTCCCTTTCAGGATACGGGCAGATTTTCTTCCGGAATACCCAGGCGTCGGGTGTTATCCCGCAGATTGCCGTTATCGCTGGTCCCTGTGCAGGGGGTGCGGTCTACTCCCCGGCACTCATGGATTTCATCTTCATGGTAGAGGGCATCAGCCGGATGTTCGTCACCGGTCCCCAGGTGGTGAAGGCGGCCACGGGAGAAGAGGTTTCGGCTGAGGAACTCGGTGGAGCCATGACCCACGCGACACGAAGCGGTGTTGCGCATTTTACGGCCCGCACCGAGGAGGAATGTTTCCGGGAGGTTCGGAGACTCCTCTCTTTCCTCCCCTCAAACAACGCCGAAGACCCCCCTTTTGTGGACACCGGTGACCCCCTGGAACGGCAGGAGGAACGCCTGCTCGAGATTGTCCCCACTAACCCCAACAAACCCTACGATGTGAAAGAGGTCATCCGCTGCATCGTGGATCAGGGGGAATTCTTCGAGGTTCACAAGAGCTTTGCCCGCAACATCGTCGTGGGGTTTGCCCGAATTGGAGGGCATGTGGTGGGGATTGTGGCGAATCAGCCGTACCATCTGGCGGGGTGTCTTGACATCGATTCGGCGGATAAGGCGTCGCGGTTCATTCGCTTCTGCGATTGCTTCAATATTCCCCTGGTGACGCTGGTTGATGTTCCGGGGTTTCTGCCTGGAACGAACCAGGAGTTTGGAGGAATTATCCGCCATGGAGCAAAGATGCTCTACGCGTATTCTGAGGCCACGGTCCCGAAAATCACGGTCATCCTCCGTAAGGCCTATGGAGGGGCATACCTTGCCATGTGCAGCCGGGACCTGGGGGCTGATATGGTCTTCGCCTGGCCGACTGCCGAAATTGCCGTGATGGGTGCAGAGGGTGCGGTGGAAATCATCTTTCGCCGGGAGATTGAGGGGGCTCTGGACCCCGAAAGGGAACGGGAGCGACTGCTTGAAGCGTACCGTCAGGAGTTCTACAATCCCTATCAGGCCGCAAAGCGGGGGTATGTCGACCAGGTCATCGACCCTCGCCTGACACGCCTCAAAATCGGCCGGGCGCTTGAGGTTTTCTGGTCGAAACGGGAGGAGAGGAAGGGGAAAAAACATGGCAATTTCCCGGTGTGACCTTGGGGTGGGCGTGAAACCAGAAGTCGTTGCTGCCATCGTAGCTGCGCTCATGGAGTTTCTGGAAACCGAAGAGACTCCGCGTCAGAAGCCTTACGTTCTGCGGAAAAGCCATGCCTGGAAGGCACTGGCTCTGCAGGAAGGACGCTTGCGGATTCGTCTGGGGAGGTAAGGAACGTGCGGAAGTTCCTCGTTCGGGTGAACGGTGAGGAGTACGAGGTTGAGGTGGTGGAGATCACCGGGGGTGAGCAGAGGACATTCAGTGTCAGTGGTGTTCGAAAAGTTGGCGAGTCGAAACCCGCTGAGGGTCTTCGGGTGACCACCACTGTTCGGGCTCCCATGCCGGGGCGGATTGTGGCCGTCAACGTGAAGAAGGGGGACGAGGTCCGGGCCGGACACGTTGCGGTGATTCTTGAAGCCATGAAGATGGAGAACGAGATCCCGGTGGAACACGATGGGGTGATCACGCAGGTCTACGTTGAGGAGAACGACACCGTGGACGTAGGCGATCCGCTCTTTGACGTCGAAGAGGTGCGTCTGTAATGCCGGGGAGGCGCCTTCTTGTCCTTCTGAGCATCGTTGTCCTCGCAGCGGCTCTCCCCTTTGCCCTTGAGCGTGTGGCCCGGGAACGGGAGAACCGTAGCGTTCTCCTTGTGGTGGACTGGGATGACTTAGAGTGGTTTGCCCGCACAAAAGGCGTGGACCCCCTTGTGCTTGCCCGGGAACTCAGACAAGAGGGGTTCACTGTCTTTGGGGTGAGCGAGTGGTCCCTGAAAGCCCTGAAAGCTCGAGGTTTGCTTGTTCCTGCTCCCGCACCCCCTGATGCTCCACCCTACCTTCAGTACTTTACTGGTGCCTCAGAGGCGGTGCGAAAGACCCTGGCAGAGCGGCTGAATACCCTGGGAAAGCGGGTGGAGGTTTTTGGGGAAGTTCTCGGGGTGAGCCTGCTTCCTGAAGAGGAGGAAAAAGTGGGTCTTGGCTGGGATAGGGACCTCATCCAGCGCCTGAGGGAGGAAGGTTGTACCCTGGTTCTTCGGCCGTACAACTATCTGAACGTTCCCCCTGAAGTGCTCTCCCGCCTCCTTGGGGACGACGTGTGGAAGAACGAGGGAGTGGTGGGGGTCATCGCTTCTGGTGACAGCATCCCAGGATACGGGAACCCTCAGTCGCTCCGGAGGTTCGCTGACTTCCTCAGCGACCGCGGGCTCTTTTTTGGGTATGTGGAATTTGTGGGGCAGAAGGGTGAGGACACCCTGGCGCGGCTTGTGCCCCAGTGGACGCTCCGGGTGCACAGCATTCCCCCTGATGAGCTCAAGAACTACACTCCCGAAACGGCCCGGGAACGGTTTCTGCGGGCCCTGAGGGAACGCTCGGTTCGGGTGCTTTACCTTCGCCTTTTTACCGAACCCTCTTTCACTGGCTGGGAGCGGAATTTTGTGTATCTTCAGGACCTTCGCAAGGATATCCAGGCACAGGGGCTGGCCTTTGGTCTACCCCCTCTCCCCCACAGAGCCTTTGCTCCCTCACGGGCGTTTCTTGTGCTCTCTGCCTTTGTGGTTTCGTTTTTTGCTCTTTTCCTTTTTGAGGCGCTGTTCTTCCGTCCCCCCCTCTGGCTGGGGTTTTTGGGAGGGGTACTCCTCTCAGTGGTGGTCTTTACCAGTCCCCTCTGGGGGATGAAAGTCGTTGGTCTCTGTGCCGGGGTGACTGCACCGACGCTTTCGGTCATGCTCCTTGTGGAGGAGTTTTCCCAGGGAAGGAAATTTCGGGGTATCCTCGAGGCCTTTCTCGTGGCTTTTGCAGGTTCTCTCGTCATTGCCCAGGGACTGTACCACTGGCTTTTCGTCCAGCGCATTGAGCAGTACTTCGGTGTGAAGGTCATGCTCACATTTCCTGTGGTGCTTGTCTTCCTTTACCTTTTCCGTCGCCGCCTTCTTGGGGGGAGTCTCCAGGAAGTGCTTCTTGGGGACCTTCGGCGATTTGAGCTGCTTGTTGCTGCATTCCTTGGAGTGGCCTTTGTGTTGTACCTCACCCGTTCGGGGAATTTCCCCCTTCTTGGGGCGGGGAGACTGGAGAACCAGATGCGGACGTTCCTTGAACGGATACTCTTCGCCCGTCCTCGAACCAAGGAGTTCCTCGTCGGGTATCCGGCCCTGTGGCTTCTTGCGAGTCTTCGGGACCTCCGGCCGGTGTACCGGATGGTGCTCTGGCTCTCGGCAACTGTTGGATTTGTGACCATGGTGAACTCCTTCTGTCACCTCCACACGCCGTTGCTCTTCACTCTCCTCCGCTTCGTGAACGCCCTTTCCCTGAGTGTTCCGGTCTTTGGCGTGTACTACCTCGCCGTACTTTTCGCGCTCTGGATATGGCGCACGGTGGGCCGATGGGGCGCATGACGCCTCCCCGGAAAATTCCCCTTGTGCTCTACGGGTACTATGGTTTCGGCAACTGGGGGGATGAGCTGAGTCTGCTTGCAACACTCAGGGCGCTTGAGGGCATAGGGCGGGAGCTCTCCCTTCCTTTTGCCTACCGGGTGATTGTGGGGAATCCATCCCTTGTGCCTCCTCTCCCCGGGGAGGTCATCCTGGTTGAGCGGCGGCGCCCTGCTTGGATGCTCTCAGCTCTCCTCAAGAGCCGGGGAGTTGTTGTGGGTGGGGGGAGTCTCCTCCAGGATGTCACCAGTTTCCGTTCCCTCCTGTACTACACGGCCTTTCTGTCTCTGGCGCAGTGTGTGAGAAAACCGGTAGTCTTTTTTGGTTGCGGCCTTGGCCCCTTTACGAGGAAGCTCAGTGTGAAACTTGTCAGGAAGCTCCTTCGTCGGGTGCGGCTGTTTCTGGCTCGGGATGAGGCGACCCTGGCGTTCCTTAGAGAATGCCGCCTCTGTCCTGCCTCTCTGGGGGCTGATCCGGTTTTTCTCCTTGAGCAGGAGGAAGCAGGAACATCTTCGTCGCGTCTTGGAGTTTTCCTGCGGCAGGAGGCTCTGGAGCGGAAGGAGGGGGTCTTTGGGGGGGTGGGGGGGGTGCG
>Ga0071330_1062539_pt1 | contig 50414 bp, 43 predicted proteins | sample GBScel77sediment_FD_63802 | JGI IMG/M metagenome (GOLD analysis project Ga0071330, IMG submission 63802) | Hot spring sediment microbial communities from Great Boiling Spring, Nevada - Cellulolytic enrichment Sediment 77C v2 (version 2) | ecosystem: Environmental > Aquatic > Thermal springs >...
CCCTAGTTATTAAAGATATCCATTAATGGAGCTCTTACTTATAATGTTCTCTGAGGTCTTTATTCCAATCCTGAGACATTAGTTCTTCTAGAAGATTCTTTGCCTGCTCGAATGACTTTGTCCTATGGTCCTCTGCGATCATAAGTAATAGACTCATCTTGTCTCTATCCTTGAACGCCTGTAGTATATTCTCCATCTTCCACCATCTTGGAGCTATGATATGTACCATTAATCTGCCAGGAAGCCTTCCAATCTTTTCCCTCTCTATAGAATCTCTACCAACAATAACTGGAACTTCAACCACTACATTATCCGGGATCCCTTCTATTGCTCCATCGTTTGGAACATTCAAGATAAGTCTGAGCTTTTTATCATTTACCACCGAGTCTATAAAGGGAACTATTGCCTCTGAACTTGGTAGCATAGAAAATTCTCTAGCTAGATTTATCTCTTTATTTTCGTAAGCAGTCATCATCGATCTGAGTCTGAGTTTTAACCCAAAGAGATACATAGTCCAACCAATCTCTGAGTCTGGACCGCCAGAGGAGAACCATTTCTTCTTGGTCTCTAGGTCTGTATTGAACCACCATGGGGATACACTCCTTACAGTATCTCCTACAGGGAATAGCCCATAGAGTCTATACATCTCTATTACAGCCGGGCAGAGCTGGTATCCCCAGGGATTGTTCAGATACTCTTCGCTCTGGAAGTATTTGGCTGACTCCTTCTCTATCCACTCATCAAGGAGAGGATAACCATCCTTGCCCTGGTATAAAAACCTTGTCAACCAGATGCAGTGGTTGAAACCAGCAACCTGAAATTCTATTTCCTCCTCTTTTAGACCCATAACCCTTGTTACAATCTTAAATTCCTCTGCTCCGTGGCAGAACCCTATCGCCTTTAGTTTTGTCTCCCTGATAAGAAGATTGGTCCCTTCAAATACGGGGTTTGATACCTGTAAGAAGTATGCATCTGGATTTACCTCTTCGACATCTCTTGCCAGATCCAAGATAAAGTTTAGCTGTTTAAAGGCAGCCAGTCCTCCATAATAATCACTCACCTGATCGCCTATCCCTCTATAATATCCGTGTCTCTCTGCTATGTCTCTTTCTGCCTCCATAAAACCATAACCACCGACCTTTACTGTATTTATTACGAAATCTGCTCCATCTATAGCTCTCTTTCTATCTGTAGTCTTTTCCAGTTTTAACTCAGCGGATACCTCTTTCATATATCTCTGTGCAAGATCATAAACCATATCCAGCCTTTTTTCGTCGATGTCCATAAATGTAACCGTGCTTCCATAGAGGTCTCTTGTTAGTGTCAGGTCTCTTATGAGACTGGCAGAAAATGATACGCTCCCAGCACCTATGATAGCTATCTTTGGCATAAAAAATCACCTCCATCTACTTCTTACCTACTGGAATAAGATAAAGAGGAGTTTCTCCCTTTCCTAAATTTAATACCCTTCTTACTCCCTCGTCATCAAAGGCACCAACGACTACCGTTCCAAGCCCCAGAGATTCACACTGAAGATAAACATTTTGTGCGCTGTGACCTGCCTCCATATATACGTACCTGATACCCCTTTCTCCATACTTTCTCGTAGTCCTCTCAAATATGGCAGATATTACTAAAACTACAGGGGCATTCTTTATACAGTCCTGCATTAGAGAGACTCTGTATAGGTCTATTCTCTTATCTCCGGAACTGATTAAGACAATATCATGACTCTCTGGTCTATATTTATATACACCCGGAACTAAATCCTTCACCTTACCTATAACTATATAGACTTCCAATGGGTAAAGCGCACCCGCAGATGGGGCAGTTCTGAATCCCATCCGTCTCTCCGTAATTCCCTGAGCAGACCATAGAATCTGGGATATTTCAGCAATCGTGAGTGGTTCGTCCTTATATTCTCTTACAGACCTTCTTTTAAGTAATGCTTCTTCCACAGAAACATCACTGGAGAATCTCGGTTGAGGCAATTTTATTACCTTATCTTCCCCACAGGCTATAGTTGGCAGTAAAATTAGGAATGCAAATACGAGTATAAGAACTCTCAATCTCTCACCCCCGGCTCTTTAATTAGATCTTAGGAGGTAGCAGATTACCTGCTACCTCCTCTACTTATATAGCCCTATCTTTTGAAAAACCACTGTTCAGGTTTTGTTACATCCCACCAAGAAAGATCGTCTCCCCAAAGAACCTTTTCTGGTACATTTCTTAATTTGTTGTTGATTATTACCGGACATTGAACCATTCCAACAGTCCCAATTAGGTACAGGTTTCTGGCTTGAAAGTCCCAAGCAATTTGGGCTCTTTTTTTGTACTCCTTATCTGTGACGCTTAGATACCAGCTATCCAGAGCCTTAAAAAACGCCTTTGTCTCTGCGTCTGGTTCCTCTCCGCTCTTCCCTCCAGTTTCCCACCAGAGTCCCCACTTAACTGCCCAACCAATAGGATAATAGTTAGGCCTCCATGTAGTCATACCAGGAATAAAACAACGTAGTTCTAACATACGATTAGGAGACCAAACCCCAACATCGTGTAATCCAGCATTACCTCGAGTTACATAGAGAGACCTCTCTTCAGGGTTTAACGCTACCTTTATACCAACCTTTTCCCAGTAATTCTTTACTAACTCACAGACTGTTTTTACACCTCTAATACCCGCCCCTTCCACATATGGGATAGTAATTGCTAATGTTTTTCCATCTGATCTTAATCTGTAACCATCCGGACCTCTCTTTAGTCCCATCTCATCCAAAAGTTTATTAGCCATATCAGGGTTATACTCTATATAAGCTTTGCCCCATTCTTCTTTATAAAAACTACAGCTTGGGTGTACCGTAGCTTGCATAGGGACCCCAGTTCCCAGATAAACGAATTTATTGATTTCGTCTCGATTTATGGCTAGAGACATAGCTATGCTGAATCTTGGATCTTGGAAGATGCTCCTTAGTATAGGGTCAGGATGATTTCTATTGAAGCCAAAGGCTACCTCAGTAGGATTACTGCTGGGCCATAAAAGAACTCTATAATCGCCTTTTTTCTCATTCTCTTTGTATAGTGTATAGTCTTCCATATCTCCACCTATAGCTAAACCGCCGTGAGTCAATTCTCCACTGATAAGTTTCATAATACCAACTTCTCTATTACCAACTATATCCACCACTAATCTATCTATATATGGAAGTTGATTACCTGCCGGATCTATCGCGCAGAAGTAAGGATTACGAATATATGTCCTTCTTTCAGTAGTCCTACGTTCAAGTACCCAGGGACCTAATACGGGAGTATTGAGGTCTTGTCCTGCAGAGCCTACATCCGCATGAAATTGGATCGCCTTAAACCAAGCGTCAAATCCTTCTTCTTTTGCCAATTTATTGGCATCTGGATTATACTTTATATGCCATTTCTTCAGGTAGTGTTTAGGGGCATAAAACTGATTCTGACCAGTAGTAAAGTATCCCAAGATACCAATAATTGGTTTAAATGGAACGGAGAATTTTATCCTGATGGTGTAGTCATCTACTTTCTCGAATTTTGCCAGTTTTCCTCCAGGCATCCATCTGGTAGGTTTTACTGGAGTGAGCTCATTATTTAGTATAATGTCTTCCCACCAGAACATTACATCATCAGCAGTAAATGGTGTTCCATCAGACCATCTCATCCCCTTTCTAAGATATACTGTAACTGTCTTTCCATCTCTTGAGATCTCATACTTTTTGCCAATATTGGGAAGGATCTTTCTCCCTTGCATATCTGGACGGAAGAAGTAAAACTCTCTGGCGTGTTCTATATCTGAGAAAGCTGCTGGACCTAGAGCTGCACTCTTCAATTCTCCCCCATACCTTCCAACCTCCTCTATTGGTTCTATCACTAATGGATCCTCTGGTAGTCTCTTCTCAACTGGAGGAAGCTTTCCCTGTTTTACAAGTTCCTGTAACATTGGAGCTTCGTTAAACTTGGTAATCTTCTTACCTGTGAGTTTCTCATAGTCAGATAAGTTGTATAACCCTCCAGGAACTGGTTTCTCTTGAGAAAAGACAAGAGAAACATTACTCAAAAGTAAAAGCACTATTAAGGTTACAGTTAAAAAACTTTTGTAACTCATCTCCACCTCCTGTTTGAATTTTTGTTTCAACTCTAGTATACTACTAAACGAAGTAAAATTACAAGTATGAGGAGGTACTATTGATGGAGAGGGATATAAAGGAGATAATCTCCCAGATGACCCTTGAGGAGAAAGCAAGCCTGTGTTCTGGTTTAGATATGTGGCATACAAAACCTATAGAGAGACTTGGTATCCCTTCGATTATGATGACCGATGGACCGCATGGACTCAGAAAGCAGGCAGGACCCGGACCTTTTGATAGTATCCCGGCAACATGTTTTCCAACAGCTTCCTGTCTGGCGTGTTCCTGGGACAGATCATTGATTGAGAAGGTCGGCAGGGCTATTGGGGAAGAGTGTCAGGCGGAAGGTGTATCTATTATACTTGGTCCTGCAGTCAATATAAAACGGTCACCTCTGTGTGGGAGAAACTTTGAGTACTTTTCCGAGGACCCCTACCTCTCATCGGAACTTGCGAGGAGCTATATAGTCGGAGTCCAGAGTCAGGGGGTTGGAACATCAATAAAACATTTTGCTGCCAATAACCAGGAGCACAGGAGACATACAATAAACGAGATCATAGATGAGAGGACTTTGAGAGAGATATATCTTGCCAGTTTTGAAAATGCAGTAAAATTTGCACAACCATGGACGGTGATGTCTGCCTATAATAAGGTTAACGGTAAATATTGTAGCGAAAATGAGTTCCTCCTTACAAAGGTCCTAAAAGAGGAGTGGGCACACGAGGGTTTTGTTGTTTCCGATTGGGGGGCTGTTGATGACAGGGTCTCTGCACTTATGGCAGGTTTAGAGTTGGAGATGCCTTCAAGCTATGGGATAAATGATAAGAAGATAGTTGAAGCCGTAAAGAGTGGTAAGCTTCCTGAGGAAGTCCTGGATAGGGCTGTAGAGAGACTGTTAAAGATCATCTTTAAGGCGATAGATAATAAGAAAGAAGGGGCTACTTATGATAAGCTTGCTCACCATTTATTGGCTAGAGGTGTGGCAAAGGAATGCATAGTTCTCTTAAAGAATGAAGATAGTATACTGCCATTGAAGAGACAGGGGACTATTGCCATTATAGGGGCATTTGCCAAAAAGCCCAGATTCGAAGGCGGTGGAAGTTCTCATGTGAATCCAACGATGATTGATATACCTTATGACGAGATAGAGAAACTTGCTGGCGATACCGTCAGACTCCTCTATGCACAGGGGTACAATCCCGACTCTGAGGAGATAGATGAGAATCTTATAAACGAGGCAAAGGAGATAGCAAGACAGGCAGATGTTGCTGTTATCTTTGCCGGTCTACCTGAAAGCTACGAGTCTGAAGGTTATGATAGACCCCATATGAGTATGCCAGAGAGTCATAACAGATTGATCTCTGAGGTGTCAGATGTGCAGAAGAATACAGTGGTCGTTCTTTCCAGTGGGTCTCCTGTGGAGATGCCATGGATAGATAAAGTCAAAGGGCTATTTGAAAGTTATCTGGCAGGACAGGGTGGAGGATACGCAATAGCTGAATTACTCTTTGGTCTTGCCAATCCCTGTGGGAAACTGGCAGAGACATTCCCAAAGAGATTGAGTCACAACCCGTCATATCTCAATTTCCCCGGTGAAGACGATAGAGTTGAGTATAGAGAGGGGATATTTGTCGGATACAGGTATTATGATAAGAAGGAGATAGATCCATTGTTCCCATTTGGGTATGGGCTGAGTTATACAACCTTTGAATATACTGGTATCTCTGTCGATAAAAAGGAGATAAATGATAACGAGACTGTGACTGTAAGGGTCAGGGTCAAGAATACCGGCAGTATGCCTGGAAAAGAGATAGTTCAGCTATACGTAAGAGATATAGAGAGCAGTGTAATAAGACCAGAGAAGGAACTTAAGGGATTTGAGAAGATAGAGCTACAGCCAGGGGAAGAGAAGGAAGTAACTTTTACTCTTGATAAGAGGGCATTTGCCTACTACAATGTAGACATAAAGGACTGGTATGTGGAGACAGGAGAATTTGAGATACTAGTTGGAAGTTCCTCCAGAGATATACACCTGAGAGAAACCATAAAGGTCAACTCTACAACAAAGATAAAGAAGCAATTCGACAGAAATACCCCAATAGGTGACTTGCTTGAAGACCCAATGGGGGCTATGATATTCAAACAGTTGATGGAACAATTAAGGCAAAGTTCTCCTCTCTTTGCAGGAATCGAAGGAGAAGGATCTCAGATGATGCGGGCTATGTTCAGATATATGCCCCTTAGAAGCCTTATAACTTTTAGTAGAGGTGCATTTACAGAGGAGATGCTAAATGATCTTTTAGCAAGATTGAAGTAACTATCCGGCTCCTCCGCCTCCTCCACCACCGCCACCTCCGCCTCCTCCACCGGAGAATCCACCGCCTCCTCCAGAGGAAGGAGAATAGTAGGCGGAGGAGCGAACCACGGAGGAGAAACTGTTTACCATACCGGCAAAGGAGGCAATTCCCGTTCCTCTGCTGTATGCGTGTAATATTGGAGACCTGGTAATCTCTTCTGAAACCTCTGGCATAAGTATCTTCATACTGTTTATTACCTTGTCCGCAACTCCCAGGGATATCCCATATATGAGATACTTCTCCCAGAGGATTATAGATTCTGGGGGCATATTTTTTATCTGACTGAAGTCTGATAGAAACCTTCTTAAGTTATTCCACCTCTTATAGTGTAAGGCGCCAACTTCTGTCCTCCTGTTGAATCCTGGCTTAAATATCCTGGTTATAATGATACCCAGGATTCCGCTTATAAATAGGCCTATCCCGGCACCGATCAGAGGGTCCCATGTTATAGAGTAAAGTCTCCTGGAGTTAAAGATGAATGTATAAAGTATAATGGAGGCTATCCCCAATACGAGAGATGTAAAAGAGATACCTCCTGCTAATCTGTACCCTTTATCATCAAAAAATCCAAGTTCCTTTACCTTGCTCCTTACAGATTGTTCCCACATCTTATAGGTCTTCTGAAACTTTAATGGGTCGTTCTCTATATGTTTTTTCAGGACAGAGAATAAGAAGCCCTCCTCTTTCCATTTTATACCATCAAGGAAGTCCAGCATGTATATTTCAAAAGGCTCCAGCTTATCCCTCTCCTTATCTTTTCTTAAAGAGAGGAGATAGTCATCTCCAACTGGAGTCATATCTATATAACCCTTATGGACCAGATCTAAGAGGGTCGCTGTAAAATCCCTTGGACTAGGACTCATCCTCCTGAGATTCATCAGGGCTCCAACTATAGCAGGTGAATAATCGTAAGGGATTTCTCTTTCATAGATAGCCTGATATTCTACCCTTGGCTCTCTTCCGTATACAAAGTATAGATATATCAGTATTACTATCATACAGAGGATGATTCCCAGAGCACTGATGATAGAGATAGAAAGATACAACTGTTCCTTTTCTGTCTGTCTTGTAAACTGTTCTTCTTCTCCGAGTATACTCTCCAGCATATAACGGTTGATTTTACTTGCTCCATCGTAAGATGATAGAACGGTTGGAGGGAAGAGGGCTCTTATCTCAACCCACTGGTGGGCAGGTATATCCTCCGTCTCCAGAGAAAATCCATCGAGTGTATCCAGGATATCTACTCTCCCTGGCAGTCTTGGATGTCCCCATACATAGAGCAGATCCCTAGAAAGTGCAGGTTTTGGCAGATAGACCTTTGCTGTCAATCTCCCAACCTTTACATCCCAGCCTTCTGGCCATACCTTCCAGTACAATTCTGCAATGTCGTTATAAACTTTGAGGGCATTCTTTAACTTATAGGAGAGATTAAAAGTCCTCTCCTCGTTCTCTGCCGAGAAACTCCATCTTACTCTGATGACGCCTCCCCTACCCTCTACCGTAAAAGGCTCGGTTGCAGAAATATCCTCGATAATTACCCCTGCTGTTGGAATATCAACATAGGCATAAGAAAACTTACCGCTAAAGGAAAATCTCAATGAGTAGTTCCATTTAAGACTTCCATCATCGAGGACATCTATCCTGCAGTCTACCTGTGGAAGCCAGTAACTCTTTGCATATATGGGGGAAGTAAGAGAGAGAAAAAGCAGAAGTACTACTAACCATAGTAACCTCTCCTTCATCTTTCACCTCACACAAGTATAAGATTTATTCCTAATTTTCTGATCTCCTCCGCTATCTTCTCGTCGAGGTCTTTGTCTGTAATTATCGTATTGACTCTTTCTAATGGAGCGACTGTAGCATACTCTACTTTTCCAAACTTGCTGGAGTCAGCAACCAGTATTATCTCCCTGGCACTGTTCATCATTACCTGTTTCAGATGGGCTATCTGAATGTTTATCTCTGTCAGCCCCTTTTCTATATCTACACCATGTATAGCTAAGAAAAATTTATTTGCATTTATCTTTGAGAAAAACTCCTCTGTCTGTGGACCATAAAGAGAGTATCCTATTGGATTAAATATTCCACCTGGCATTATTACAGTTATCCCTTCCTTACCGCCGAGCTCCCCGGTAACCTTCAGCGAAGGCGTGATGACGGTAAGATTTTTCATATCTTTTATATTTTTTGCTATATGTGGGGTGGTGCTTCCAGAATCAATAATAATCGTCTCTCCGTCCTTTACCATCTTTGCCGCTTCCAACCCTATCTTTCTCTTCTGAACCACGTGTTCTCTGGCTCTCTTTGCAAAATCTATATCGACTATGGACTCCCTGTTCAATGTTGCAGAGCCATGCTCTTTTATGATTAATCCCTCTTCCTGTAGTTTGAAGAGGTCATGCCTTATGGTCTCCCTGCTGACATTGAAGAGTTTGCAGAGTGTTGAAACTCTAACGCTGTTATTCTCTATAAGTAGCTCCAGGATCTTTTCTCTTCTCTCTCTGGATGTGGGTCTACTCATCTTTCATCTCCCTTCCAAATTTTATTTTTTATTTTAGCATAGTCTTGCAATTTTTGGTATAATATACTATAGAAAGTTGTCTTGGTTTATGTTTCTAACTCTTAATGCCAAGAGGAGGTGACGGGTTATGACGGTGAGAGAAACTGTAGATAATGTTACAGCAACCGCATTGCCTCTGTCGAAAATCAAGGAGAGTATACCGAGGCTTTTTGGAATTCCCTCTGGCGTTCCTGGACTGGATGACCTTTTCTTTACCTTTGAGTATGAAGGGGAAGAGGTTAAAAAAGTTCCTCTTGGTGGATTTCCTTCTTCTGCGGTGATACATATAACAGGTGTTCCCGATACCGGGAAGTCGCTTATGGGTGAGCAATTTGCATTATCTCAAGCAAGTAGAGGTTATAATGTGCTTTTTGTGAGTGTAGAGATACCTACGCCTTTTCTGGCTCAGAGTTTAAAGGAGAGAGCCAGGGCATTGAGGATAGACTGGGAAGATATAGAGGACAGGATATTTGTCCTTGATATAACGAAGTATCCGGAGCTGAGGGATAACATAGTAAGGCTTGATAGAGTCATAAGCGAGACGATTGAAGAAAATAATATAAAATCTACAGTTGTTGATTCTATAACCGGGCTCTACGAGGGGAAAGAGATGTTAGCCAGGACAATAGTGAGAAAGTTGTACGAGGTTATGAAGAGATACTATCAGACATCGATATTTATATCCCAGAAGAGGAGTAGTCATGAGGAGGAATCCGCAGAGGCTGCCGGTGGCTATGCGGTTCCACACATTCTCGACTGTACAATAGTATTATCCAAGATGGTCCTCTCCAGTAAGGCACTGGCAAATCTATACAACAGACCCCTTGGAGATACTATCCACACCCTGAGGATAGATGGTTGCAGGATGTGTGGACACGATAGAAGGACGCACCTGGTTGAGATAGATGAGAGAGGTATAATAAAGCTGGTTGGCCCTGTAGAAAATCTTATCAGGAGGTGATGTTATGAAGGAGGTAAGACCTGTAGGAGTAAATGTTCCATCTGCAGAAGAACTATCTATGAAGGTATTCAATAAGGCGATAGATATACTTGGGGGACCCAAAAAGATAATTATGTACAAGAAGCTTACCTGGGTGGCATCACTTTTTGAATCTGCACTGGTCATAGTACTTAAGGAGGTATTCAACAAGACGACAGATGAGATAGCCCAGGAACTTGGGATAGCGACGACCACTGTCAGGAATATTCTGAGGGCAGAGCCGGATAAGGCACTGGAGTATCTTGAGAAGAGGATACAGGAAGAGACGACCGATGATGAGAATGTTCATATAGCTGGAGGTTTAGCCAAGAAGGCATTCGAGGAAATCAGAGGGGAGTTAGGGTTTGACTTGACAGAGTGATTATCAGGTAGTAAACTTTAGAAAAGTAAACTTATAGAAGGGAGGAATTTTTATGAAAAAATTATTAAGGGCTAGGGAAGGTTTCACGTTGATTGAGCTTATGATTGTTATAGCGGTCATAGGCATCCTGGCAGCTGTTCTGATACCCTATACATTCAGGGCACAGGATAGGGCGAGAGAGACCGGTGTTGTTAATGCAGCACGTGCGATACAGACCGGTCTGGAGATGTTTGCATCGAACCAGGTTGGAGCTCCTTGGTATCCTGATGATATAAGTGAGATAACTTCAACCAGTAATACTGGTCTCGCAGGCATGGTTTCACCAGCGCCTAAGAATCCTTTCAATGGATATTCGTATTTAGATTCGACTTATATAGTAGAAGGAACTGGAGTATTTTATTTGGGTACGACATCTGCTACTGATCTAAAAGGCGTAATCAAGTACGAGTACGATAATGATTCTTATACGTTAACTCCCTATGGAGCCAACAGTTTGCCTCTTCCACAAGTACTTACCGGTGGACGTTAATTCCTTTTCTTCTTAGGGGCTCTTACGAGCCCCTTTTATTTTTCCTCCTCTTGACATTAAATTCTCTGATTTGCTATACTGTCTATACCGACTGGTCAGTATAGAAGGTATAAAATGGAAGAGAATAGAGAGACAAAAGAGAGAATTATAGATTCAGCGATAGAGTGTTTTTCCAGATATGGATATGAGGGGACGAGTGTGGATATGATATGCAGATCTGCCGGGGTCAGTAAAGGTAGTTTCTTCTATTATTTTCCCACAAAACAATCTCTCTTTCTGGAGATACTCAATTTCTGGCTTCAGGATGTTGATAGGGCAATGGAGGAAGTAAATAATTCTTCTGAAGATGTCTCCAGTAAACTTCTCAATCTATCAAAGGTCCTTTTAGATATAATATCCTCTGGAGAGAGGGAGATCTCTTTGACATTTGAATTCTGGAGTAGAGCCCTCCATGATAGAGAGACTTTAGAAAAGATAATCTCGATGTTTAGAAGGTACAGAGATTACTTCTCTGATCTACTATCTGAGGGGATAAAAAATGGCGAATTTATAGATCTTGATTGTAAGACTGCCTCCTACACGATAATAGCATTTGCACTTGGGATGCTGATCCAGAGATTATTTCCCTCTGGAGAAGAAGACTGGGAAAAACTGGCTAGGGATGGACTAGAGATAGTTCTAGCAGGGCTGAGAAATGAAAGGACTCTCTAGAGATAAAGCAAATATGGTTTTTATACTCTGCTGGTTAGCCTACGCAGGGGCATATCTCTGCAGGACCAACCTATCCATAGTAATTCCATATCTTATCCAGAATCTCGGTTGGGATAAAGCTTCTATAGGTTTGATGGGGAGTCTCTTTTTCTGGACCTATGCATTTGGACAGCTTATAAATGGATATATAGGAGACAGAGTAGATTTCAGGATATTTATATTTGTTTCCCTCTTTTTCTCTTCATTAATAAACGTAATACTTGGTTTTGTTATCAACAAGTTCTTATTTACAGTTCTCTGGGGTATCAATGGGTACCTGCTCTCAATGCTCTGGGGCCCAATCATAAGAATCCTCGGCATCTGGTTTCCAAAGGAAAAACATACTCAGGTAGGTGTTGGTATATCTACCTCTATGTTTATGGGTTATATAATATACTGGGGTCCACTGGGGAAATTTATCAGAGCTGAGAATTGGAAACTGGCATTCTTTATTCCCGGGATACTGGTATTATTGTTTTCTCTCTACTGGCTTATGTTTCTTCCAAAAAGGGAAGAAGAGTCTCAGAAGACAGATATTAATCCTGTCAAACTCTCCATAAAGGACCTTCTGAGTCCTGGGATTATCCTTGTCGCTATCGCCTGTCTGTTTCAGGGGGTAATGAAGGAGAGTATAGGACTCTGGACTCCAACCATCATAAAGGAGACATTTGGAGAAGGTATTCCTACCTTTACCTTACTCATCCCTCTTATCAGCCTTCTGGGATTATTTTCTGCCGGTTGGATAAATTACAGGAATAAAAATAGGGATGAACTTTCAGTAGCAATACTCTATTCAATAAATTTAATAATATGCCTCATTCTGGCAGTATTTCTAAATTTAAATATCTTTTTGACCATAATACTTCTGGGTATATCCTCTGCTCTTCTCTATGGTGCAAATACACTTTTACTTGCAAATATACCGTTGAGATTTTCAAGGTACAATTCTGCATCAACAGTGGCAGGTTTTCTTGATTTTTCTTCTTATATAGGTTCTGCTTCAGCAAGTATCATCACAGGAATTGTATCAAGTAGGTTCAACTGGAAGATAATTATGCTCCTGTGGGGCTTATTATCCTTGGGTGGCATATTAAGTGTATATCTGAGTCAAAGGAGGACGGATAATGGTAAAACTTGATAGCTATTTTAAGATCTATCCAAAGATTGTAAGGGCTGATACAAAGGCAGTTGTAACCCTGGAACCGAGATTTCCTGATTGGCGTTTACCTGAAGGGGAGTATAGATTTATCCATTACCCTGCAAACTATTCCACTAGAGAAGAGTATAGAAATCTTGAGGTAAGAAGAGATGGAAATAGATTTTATCTTGAGGGCTTCTTTGAAGGGGAACAGGAACATATCATCTATGTAGAAGCTGGCAACAGAACTATCACATTTTCTTTGTACTCGGTTAAAGACGATCTGCTTTACAGGACCCCTTATAAAGGTGATATGCATATACATACATATTATTCAGATGGAATAGAGTCTCCAGCCTATGTTGCCAGTGCCTGTAGAAGAATAGGGTTAGATTTTCTGGCTATAACAGACCACAGGAGATATTTTCCTTCTATAGAAGCAATAGAGACATTCAAAAATCTGGATCTGAGTTTTAAACTATTCCCCGGGGAGGAGGTTCATCCACCTGATAATCCCATCCATATAGTAAATTTTGGAGGTAATTTCAGTATAAATGAATTATTTGAGAAGGATAGAGAGACCTATGATAGAGAAGTTGGAGAGATAGAAGAGAGTCTTAAAAGAGAAATCCCCGATATACCTGAAAGGTATCAGCTGGCATCATCCATTTGGTGTTTTAACAAGATTAGAGAAGGTAACGGACTTGGAATTTTTGCCCACCCTTTCTGGCGTATCAGAGAAGGGTATTACATCTCTGAGAGACTCCTTGATCTCTTATACGAGAAGAGGCCTTTTGATGCAGTAGAGATAGTTGGTGGATACCATATGAATGAACTGACTTCCAATAATTTACAGGTAGTTTCTTACTATGAGAAGTCTAAAGGACAGAATATCCCGGTGGTCGGAGTCACCGATGCCCATGGTTGTGAGACGGGAAGTCTCTTTGGCTGGTATTATACAGTGGTATTTTCACCGGATCTGGAACTGGAAGACCTTATAGAGAGTATAAAGAGAGGATATTCGGTTGGTGTGGAATCTATACCTGGAAGGGAGGCTAGAGTTTATGGAAGTTTGAGATTGACACTCTTTACCCAATTCTTGATAAGGGAGATATTCCCCATCCACGATAGGATATGTGAGGAAGAGGGAAAAGCGATGATGAGATATATTATGGGGGAAACTTTTGATAGTAAAAATCCTTACAGGGAAGAGTTGGAAAAATTCTATAACTTATACTGGAAAAGATAAAAATACTTTTAAGCGAGGAGGGATCAATTTATGAGAAGTAGAGTTTATATGATTTCTTTATTAGTCTTTCTGGTATTTACTGTTAATTTTACAGCTAGTACGCTTTATGCCCAGAAGTCCTATAAGGAGTCACCAGCCTTGACTGACCTGGTCAGACAGGGAAAGTTACCGCCAGTGGAAAATAGACTACCAGAAGAACCTCTAGTGATAGAACCTATAGAGAGAGTAGGAAAGTACGGCGGTACTTTGAGGTTTTTTATGGTAGGGGCAGACTGGCCAACGCTTACCAGAACCATAGGATATGAGCCCCTAGTGAGATGGGATTGGAATACCGATTTTGCAAGAGTATCCCCTAATATAGCTAAATCCTGGGAAATATCTAAAGATGGTAGAGAGTTTATTTTCCATCTACGTAAGGGGATGAAATGGTCAGATGGACAGCCATTTACAGCAGACGATATCATTTTCTGGTATAAAGATGTATTGCTCAATAAAGATCTTACTCCAGTCTTTCCTGAGCGTCTTACTGCTGGTAATAGGCCGGTTGTGGTGGAAAAGATAGACGATTATACTATAAAATTTAAGTTCTCCAGTCCTTATGGAACTTTTCTCCTTCAGTTAGCTAGTGTTGGAAGTGAGTATTGGTTGCCAAAACATTATATGAAACAATTTCATCCTAAATATACTGATCCGAAGAAATTGGAAGTATTAGTCAAAAGGGAAGGATACGACGTTTGGTATAAACTCTTTCAGAAGAAAAATAGCTACTATGAAAATCCAGAAAGACCAACCCTTTATGCCTGGATTTTGAAACAAATTTCTACAGCAGCCGGCAAGAAGATCGTAGCAGAAAGAAACCCGTATTACTGGAAGGTTGATATCGCCGGGAATCAACTACCATATGTAGACAGTGTTACTTATGAAATATTAACAGATACCCAGGTAGCCATTATAAAGACTTTAGCTGGGGAGTATGATATTGTTGATAGGATGGTGATAACACCAGAGACCTATCCTCTTTTCCTAGAGGGACAGCAAAAGGGTAATTACAATACAAGGGTTTTAAAACCTGCGGATATGAATATAGGTGTAATTCAGTTTAATTTGACCTGTAAAGACCCTGTGTTGAGAAAGATATTCAATGATCCGAAGTTTAGAATAGCTATCTCTCACGCTATAAATCGCGATGAATTAGTCAATTTACTATATTTTGGCTTATCCAAGCCGAGACAGCCAGCACCATTGGAAGAATCTCCATTCTATCACTCCAAGTATGCTAATGCTTATCTAGAATATAGCCCTCAAAAAGCCAATAAACTTCTGGATGAAATTGGACTTAAGAAAGGTTCTGATGGGTGGAGATTAAGACCGGATGGTAAGAGACTGGAAATTGTTATGGAAATAGCACCAGATTACAGACCCGACTTTATAGATTTATGTGAAGTATTAAAGAAATATCTATCAGAAGTTGGTATAAAGATGGAAGTAAAAGTAGAAAGCGCTCCTCTACTTAGACAGAGAATATTGGCAAATGCCCATGAAGTGACCCTATGGGGAGGAGATGGCGGAATGGAAGTTTTGCTCGAAGCTAGATACTATATTCCTACCACCCCATCTTCGTCTTCCTGGGCTGTAGAATGGGCGAGATGGAGAGAATCTGGCGGTAAATCAGGCGAAACTCCTCCAAGGGAGATAAGACAGATGATCTCCTGGTACAATGAAGCGATTAGGGCTCAAAGTTTGGAAAAGCAAAAGGTGCTGATGAATAAGATTTTTGATTTGCATGCTAAGAATCTTTATGTTATAGGTATATGCTCTGTCCCGGAGATCATCTCTATAGTTCATAATAGAGTGGCAAATGTTCCTCCTTGGTGGTGGGACAGTTGGACATATCCTAATCCCGCTCCTATTGGATTATATCAGGTCTTTATCAGAGAATAGTGGAGGTTAAAGCTATGAGTTATGCAAGCTTACTAATTTTCCTTTTCACTCTCTTTCTGTTCTTAGGTACAAGGATACTTTTTGCTTCTGAAAAAGTTTTGACTGTAAAAGAGGACATCTTTATAGATAAACAGGGGAGGCAGGTCATTCTCCATGGTATCAACCTTGTTTGTAAAGATAAAAACAGAAACTATATAGGACGTTGGAATGAAGTTGATTTTTCTAAGTTGAAAGAATGGGGAATAAACTGCATAAGGCTGGGAATTATCTGGGATGGCTTAGAGCCATCCCCTGGTAATATTAATTTTAAATATCTTGAAGAAGTAGATAGGTTTATTGAACTGGCTAGGAAGAATGGCATATATGTAATATTAGATATGCATCAGGATCTGTATAGCCATAAATTTGGAGCGGATGGTGCGCCTGAATGGGCGGTGATAGATGAGGGTAAACCTCATATACATCTGGGAGGGGTATGGAGTGATGCTTATTTTACCAGCCCAGCAATAAAGACATCCTTTGATAGTTTCTGGGAGAATAAGAAGGCGGTTGATGGAGTTGGTTTGCAGGATCACTATGCATTATGCTGGAAGGAGGTAGCAAAACGATATGCCAATGATCCTACGGTTATAGGATATGACATAATAAATGAACCCTTTATTGGATCAGATATAGATAAAGTTTGGGAAGTTATGGTTAGGAAGTTTTTAAAAAAGACTAAATATTCTGGTTCTTTAGATGATTTAGAGAAAATGTGGTTTAATATTAATAGTAGATTTGACTTGCTGAAAGAACTTTCAAATTTACAGGTATATAAAGAGGTTATAGATGCTAGTGAGGAGATTTATAAGAGATTTGAGATAGAAAAACTTGTTCCTTTTTATAGAAAAATATCTTCTGCTATTAGAGAAGTAGATAAAGAATCTCTTTTATTTTTAGAGCCAAGTGTTTCATCTAACATAGGTGTACGCAGTGGGATAGAAAAAATAGATGAGCTTCAGGTTTATGCCCCTCACGCCTATGATATAATGACTGATACCCCGTTTATTGAAAATTCTGACTTTGCTCGTATAGCTATGATTTTTGAAAGACATAAAGAGGTCCAGCAGAGACTAAGAATTCCAATACTTATTGGTGAATGGGGAGCTTTTGGAACAAATGAAGGGATAAAGAGTTTAGCCCTATTTATAGTAAAAATGATTGAAGAATTTCAGTATAATGAGACTTACTGGGATTACTTTGGCTATAGAGAGATGGAAAACACAGAATATCTTGAAGCTATTAAAAGACCATACCCTATGTGTATTGCAGGAAGACTTAGTTATTACAGGTTTGATAGAGAAAACAATCTTTTTGAGTGCCAATGGAAGGAAAGTGTGGAGGGAAACACTATTATTTATCTCCATAAAATACCTTCGAAAAGTATCAGGATAATACCAGAGGGTAAATTCTCTATAGAAGAGATAAATAATTCTAAATCAGGGTATCTGATAATACCTAGTTGCGGAAGTAACAGTAGGAAAGTAGAGATATTATTCTAAAGATAAAGAAAGGAGATGGAACTTGATGATCAAATTTGTACATAGAGACGAATATGATAGAGTTCTGCAACTTATGACTTATTGTTTCCCCTGGCTGAATGATTTTAAGGATAAAGCCAAAATGTTTTTGGAGAAATATATACCGGAAGATGCCATCCTGGGGTACTATGATGAGACTGATATGCTGAACGCAATGCTATTCATCATCCCATTCGATATATACATCTATGGTGATGTATTCAGTATGGGGGGAATTGCAACCGTCTCTTCTATGCCCGAGGGCAGGCATGGGGGAAGAGTGGCCGAGTTATTGAGAACTTCTTTAAACGTAATGAGAGAACGCAGGCAACTTGTCTCTATGCTTGGTCCATTCTCGTACGAATTTTACAGAAAGTATGGCTGGGAGTTAGGATTTGAAAGGATAAACTATACTATACCTGTAGAGCATCTGGACAAATTTAATAAGAAGATCGGTGCTGTTAAGCCGTTTAAAGAGGAAGGCCTGGATATCCTCGATAGAATCTATACAGAATATGCAAAGACGCATAACTGCTGTGCGGTTCGTAATAGGCTTCTCTGGATGGATTTTGTTCTTCAGGACCCTTATAGAAGAAATCAGCCAAGATATACTTATATCTGGTTTAACGATAAGAGAGAACCCAGAGGATACATAGTATATTCGATAAGAGATAACAGGATGAATATACAGGAGATGATCTATCTGGACCAGGAGGCAAAGGAAGGATTACTCTGGTTTTTGTTTGTCCATCAGTCTCAGGTTAAAGAGGTTTACTGGTCCACAGCTCCAGATGAAAGATTACATTTGGACCTGCCTAACCCGAGGATTAAGATGGAGATATCTCCAGGGATGATGTTTAGAGTGGTTGATGTGAAAGAGGCACTGTTGCATAGAAGTTATTGTGCTGATACAAATGCACATTTCTCTATATCTATACTGGACCCTGATGCTGATTGGAATAATAGAAGCTTCCTTGTTGAGATAAAAGATGGTAAGATTAATATAAGTGAGTGTGACTCTGCGGAACTATCCTGCAGTATTCAGACATTTAGTCAGATATTTACAGGCTACGTCACTCCAGAGGAGGCATTCTTACATAGAAAACTTGCCGGAGACATTAGAGCTGTAGAACAGATGAGTAAGGTCTTCAAGAAGTCTTATACATTTAACAATAATCCTTTCTAGATACGAGATAGGGGCCCTTCTGTAATGGAAGGTCCCTATCTAAAAAATTTATTTACCAGAAGGAGGAGGTAATGATAGGAGTTATAGGAGCAACAGGACATCTGGGAAATGTCCTTACGAGAGAGCTTTTAGAAAGGGGATATAAGGTAAGAGCAATTATCCCCGAGGGGGAAGATATAACCCCGATAAAAGATCTTTCAGTTGAAATATTTAGAGCAGATATAACTGATTTATCCAGTGTTAATCTGGCTACCATGGGGCTTGAATGTGTTTTCCACTGCGCTGGGATTATTGGTATTTCAGGTAAGCAGAGGAACCTGATGTATAGAGTAAACGTAGAAGGGACTAAAAATGTTATCGATGCTTGTATAAGAAATAAGGTAAGAAGGCTTATATACACGAGTTCTGTCCACGCCTTGGTGGAACCTCCCTATGGGGAAATTATTGATGAGACCTGTGAGATCAACCCAGACAAAGTTTATGGTGATTATGCAAAGACAAAGGCAATGGCTACTCTTTCTGTTTTAGAGGCTACTAAAAGTTATCTCGATGCTATTATCTTATGCCCATCAGGAATTATAGGACCTTTTGACTATAAGATCTCTGAGATGGGGCAATTAATTCTTGATTTTTTAAATAGGAGATTAAAGGCGTATATCGATGGAGCCTATAATTTTGCTGATGTTAGAGATGTAGCACTTGGACATATTTATGCTATGGAGAAAGGAAAGATGGGAAATCTATATATCTTAGGGGGAGAGACTATCTCTGTATTTGGAATTTTAGATTTTCTTGAGTCTATAACTGGGATAGAGAAACCGAATACTAAGATGCCTTACTGGATTGCATATGCTACATCTCCTTTTACTCCAATATACTATAGTATAGTCAAGACGAAACCACTCTTTACAACGTATTCGGTAAAGGTCTTACACTCAAATGCTAATATCTCTAGTAAAAAAGCCATCGAACAACTTGGATATTCTTTTAGACCTGTAAAGGAAAGCATCAAAGACGCATATTACTGGTTTATAAGGCAGGGAAAGATTTAGAAGTACCTAACTCTGTAAATTTTTTAGCCTTTATTCATCTGATGATATTATAATATATTGACAATATGATATTACTGTATTATAATAAAAACAAAATTTAGCATTTTGGAGGCAGAATGAGAGAGATAAAGAAGGAGACACTACCAGAGCAGATAGCGGAGAGACTAAAGGAGTATATATTTGAGAGGGGGTTAAAACCTGGGGATAGATTACCTACCGAGACGGAACTGATGAAGATCTTTGGGGTAAGCAGGTCTTCTGTGAGAGAGGCGATCAAGGCTTTACAGTTAAGCGGACTGATAGAGGTTAAACCCCGTAGGGGGGCTGTAGTTAGTAATTTTGATTTGAAGCCGGTGTTTGATAACATAGCTTATGGCTTATCTCTGGTAGCAGATGTAGATATATTTTTAGAACTCTTAGAAGCAAGAAAAGCTCTGGAGATTGCCTGTCTACCGATAGTGGTAGAGAAAATCGATGATGAACATCTTGAGAGGCTTGAACACTGGCTGGATAAGATGTTTAATGCCACGTCTATTGATGAGCATAGAACTTACGATATGCTCTTCCATCAAACCCTGGTTGATGCTACTCACAATAGATTTCTGGTTCAGATGGAGATCCTTATCTTTAGATTCTTCCAGAAGCTTTATGAACTCTTTCCGCGGAGGAGTGGGATTGTATCTTTGAATGAGCATAAAGAAATATATGAGGCATGTAAATCTAGAGACCTTGAAAGACTGCAGGAGATTATGGATATCCACCTGAGCAGATATTACGAAGAGGTGAAGGAAAAAATAAATGAGGACAAAAAATTATAGATGGAGGTGTTATCTTATGCGTAGGTTTTTGGTTTTCTTTCTTCTATCAGTATTTTTAGGTACAATGTTTTTAGGTGAATTTGTCTATGCCCAGCAGAAGATTGTCCCCAGAGGACAGTACAATCTGACAGACTATCAGAAGCTCTCGGGCAAGAAGATCTCTACATTTAAAGAGGCTCCTCAACTGGCAGAACTGGTAAAACAGGGGAAACTTCCACCTGTAGAACAGAGGATACCAAAGAATCCTGCTGTTGTAGAGCCTCAGGAGGAGATTGGTCAGTATGGAGGTACCTGGCGTAGATACGGACATCTAGATTGGGCAGCCTACGGATATATCACGTACGAACCTCTAGTCCGCTGGGGTCCGAACCTTGTTACTCTCGAACCCAATATAGCAGAAAGATGGAAGGTCTCTAAAGACGGTAAGACATTTACATTCTATTTGCGTAAGGGTATAAGATGGTCTGATGGAGAACCATTCACCGCAGATGATGTGATGTTCTGGTATGAGGATATAATCCTTAACAAAGAACTTACCCCACGAGTACCTACCTGGCTTATGCTTGGTGGAGAGATAGCCAAATTTAAGAAGATCGATGACTACACAGTAGAGATAAGCTTTGTTGCCCCATATGGATTATTTCTGTATGAACTTGGATATAGAGGTAGAGAGATATTTGCTCCAAAACACTATCTGAAGCAGTTCCATCCTAAGTATACGGCAAAAGAGAAGTTGGAATCAATGGCTAAGGAGGCAGGTTTCCAATTCTGGTATCAACTCTTTGGTCAGAAGAATAATATATACACCAATACTGACCGACCTGTTGTATATCCATGGAAGGTTGTAAAACCCTGGGGAGCAGAAGGAATAACTGCAGAGAGGAATCCCTATTATTTCAAGATAGACCCGGCAGGGAATCAACTACCATATCTGGATAGAGTAGTTGTTTATTACACATCAGACTGGAAGATGGCTTATCTGAGGATAATAAGTGAAAAGGCAACATCTGATGCCTCAGATATGCAAGCTGTTGGTAGCGATATCTCGGATTACTCACTGTATATGGAGAATAGAGAAAAGGGAGGATACAGAGTATTTCTATGGCCTGGAAGTTTTGCTACTCAACCAGGAATGATGTTTAATCAGAACGCTAAAGACCCTGTTCTGAAGAGTATATTCAGAAACGTCAAATTCAGACAGGCTATGTCTTTGGCTATAAATAGAGAGGAGATAAATAAGCTCTTGTATCTTGGTCTAGCTGAACCATTACAGGCTACAATAGTCAAGACCTCACCATTCTATAAAGAAGAATTTGCCAGGGCTTATGCCGAGTATGATCCTGATAGAGCCAGTAAATTACTGGATGAGATTGGACTTAAGAAAGGACCAGATGGATGGAGATTGAGACCAGACGGAAAGAGATTAGAGATAACTATAGAAACAAGACAACCCTTGCCCTGGCCAGATGTAGCAGAGATGGTAGCAAGATACTGGAATAATATTGGGGTAAAAACGGCTGTCAAGGTAGAAGAATCAAGTCTCTGGTCAGCCAGAGTGAATGCTGGTGAGCATGAAGTTGTCACTCAGGGATTTTTCTGCCATCCGCTACTGGTTGGTAGCAGTAGTTTTAATCTGACTGGCTGGTATGCCTGGGCTCCGGATTGGGCTTTATGGTATAGTAGCGGTGGTAAATCAGGCGAAAAACCTGTAGAAGACGTTATTAAGATACTGAATCTCTGGGAAAAGTATAAGGCTACTACGAATCCGATACACAGAAATAGGCTCGGCGAGGAGATTATGAGGATTCATGCCAAGAATATCTGGATTATTGGAGCTGGAGGCAGACATCAGAGTTGGGTATGCATAGCAAAGAATAACTTTAGAAATGTACCTCCAAGTGGAAGTATCGTATATATAAATCCTGATACCGAAGGTTTCCTGCATCCTGAACAGTTCTTTATAAAGAAGTAGTAAGAATTTACTGAATCTTCAGGCTAGGGGGTATACCCCCTAGCCTTTTATATGAAGGAGGACATATGGATAAGTTTAAAGGAGTTTTTACTGCACTGATCACACCTTTTGATAAGGATGATAATATAAATGAAGATTCTTTGAGAAGAGTTATAAGGTATAACCTGGATGATGGAGTCTCGGGGTTTTATGTCTGTGGTTCTACTGGGGAGTGGCCACTATTAACAATAGATGAGAGAAAGAGGATTTTAGAGATAGTAAAAGATGAGGTTGGGGATAAGGCTTCTATTATTGTCAATATTGGCTGTATAAGCACCAAGTTTTCGATAGACTTGGCGAGACATTCAGAAGAGGTTGGAGTTTCGGCGATCTCTTCCTTCCCACCAATATACTATAGATTTACCAGAGAGGAGATAAAGAGATACTATTTCGATATAGCAGAAAGTACGAGTGTCCCGCTAGTAATCTATTATATTCCGTCTTTTACCAATATAGAGATGTCCTTCGATTATCTCTTAGAGCTTTTATCACATAAGAACATAATAGGGGTTAAATTCACCTCTATGGACCTGTTTATGTTAGAGAGGATAAAGACTTTGAGTGGCAAGATGGTCTTTAATGGTTTTGACGAGGTCTTTTTGGCAGGCTTATCTCTGGGAGCTGATGGTATGATAGGAAGCACCTGTAATTTTGTCCCAGATATTATAACTTCTATATATAACTCTTTTAAGTCGGGAGATTTAAAATCCGCTTATTCGTATCAACAGAAGTTAAACAGGATAATTAAGGATATCCTGGGGTTTGGAGTTATTCCTGCCATAAAAGAGATCCTGAATATGGCTGGATTTGAATGTGGAAAGCCCAGAAAACCTTTTAAAGCTTTAGATGAAGATGATAAGGCTAAGTTATCATCTCTAATAAAAGAATGGGATATAAAGCTCTTCTCTTAGTTTTCTTATTAATTATTATGTTGAATATAAGTGATCTGGAGGGAGAATTTATGAATAACCTGGAAAGAATAGACCTGTTTATCTCTGGGGAAGGTGGTTATAACACCTACAGGATACCTGCTATTCTGGTTTCTACTAGAGGTACTATTCTTGTATTCTGTGAAGGGAGAAAACATAGTGTTTCAGATACCGGAGATATAGATATAGTCCTGAGAAGGAGTACAGATGGGGGAAAGACCTGGGAAGATCCCAGGGTAATAGCAGATGCAGGAAAGGATGTCTTTGGAAACCCTGCACCGGTCTTGGACAGTAAGACCGGAACTATATATCTTTTTCTGACATGGAATCTAGCAGAAAAGGGGGAAAAGGTTATTCTTGAAGAATCTGCCCCCAGGACAGTCTGGCTTATGAAAAGTACCGATGATGGAAGGACCTGGAGTGAACCTGTAGAGATTACAGGATATGTAAAGAGAGAAGACTGGACCTGGTATGCCACTGGACCAGGTCATGGTATTCAGTTAAGGAGTGGAAGATTAGTTATACCCTGCAACCATGCGGTAAAGTTATCTCCTGAAGAAAGATTTGATCCGAATGGACACTACTACTCCCATATCATATACTGTGATGACGGTCTAAACTGGTTCATTGGTGGTACTGTCCCCAGAGGGGGGACCAATGAGTGTCAGGTCGCCGAACTTTCCGATGGTTCACTTTATCTGAGTATGAGAAATTACGATGGAACTTTCAGAAGGGCATATTCTATAAGTAGAGATAATGGAATAACCTGGAGTGACGTAAAGATAGACGAGACATTGATTGATCCAGTATGTCAGGCAAGTATCATCTCTGATCCTGATAAGGGCCTGGTGGCTTTCTGTAATCCGGCAGGTCTAAAGAGAGAAAACTTAACCTTAAGGGTAAGTTATGATGACTGTAAGAGCTGGCTTAAAAGTATTTCTATTTATCGGGGACCCAGTGCCTACTCCGATTTGGCAATCTTGGGTAATACAATCCTCTGTGTTTATGAAAATGGAGATAATACAGCTTACGAAAGAATATCTCTTACAAGGATAGATCTGAATATGATTTGAGGTTATCGTTTCTATTTATAGAATCACCAGGCATAGGCTCTATAAACTTTTGCGTGGATTGATCTAGGGGCAAGTAAGAAACTTATCCCTGCCAATATTTCTGGATAACTGTAGACATTTTTTCTTTTATGGTTTATACTTTTATCTGTTATAATATTGACCATCCTGTAACCTCCTTTCTTTGGGTAAATATAATATAGGTTACAGGATGGTCTTTCCCTTTATTAATTTTGATGCCGTTTCTGTTGACACCGTCATTATTGATATGCTAATATCTATATCTAGATAAGAGCCACGAAGGCTTCGTAGAATAGAGACAGATAACAAATTTAAATATAGGGGGACCATGAAGGTCAGCTACATGAAGTAGCTACTTTTGTGGTCCCTTAACTTTTAAGGAGGTGCTTTAGATTGAAGAAGTTTTTGGTGGCTCTTTTATGTGGTCTCATTTTGTCTGTGCAGGGTATCGCCTATGGAGAGACAGTTTACACAATAGGAGATACCACAGGGGATTGGGGGATGCCAGCACCATATCTCCATTATAGTCGAGGACCTGGCTATGTGAGGATGAGTCTTGTCTTTGATTCTTTGCTCTGGAAGGACAAAGGGGGATTGGTAGGACTTCTGGCTAGGGAATGGTCATATGATAAAAAGAGTAATGCGTATACCTTTACCTTAAGGGATAATGTAAGATGGCATGATGGGACTCCATTTACCCCAGATGATGTGGTCTTTACCTTTGAGTACTACAAGAAATATCCATATCAGTTTGCTGATATAAGTACTATTGTAAAAAAGATAGAAAAACTCGGGCAGAATAAGATAAAGATATACCTGAGTTATCCATACGCTCCCTTTTTGACAAATATAGCTGGGACTATACCAATCATTCCAAAGCATATCTATAAAGATATCCAGAATCCATTACAGTTTACCGATCCCAGATGCGCTATAGGGACTGGTCCATTTATACTTAAGACTTACGATAAAGCCAGCGGTTTGTATATTTTTGAGGCAAATAAGGACTACTATCTGGGTAATCTCAAGGTCGATCAGTTAAGGATTGTAAAGGTGAATAATCAGGTGATACCCAGTTTGCTTATAAGCGGTCAGTTGGATGCGGTAGGCATAGCGCCAGAGATGGTTCCTGGTCTTAAAGAGAAGGGGCTTAACATTATAAAATCTACATACGATTGGAACGCCAAACTTGTATTCAATCATAAGAAATATCCATTCTCCGATGTAAGATTTAGAAAAGCTGTGGCTTATGCGATAGATAGAGAAAGAATAGTAAAGATAGCTTTGAGAGGGAATGGAAGGGTTGGTAGCCCTGGCATATTATCTCCAGATAGCCCTTACTATACAGAAGAACTAGAACATTACCGGCAGGATATAGAAAAGTCTAAGGAGCTGTTATCAAAGATAAACTATACAGAGGATATAACTATCATATATGCCCAGAATTTTGATCAATGTGCGCAGCTCATAAAGGAAGACCTGTCAAGAGTTGGTCTGAAAGTAACTCTAAAGTCTATGGAGCAGAAGACCGTGGATGCCTTGATAAATAACTGGAAGTTTGATATAGCGATCTCTGGACATGGAGGACTTGGTGGAGACCCGGATATACTGTACAGGGTCATACTTGGAAGTGGTTTTAACTCTGCCAGATACTACTCCAATAAAAGACTCACAGAGCTTCTCCTTAAACAGAGATTTACCATGGATAATGATCTGCGAAAGAAACTCATAGAAGAGATACAGAGGATATACGCAGATGAGGTACCAACATTAACTCTTTACTATCCTGATTCTTACTGGGCTTTTAACAATAGGATAGAATTATACTATGTAAAGGGAGGGCTTGGAAGTGGGGTACCGATACCCCTAAATAAGCTGGCTTTTATTGATATAAAAAGATGAAAAGACTCTTGGACTATTCTATAACACTCGTTATACTTCTTGTATTGAGTTTTTATCTCCCAAGATTACTCCCCGGGGATCCTGTAAGTGCCATCTTTGGAGAGGAAGCGATAGCCAGTATGAGTGAGGATATGATCGCAGACATCAGGAATAAAATGGGATTAGACAGACCATTGTGGTTTCAATTCCTGATATTTCTCAGGAATGTCTTCAGGGGTGATCTGGGGTATTCTTACTACTACAGGGAATATGTAATAAATATCATCAAACAGAGTTTCCCATGGACCCTGTCACTTATAGGGGTCTCTCTGTCGATCTCTTCGATATTGGGTTTTTTGCTGGGGCTAAATGCCAGTTATAGGGTTGGAAGTAACTATGATAGATTATCTTTTATCGCTATGGTAGCCGTAAGTAGTATTCCTGAATTCCTCGTGGGAATCATAATGCTCGTAATATTTGCTGTCAACCTGAAGATACTTCCAGCATCCTTTTCCCTTTCTCCATCTGCATTTAAAGCCTTCTTACTACCATGTATCTCTCTTATCTGTGTCGATTTCCCAAACAGCTATATAACAACCAGAAATTTAGCGGTATCTATAGTAAAGGAGAGGTTTATAGAAACGGCAAAAGCTAAATTAAAGCGCGACAGAAGAATAAAATATGTTCATATTGGCAGGAATGTTTTATATCCAGTTATCACAAGATTTCTTTTGAGGTTATCGCACCTCTTCTTTGGAGTGATCTTTATAGAGGTTGTCTTCTCATATCCTGGGATAGGTATGACACTTTACACATCGATAGTCCATAGGGATTATGCATTCGTCCAGATATGTATATTGCTTATGTCCTTCATTATAGTAACTATAAATATGATGGCCGAATATCTATTTGCAGGAGGAAGGACTTGATCGGCTTACCGATTACGTACTCTATGCTCCAGAGAGATGAAGTATTTATGAGACCATCGAGCCTCCATATATTTGGGACAAATGAGGCAGGGCAGGATATGTTACTTCTTGTATTGAGTGGGACATTAAATTCTATAATATTATCTGTACTCGTTGTACTTGGGACAAATATTATCTCTACCATACTTGGTTCTCTTATGGCTTTATATAGTAAGACCTTCGAAAGGCTATTTTTGAGAATTATAGATATATTCATAGCCCTGCCTTCAAATATCCTGATAATGGCTATCTCGATATATATAAGACCGAGTATGCTCTGGTTTTCTCTCATAGTACTTATATTCGGATGGGCTCAGGGGACAAGACTCATCTGGAGTTATACCAGAAAGATAGCAGATAAGGATTACATAAATGCAGTAAGACTGTTTGGTGGCGGTAACTTTTATATACTCTATAGGCATATAGTCAGAGAGATAATGCCTTTACTCCTAGTTATAGCCTTACAGAGTGCAAGGAGGACGATACTTATAGAGTCAAGTCTCAGTTTTTTGGGGATAACAAACCCTGAGATTGTAAGCCTTGGAAAGCTTATAAATAATTCTCTCCAGTTTTTATATCTGGATGTGTGGAAGTGGTGTTTAATACCACCGCTTTTAAGTCTTATATTTATCCTGGCATCTCTGGGGATCCTGGGGATTTATACTGAAGGTAAAGTTGATAGGAGGCTAAAAGTTGATAGAGATATCGGGTCTTAGTGTAAGTTACTCAGGGAAAAGAATATTAAAGGATATAGACCTTATAGTCGAAAAGGGTGAAAGGTTAGCTATAATAGGGGAATCCGGAGCTGGAAAGACTACTCTGGCACTTAGCCTACTTGGACTATGTAAGGGGAAGATAGAGGGGAAGATAAAGATAGATGGAATTGAGATCACTTCTCTAGACGAGAGGAGTCTTAAGGAACTCAGGTGGAGGAAGATCAGTATAGGGTTTCAAAATCTGGATGCATTGAACCCTGCACTGAGGATAGGCGAACAGATAGCAGAGATTATTGTAGAGAAGGGAAATAAAAATTTTAAGGAGGCATACCTGGAGGTAATAAACCTCATAAGTCTTCTGGGCTTAGGCGAGTCTTACCTGGACCGTTTCCCATCTCAACTGAGTGGAGGAGAAAGGAGAAAGGTTATAATAGCTATGGCTCTTGCAAACTCTCCGGATATAGTTGTGCTTGATGAACCAACATCGAGTCTGGATACCGACTCAAGAGATGAGATTGAAGAGACCCTTAAATATGTACTTCAGGGTAAGACTGTCATTATAAATACCCATGACCTGAAATTGGCATATGAACTCTCAGATAAGGTGGCAGTCTTATATGGAGGAAGAGTACTGGAGTATGGGAGGACTCGGGAGATTATAGAAAATCCAAGGCACCCATACACCAGAGGGTTATTGAGGTCATCTCCAAGCGTAAATATGGGTAAAGATCTTCAGGGGATTCCAGGGTCATTTGAGTACAGGGAAAGGGGATGTCCATTCTCTAATAGGTGCGTCCAGAAGACTGACCTGTGCGAAATAGAGGTACCAAAGCCTTTAAGGGTTGGAGATAGAATGATTGCCTGTCACAAGGGTGGGATTGAAAAAGTCCTGGAGGTCAGAAACCTAAGTAAGAGCTTTTCTGGCAGAAAGATACTTAGAGATATAAACTTTTCTCTCTACAGTGGAGAGAGTATCACCATATTAGGAAAGACAGGTTCAGGAAAGAGTACTATTGCCAGATATATAATGGGTCTTGTAGAACCAGATAGTGGAGAGGTCTTTCTCTTTGGTAAAAAGGTAACTGAGAGGGATATGTCTTTTTACAGAAACATACAGATGGTATTTCAGGACCCGTTTGAAAGTATAAATCCTAGGTTCAATGTATATGATATAGTATCAGAGCCCCTACAGATCCAGAAGATAGGGAGTAAGAATTCTTATATAAATGTGGTAAAGACTGCCCTTAAAAGTGTACAGCTTCCGGATGATGAAGAATTTCTTGGTCTCTATCCATATCAACTCAGTGGTGGAGAACTCCAGAGGATAGCCATTGCCAGGGCTATAGTAGTAAGGCCCAAAATACTCATAGCTGATGAGGTTACTGCATTCTTAGACGTGAGTATCCAGGCGAAGATAATGAGATTGCTTTTAGACCTTCAGGAAAATTTAGGACTTTCAGTGATATTTATACTCCATAATGTAGATTTAGCAAAGAAAGTGAGTGATAGGATACTGATTCTTAATGATGGTATCTTGGAAGAGTATAAAGAACTAGAGATAGGAGGCGGTATCTATGAATATGAAGGAACTTTGGGAAGAATCTGTTAAATTTCATGGGCATAGTTGTCCAGGACTTGCATATGGTGTTAGGGCAAGTGTAATTGCTATGGAGAAATTAAATATAAACAGATCACAGGATGAGGAGGTAGTAGCAATTGTAGAAAATGATGCCTGTGGAGTGGATGCAGTACAGGTAATCACTGGTTGTTCTATAGGTAAGGGTAATCTTATTATAAGAAACTACGGTAAGCAGGTATTTATCTTTATAAAAAGGGGCTATGAGAAAGCATTGAGGATATACATAAAGCCTCTACCAAGAAATGATGAAGAGAGGGAATTGAGAAAAAGAGTCTTTGAGAAGACCGCTACCGAAGAGGAAAGAAAAAGATACAATGAGATAAGGCAGGAAAGAATAGAGTACCTTTTAAATGCTAAAGAAGAAGAGGTAGCAGACATAAGGTGGATAGAAATAGAAGAGCCGGAGAGGGCAAGAATCTTTAACAGTCTGCAATGTGAGGTATGTGGAGAGTCCTTTATGGAGACAAAGGGGAGAATCCAGGACGGTAAGATCGTTTGCCTGGAGTGTTTTCGATACAAGGAGTAAAAAGAAAGATGCGAGTCCTTCATATTGGACTCGCATCTTGTTTATCTTAACTATCCTAGGTAGCCTTTTAATATGGGAATATCCAGTCTAAGACCTTCTTTATATACCTGTCCCAGAAACTCCAGTCGTGCCCTCCAGGTCCTTCTTCATAAGTTACCTCATAACCCAAATTCTGCAGGTGTTCTTTAAACCTTATATTTGCGGGATAGAGACGGTCTTCAGTCCCACAGGCTATGTATATCTTGGGCACAGGTAACCCCTTTTCTTTGAGACTTTCAGCCAGGTAGAACAGGTCGTTTTCGCTGCCTTTTACCTTTGTCAGATCTCCAAAGAGGCTTATATGGAATGGTTTTGATATGCTGTCTGCAGATTCTACGATCTCAACAATATCAAGTGCACCAGAGAGACTTGCCCCTGCGCTGAAGAAGTCTGGTCTCCTTAATGCCCACTTCATAGCACCGTAACCGCCCATAGATAATCCGGCTACAAAGTTCTCTTCTCTCTTATCTGAAAGGGGAAACAGAGACCTCATAACCAGAGGCAGTTCCTCAGAGATATATGACCAGCATTTTACCCCATAAGCCATATCGGTATAGAAGCTGTTATATGCTGATGGCATAACTACAGCGATCCCCTTTTCGTTAGCATATCTCTCTATAGAGGTATACCTGAGCCAGTTGGTATGATCACCCAAGAAACCGTGGAGGAGATAGAGCGTTGGAAACCTCTTTTCTCTGCTATATACAGCATCTAGAGGATTCTGCAGATCCTTTCCCGTCAGCGTGGGTATAATGACCGTTACCTGCGTATCCATCATCAGATACTTGGATAAAAAATTGACCTGTAAAAGTGCCATACACACCTCCTGTGAATTTTATTTTGAATAAGAATATTTTATCACAGAAGAGTTAGTTATGTCTTACCTGAAATGGCATATCTCAGGAAGTATACCCCAAAGCCCGTTAGAAAGAAGCTAGCAATGATAAGTATATATCTATAGACCCTCCTCCAGAATGGAAGAGATAGACCTTCACCTAAAAATCCTATAAAGAGATACCAGACATAGTCAGATAGTATGTGTCCTATATAAAAAGTCAGAATACCTATAATCAGGTAGTTTTTAGCCTGAGCTATAAATGAGACCCCAACGGTAAGCCACCAGAGAAGCCAGTATGGATTGGCTAGAGATGTTAAAGCCCCTGCAAGGATCAAAGATGGATTAAATGAGTATGCCTTGCTTCTGGGAGGATCATCGGAACCTTGAAAGAGGGAGACTCTATCTTTGATAATATCAAAAAACAGTGTTATTCCAGAGTAGATCAGGAATAAGCTCCCTATAAAACTAAAAATCCTGAGGAATATAGGGGTTTCAAGAAAAGTCTGGAAACCAAGAAGGAGTAAGGTGATTAGAACCGCCTCTAAGATTGCATGGCCCGAGACAATCTCTATAGATTTCCTCCATCCTCCAATACTGCTCTGTGCCAAAACCAATGTCATTAATGGACCTGGTGCAGAAGCACCAGAAAAACCCACTAGAAAACTGGTAGAAAATAAAACTAATAATCCCACTATTCTTTTATTCCTCCTCCATCCTGAAGTTTTTTGTGGACTAGAGTTTAACCTTCGAATAGCCTGGTGCCTATCCTTACGATATTTGCCCCCTCTTCTATAGCAACCTTGTAAGAGTTACTCATACCCATAGAGAGATACCTTATCTCTGTGTTTGGTATCTGGAGGTCCCTTATATAATCGAACAGTTGCTTCATCTCTCTGAAGTAAGGTCTTAGTCTTTCAGGATTATCAATTAATGGTCCCATCGTCATCAGCCCCATAACCTTTATGCACTTAAGAGGTGAGACCTCTCTTATAACATCTGCCACATCATCTGGGTCAACACCAGACTTTTGCGGTTCCCTTCCTATGTTTACCTCAATAAGTATGGGCATCACCTTTTCTATACTGGCACATCTTTTATCCAGCTCTTTGGCCAGATCTACCGAGTCCACGGTCTCTATCATATCGAAAATCTCCAGATATCTTTTCCTCAGGAGGTCATGTTTTTCTACTTTTGCTATTCCTATATAATGCCAGCTGACCTTTCTGTCAATTACTGGGAATAGACTCCTTAAATCTTTTATATAATTTACTCCTAGGACCTTTACTCCACCTTCTATAGCACTCAGTATATCTTCGGTGGACCTCCCCTTTATAACCGCTACAAGATCTACCCCTCGGGGTAGCTCATTCAGTATCTTCTGAACGTTCTCTCTTATCATACGCCAAGGCTTTCTTTGTCAATCTTATAGCACAGAACTTTGCCCCACACATAGAACAGAATTCGCTGGTCTTATAAGCCTCTTCCGGAAGAGATCTTGTATAGATCTCTCTGGCTCTGTCTGGGTCTATGGCTAATTTAAACTGCTTCTCCCAATCGAAGGCAAATCTGGCTCTGGACATCTCGTCATCCCATTCTCTCGCCCCCTTGATTCCTCTAGCCATATCTGCTATATGGGCAGCTATCCTGGCAGATATAACGCCTACCCTGACATCCTCTACGGTTGGAAGCCCAAGGTGTTCGGATGGTGTAACATAACATATGAAAGACGCTCCAGCCCAGCCAGCTATTGCAGCGCCTATAGCGGAGGTTATATGATCGTACCCAGGAGCTATATCGGTTACTATAGGACCAAGGACATAGAACGGAGCCTCCCTGCATATCTTCCTTGCCTTTTCCACATTCATTACAACCTTATCTATAGGGATATGGCCAGGTCCCTCTATTATGACCTGTACATTCTTCTGCCATGCCCTTGTGGTAAGCTCCCCTAGGACTTCTAATTCTGAGAACTGGGCAGAGTCGTTTGCATCTGCAAGACATCCAGGTCTTAATCCGTCTCCAAGACTCAGAGTAACATCATATTTCCTGGCTATATCAAGAATATCATCGAACCTCTCGAAGTAAGGATTCTGCTTATTATGATAAGCCATCCAGCAGGCAAGTATACTTCCTCCCCTACTTACTATACCCATCACCCTTTTCTCTACCAGAGGAAGATGTTCTCTGAGTATACCTGCATGGATGGTCATAAAGTCAACCCCCTGCCTAGCATGGAGCTCAACAACATCTATAAAGTCACTCTCTCTTATATCTCTTACATCTTCAAACTCCTTAGCTAATTGGTATACAGGTACAGTCCCCACAGGAACGGTACTCTTTTCTATAATCCTCTCCCTTATCCTGTTTAGATCTCCACCAGTACTGAGATCCATCACTGTATCTGCGCCGTATTTTATAGCAGTCTCTAACTTTTCAAGCTCAACCTCTTCATCAGCTTCCACAGGAGAACTCCCTATATTTGCATTGACCTTACATCTTACCGATATCCCAATTCCTATAGGATGGAGATTCTTATGGTTTACATTGGCAGGTATGACCAGTCTACCTATTGCTACTTCTCTCCTAACTAAATTAGGATCCAACCCTTCGTCTTTTGCTACCGTCTCCATCTCCTCTGTCACAACCCCCATTCTGGCATAAGCCATCTGGGTAAGGAAGAGCTGTCTTCTAGTCTTCACTATTAAAATCCCTCCGTACAATCTATTTTTACTGATTATATTATAGCTCTATTAATCGTCTATGGGTAGAATTTTCAAAACTATTTTGAGAGAGAAGTTCCATTATATGATATAATTAATTAAGAATCTTTATAAAGTTACTAAGGAGATGAGAAGATGCTTTTAATAGAAGACCTTTACGTTGAGGTAGGAGGTTCTCCTATATTAAAAGGGATAAACCTGGAGATCAAAGATGGAGAGACCCATATACTATTAGGGCCAAACGGTGGAGGAAAGACCACCCTTTTGATGAGCATTATGGGTTTACCAAGATACAGGATAACTAGAGGCAAGATATATTTCAAAGGGATGGATATAACGAGTCTACCCCCAAATGAAAGGGCTAAGCTGGGCATTGGAATAATGTTTCAGAAGCCTCCAAGCATTAGAGGGGTGAAGCTTTATCAGATTGGAGAAATTACCCTGAAAGACGGAAAAGATGGAGATAAGATAAGAGACTATGCAGAGATGCTTAATCTCGTAAGCCATCTTGACAGAGATCTAAATTATGGGTTTTCTGGTGGAGAATTGAAACGTTCAGAATTGTTCCAGCTATTATGTCAGAAGCCTGAACTTGTCCTTTTGGATGAACCAGAGTCTGGAGTAGACCTTGATAATATTGCCCTTATAGGAGGGGTAATAAATGTACTTTTGGGTAAAGAGGATAAGATCAGAGAGAGAAAAAGCTCGGGCATCATAGTAACACACACAGGTCACATACTGGAGTATGTAAATGCAGATAAGGGGCACGTGATTATGGATGGAAAGATTATATGCCATGGAGCACCTAGAGACCTTTTTGAAGAGGTAAAAAAATATGGCTACGGAAGGTGTGTAGAATGTCTGTAATAAGCATTTCAAAGAGAGAAGAATTGAGAAGATTAGCAGAATCTGCCAGAGATAAAAAGGCACCTTATGGAGAGGACATAGACCTGTCTATATTCGAAGAGCCAGAAGAGAGAAAAGGGATTGAGGACCTCTCAAAGCTCCCTCCAGAGATACAAAATGTGGCTGTCTCTTCCGGAATAGATATAACAGAGAGGGATAGGGCAGGTAGTTTTGTCCAGTTAGACCATAGCGTCATATATCAGAAGATACAAGCCGCCTATAAAGGACAGCTGGAGATTATGAGTATAAACGATGCCCTGGAGAAATATCCGGAGTTAGAGGAGTACTGGTGGAAGGCTGTAAGGGTAGATCAGGACAAATATACTGCATATGCCGAGTTATATCCAGTCCACGGATATTTTATCAGAATATTTCCAGGGCAAAAGGTCGATAGAGCCATACAGGCTTGTCTGTTACTAGAAGAGAATGCCAAGGCACAGAATGTGCACAATATTATTATAGTCGAAGAAGGAGCCTCTGCCCAGGTGATTACAGGATGTTCTATTGCGCCAAGGGTAAAGGAGGGGCTCCATATAGGGATAAGCGAGTTCTACGTAAAGAAGGGAGCAAAACTTGTCTTCACTATGATACACAACTGGGCGGAAGGTTTTCACGTGAGACCAAGGACTGGAATCATAGTCGAGGACGATGGGATATATGTAAGCAACTATGTATTGTTAAAGCCTGTCAGGTCTATTCAATCATTTCCTACAGCGATATTAGAAGGGGAGAACTCGAAGGCGGTATTCAATTCTCTAATCTATGGATTGAAAGATTCCAATATAGATATCGGTTCTCGTATTATCTTAAGGGGAAGAAACTCCTCAGGAGAGGCTATTTCCAGGGCTATAGTTGCCGATAGATCCAGGATATATGCAAGAGGCACCCTAGTAGCACAGAACGATGAGAGTAAGGCACACCTGGATTGTAGGGGGATACTCTTCTCTAACGAAGGGATGATGTATGCCATACCAGAGTTAATTGCAGATAGGAGTCCAAAGAGCATACTCTCCCATGAGGCAGCAATAGGGCCTATAGCGGAAGAAGAGATAGAGTACTTAATGACAAGAGGTCTCTCAAAAGATGAGGCGGTATCTCTTATAACTCAGGGCTTTATGGATGTAAAAATCCTTGGCTTACCCAAACATCTCGAAGATTACATAAGGAAGATGATAGAGCTAACTCAAAAAGAATCTATGTAAGGGAGTAATAACTGATGACAGAAGAGGTCATAAAAAGGATAAGAGAAAGGTATTTTGGGGTTCCTCTCCTTGCCCTAGGACAGACTGTATTCTGGGATGAACCGACAAAGATAGCATTGAAATACTGGCTGGACAGACTATACCCTGAGGCTGTATTTATATTTGGGGTGCATAATACGGATTATTTTGCCAAGTCTCCAATAGCTTCAGATAGAGATGAATATATATTGATATCTCATAACGATAATTCTACCAGGGACCTTTGGGCTTCTACCGTAGAGATATCTAGACCATTTGGAAGTGAGAATCATCCAACCCTTCAGTTCTTTAGAAGATGTAATGTACCTTTAGATAATATAGCGCCAGAGGACAGGAAGAATGAATTCCTCGATGAAATTACCTCATGCTGGGGATGGATGGCATTAGTAAAGAGTGGAACCAGGTCTATAGTAGCCTGCGATGTAAGGCTTCAGGATGTCTTGGAAAGACTTCTCGAGATTATAGAGTGGGGGACATGTGGGGCTAAAGACCTCATAGGAGAGAAAGGTTGTATAAGAGATTTCTGCGATAGGATCAGAGAATTTATAGTAGATTATGCAGATAAGAACAGATCTGCCACAGTTACAGAGTTATTTAAAGAGCTATATAAGTGGTTCTGGAGGGAGCTTATCGGATATGTCCCCCAGGATATTCCATTGACATCATCCCTAGAGCTATTCAAGTTTAATACAGAGACGTATCATCTACCAAGATTTTCCATCATAGAAGGTTTCTTGAATCCTTCCACAAGCAGCATCTATAAGAATTGTTATAACGCTGTTGTAAAAGACTCCGGCATATATACCCTGGATCATTTTGCCTATGGAGCTATACCATTTGATCTGGTAATACCCGGAAGGGAGAGGGGGACTATATGCATACAGCCTAGGGCACTTATAGTAGAAGGGGAGGAGGAGATAAGGGTCCCTTTAGATAGTCCTCTCACAACTCTTAAGGACCTGGCAGAAGTTATTGAGAGAAACTTTGGGAAGGACTCTGCTATTGTAGGTAAGGCTGTAGTCTTATTGTCTATGATAAGGAGTGAGTTCATACTGGTATTTAATGAAAGAGGATCTCTATACTATAACCTCACCTTCAAGATGGAAGAATTATTGGAAAAAGAGGGCATAGATATGAGACTCTATCCGATCCTCAGGCTCAGATATCATACGTGGGATTTGATAGACAGAATAGATGGAGAGATAGTCCTCCCCGATTATATGAGGATAGCATTTGGGAAAGAGAGGATTGATCCTAGAGAATTCAAGGATAGATGGAGAGATGTTGTGGAGGAACAGAACCACTTTATATATAAATTGGCAAATATGAGAAAGCCTAGGGAGATTATGAAGTTCCTGAGTGAGATAAGGGGAAAAGAGTGGGAGGAAAGACTGTCTCTTTATAACCAGTTAAAGCAAGAGATAATATCTAGAAGAGAACCGATAGAGAAGAACTGGCAGATAGTAAGAGAGATGAAGGAAAGACTTAGGGAGATAAAAGATCCTATTGAGAGGAGAACCATAAGGGAACAACTGAGAAGACTCAGGGATGATACGTGGAAGATGGAAAAATCTGAGGAGATAAAGAGATTAAGAGAAGAGTTAAGGGCATTAGAGATAGAATCTGAGAGGGCAAAGGCAGAAATTCTCAGATATTCTTATCTGGTCAAAGAGAATCTTCCCTATACGAACTGCAGGCCATCAGCCTGGTGGTTTATAGCTATGGATCCCAGCAGAAAGTGGTTTAAAAGTATAGCGGAGAATCTTAAGATATATACGGAGGGGGAAAGATGCAAGGATTACAATTTACAAAGATGCATTCAGTAGGAAATGATTTTGTTGTTATTTACTGGGATAAAGATGAGCCTGATTGGAGTTCTCTCAGTAAGAAGTTAACTGATAGAAACTTTGGTATTGGTGCCGACGGTTTAATCATCATCTTACCCTCCAATACAGCTGACTACAGAATGCGTATGTTTAATCCGGATGGGACAGAAGATATGTGTGCGAATGGATTGAGATGCTCAGCCAGAGTATTTGCTGAACTTAAAGATGTGAATAAAGCTCTCTTTAGGGTGGAGACTATTGCTGGTATAAAAGAGGTAGAGATTATTGATAGAAGAGACTGGATTGTGAAGGCAAATCTTGGAGAGCCCTCGCTGAAATCAGAAGATATACCGGTACCTCTGGGTTTCTCTCCGATAGTGGATTATCCTCTTGTAGTCAAGGATAAGATATTTAATGCCACGATACTCTCAACAGGGACTCCACATTCGGTGATATTCTATGGGGACCTCTCTGACGATGTATTTGAAAGGTATAGCCCACTCATAGAAAATCATTCCCTCTTTCAATGTAGGACTAGCGTAATATGGGTGACTGAAGAATGTCCGGATGAGTTAAAGATAAGGATATGGGAAAGAGGTGTTGGAGAGACTTTGGGATGTGGCACAGGAGCCTGTGCGGCAGTGGTGGCTAAGGTATTAAAAGATGATAAGAAAACCAGTTATAATGTAACTTCCAAGGGTGGAACTCTATACGTAGAATGGAAGGATAAAAAAGACCTGCACCTTTCTGGAAAGGTGGAAAAAGTCTACGAAGGAATTATTTGAATAGTCTGATAGAAGAAAGCGGGAGGCTACAGCTCCCACTTTCTGTGAATTACTGGAACATCCTCCAGAAGTTTTTTCGTATAAGGGTCCTTGGGGTTGGATATTATCTCTTCTGCGTCTCCCGATTCTACTATCCTTCCATTGTTCATTATAAAGAGCCTATCGCTGGTGTAATAAGCTAGTCCTATATCGTGGGTGATAAACATTATAGACATTCCATAAGTTTTCCTGAGATCAAGAAGTAGATTCAGTATGCCTGCCCTGGATGATGCATCTATCATAGATGTCGGTTCATCAGCAATAAGAAGTTTTGGTCTTATAACCAGGACCCTGGCTAGCATTATTCTCTGTTTCTGTCCACCACTTAACTCATAAGGTCGCTTATTCAAAACTTCATCGGGATTCAATCCAACATTTAACAGAGACTCCCTTATTATCCTCTCTTTTTCCTCATTAGATATGGAGTCTGAGACAAGCCTGAAGGCATTATTCAGGACCCTTCTAATAGAATAGAATATATTGAATGAAGAGAATGGGTCCTGAAATATTGCCTGAACCTCTCTCCAGTAATTTACTAACTCCTTTCGTGAAGATAGATGAGTGATGTCTCTATCTCTGAATATTATCCTGCCACTTGTAGGGGGCAATAGCTTCAGGATTAACCTGGCGGTCGTAGTCTTACCACTGCCACTCTCACCCAGAAGGGTAACTATTTCACCCTCCTTGATAGAAAAAGATACATTATCTACCGCCTTTACCTGAGACTTACCAGATCCGAATATCTTGGTTAGATTCTCGACCCTCAAGAGCTCCTTATCTCTAGCTTTCTCCATCTTTTCCTCCATACAGAAAACAACTGATCTTATGATTTGGCTTTATCTCTATTAGAGGTGGAACAGCCATATTGCATACACCTTCTACATAGGAAGGGCATCTTGGATGGAATCTGCATCCAGAAGGTGGATTCTTTAGATTGGGAGGGACACCCGGTATAGCCTCTATCTTCTTTGACTTTATACCTTTTTCCGGTACTAAAACCGACGACATTAACAACTTACTGTAAGGATGAAGCGGATCGAAGATAACATCTTCCATAGGACCAACCTCTACTATCTTACCAGCATACATAATAGCTATCCTGTCTGCAAAGTGTCTTAGTAGTGGAAGCTCATGGGTTATAAAGACAACGCTCCTTATGATCTGTCTTCTGAGAAGCTCTACTAATAGCTTTATTACAGTCTTCTGACTGGAGACATCCAGTGCAGATGTTGGCTCATCTGCTATCAATACCTTTGGATTTAATAAAGTAGAGATTACAGTCACCGTTCTCTGTTTCATACCCCCACTGAGCTGATGCGGATAGGCATCCAGTATCCTTGGAGGCAATGATAACGCCTCAAATCTTTCTCTAGCCCTCTGTAGCGCCTCTTCTTTGGATATCTCCGGAAAATGTTCCTTCAACACATCTACAACAAAGTTCCTGATCCTTAGAGTAGGATTCAGGGAGTTCATTGCCCCCTGAGGAACTATAGATATATACTTACCCTTTATCTCTCTCCTCAAAGTCTCCCTATCAAGGGCTAATATGTTGGTACCATTAGCCCTAACCTCACCACTTACCACATAAAGGGGAGGAATAACTGTGAAGGCAAGAACCGATGCCAGTGTAGATTTACCACAACCAGATTCACCAGCTATCCCTAAGACTTCCCCCTCTCTGACCTCTATGGAGACATCATCTACAGCCTTAATCTCCTCCCCCTGGACTGTTCTATAATAAGCTCTCAGGTCAACAGCTGTTAAGAGATTACCCATTATTAACTCCTTCTCAACCTGGGATTGAAGACTTCGTCCATACCACTGTTCATACTCATAAGAGAGAAAGTAGTCATAGAGAGACATATAACAGGAGGAATGAACGCCCACCAGGCTCCAGTTCTTACCGCTTCCCAAAGTAGTGCCCAGTGTAACATTACACCAAGAGATACAGTCTGAAATGGACCAAGCCCCAGCATACTTAGAGTGGCTTCATTTAATATCCCACCAGAAAACTGGAGTATAAATGCCATAAAGATATAAGAGAACATATAGGGGAGTATCTCCCAGATTATCATCTCTAAAGAACTGAAACCTGTAATCCTAGCAATATCTATATGCTCCCTCGTCTTTAGACTGGAAGTTTGAGCCCTGACCGCCCTTGCAGTCCAGGGCCAGGCAGTTATACCTATAACCAGCCCCATTACAATCGCAGACCTTGTCTTTATGGCAATAGAGAGAAGTATCAGTATCACTATAGAAGGAATAGTGATAAATACATTGGTTATACCCATCAGTATCTCTTCAACCATCCCCCCTTTATAACCTGCAATTGAGCCAATAGTGACCCCTATACTGGTAGCTATAACTCCTGCAGTGCATCCGATAAGAAGAGATGTCCTTGTCCCGTACATAAGCTGTGTAAAGACATCTCTACCCAGATTATCTGTACCAAGTATAAATTTATCAGAGGGAGGACTGAATAGTCCACCGACCATCTGAAATGGATTTTTGGGATTAAGTACTGGACCTATCAATGCAAAAGATAAAACTCCAAGAAAGAGGACAAAACCTACAACAAATCTCTTGGATCTGAAAAGCAGTATAATAATATCCTTCATATCATCTCTCCCCTAACTGAACCGCTCTTATTCTCGGATCTATAAATCCATAGGCTATTTCTACCAGGAAGTTTGCAGTTAACACCGCAACAGTTATTATAAGGGTACAACCCTGAATGAGAGGATAGTCGCTCTGTCTTATAGCGGTAAAGAGCAGACTTCCTACACCAGGATATGAGAAGACAGACTCGGTGACCAGAGCTCCACCCATCATAGTACCGAAAGAGATTGCCAATCCTGTAATCTGAGGCAACATAGCATTCTTAAAGACATAACGGATGATCCTTTCATCCCTTATGCCAAGATTTTTTGCATAGTTGACATAGTCAGAGGTAAGTTCATATATAGACATCTCCCTCATCCCTATAGCCTGCCCTCCTATTGCCACGAGAACCATAGAGAGGTATGGGAGTATATAATGGTGTATGGCATCTTTAATAAACCTCAATGATAGTGTAGGGACAGTACCAAAGCTATAACCACCACCTACAGGGAATATGCCAAATCTGACAGCCAGGAGATATAGAAAGACTATTGCAAGACAATAGTATGGTATATTGGAGAAGACCAGAGAAAGGGTAAAAGCTACACTGTCAAACTTCCCCCCTTTATACGCACTAAATGCCCCAAGGAGATTGCCAAGAATCCAACCTGATAGTATGGCTGGAACCTGTAATCCTATAGTCCAAGGTAGGGCTCTCCCTATAAGGTCTTTTACTTTACCAGGGTAGAGCATAAAAGATGTTCCAAGATTCAGATGTAGTATGTTGCGTAGATAATTAAAGTACTGCACATAAAGAGGTTTATCTAAGCCAAACTCTTTCATATATGTAGAGTAAAGTCTTTCTAGGGTATCACTCTGAACCCCACCAGTAGCCATCTGATTTACTATAACAGCAACAGGATTACCAGGGATGAGCCTCGGTAGGATAAAATTCAGACTAATCGCAACAAAAAATGCTAATATATACCATACCAATTTTTGAAGTAAGTATCTAGTAAATGGATTCTTCATAATCTCTCCTTTCTAACAAAAGGGAGGGCAAGAAAATCCTTGCCCTCCCTTATTAAATAAGATTATTTTATTCCTTCGGCTTAATAATATAGAATATCCTGATCCCCTGAGCAGTATGTAGAGGAGAAGCAAGTGGCTTGTCTTCATTGGGGAATCCCGTCCAGTAAGTCTCGTTATATTCATAGAAGTGCCAAGGTCTATATTCAAGAGGAATTATAGGTATATCCTTCATAAAGATCCTGTCTAATTCTCTATATATAGCGTATAGCTTCTTCTCATCTGTTATCTTAGCAGCACCTTCTAGGAGTGAGCTTGCCTTCTTGTTGGAGTATCTATTGAAATTCCAGTAAGCCACCTGTCCAATTGGAGGTACCCCTTTGATCTCCATAACTTCAAAGAACCTTAGCCATGGATGGGCAGGGGTATATCCACCAGCAGGTGTATTCATAAGGAGGTCAAAGTTACCTGTGTTTCTGTGATCCGTCCACACAGGGGCATCTGGATACTGTGTCCTTATATCAATACCGACAGCCCTTGCACTCTCCGCAACCACCTCTAAGCTGGTCATCCAGTCGGTCCATCCATAAGGGCACTCCGCAGTAAATGGACCAAGTCTAGTTCCATCGGGTAATACGTAGATTCCATCCGGACCTTTTTTAGCCTTTAGCTGTTTTTCTAGGATTTCTATCGCCTTCTGAGGATCATACTTCCATCCATACTTATCAACATCTTCTTGACTGAAGTATTTCTTTTCAGGGACACCCACTGGAATGATTAGGCTTGACTTTGCTGTAGGTGAATATCTTGACATTGCAGTCTCTGCTATCTTTGGATAGTTTATAGCGTAAGCCAGAGCTCTTCTAACCAGAGGATTATTCAGTGGCTTCTTGTGGATATTTATATAGAGCGAAGGAATAGACGCCGGTATATGATAGGGTTCTTTCTTATACCAGGTTCCTACTGGAAGCTTCTTTACCTCCCACATCTTCCAGATTTCAGGACAGAATTGCTGAGAAAAGTCTACCTCTCCTCTCTCAAAGGCAAGATTTCCTGCGTCGTTACTCTTAAATATAGGATGGACTATATACTTGGGTGCAGGTTTACCATAGTATGGGATACCCCAGTAGTTATCATCCCTTTGAAGAACTATCTGTTCTGGAGAATACGCTAAGAGCTTATATGGTCCAGAACCAACGGGTTCTGTATTTGTATATTCTAGTAGAGCCTTCTGACTGGTATCTATCTTACTCCATATATGTTGAGGGACAATAAATATCTGGCCCAGGAATACTTCTACTCTCTTCTTGTTGGGATTATCTTTGTTTAGAGTCATAACGACTGTAAGATCATCCTTTGCCTTTACGTCAGTGATAAAGTTCCAGAACGAAGAGAAGTATAGAGAGTATTTTTTACCAAGTTCTAAGGAGTACACCACATCTTTCGCCGTTAAAGGAGTTCCATCCTGCCACTTTGCTCCCTTCCTGAGTTTTACCGTAAGTGTATAGACAGACCAGTTAAAACTTTCACCAATAAGGGGGTCCAGTTTTCCGGTCAACAGGTTATAGACAAATAGAGTTTCATAGATCAGATAGTGCTGTCCTCTGTTGGTTGGCCAGGCAGGAGCAGGAGCCATAGGATTAAAGTTGGTTGGTGGTCCCCATTGCATTCCTGCTACATAAAGGGTCTCCTTTCTGGGTAACTGAAGAGGTGCCTGGGCAAAAGATACACTTCCCACCAGAATGGTTACTAATAACAAGCTTATTAGACTTACAATAAACCTTTTCACTTTACTCATCCCTCCTCTTATAAAATTTTACATCTTACCTACCTCTTTTTCCTCATCATCTCCCTTGTACAGTTATTCCTCTCACCTCCTTGTACTGTATTTTACGCTATATAATATAACACAAATTATAACATAATTACAATAGACTTCTATTCCCATAATTGAGTTTTTTCTAAACTTATGATAAGCTTTTTCTAAAAAGAAAGGAGAAAGAGACATTGTTTAGTAGAATTAAAGGTAATGCCAGAGCCTGTCTGATATTTGAGGCGATGTGGGTCATCCCATTCAATATGTTTTCTACTTACGCATCTGTATATATGTTAGCCCTTGGGCTTAAAGAGACACAGATAGGGCTTCTTGCATCTATAAGCCTGACTCTCCAGATATTCACATCCTTTATAAGTGGACATCTTACAGATAGATTGGGACGCAGAAAAGCCCTACTTATATTTGATATAGTTAGCTGGAGTTTTGCTACACTCATATGGGCTATAGCTAAGAACTTCTGGTATTTTCTGATTGCGGTTATAGTAAACAGCTTCCAGAAAATACCGAACACTGCCTGGTATTGTCTTCTGGTGGAGGATACGGAACCTGAAAATAGATCTGCAATCTTTACCATTCTCCAGATCATATCTGTCATATCAGGATTCTTTGCCCCTCTCGGAGGGCTACTGGTAAGCAGACTTACTCTGGTCCCTGCAGTAAGACTTATGTATCTCATAGCCTGCATAAGTATGACAGCAATGTTCTTTGGCAGGAACTATATCACATATGATACGGAGATAAGCATCAGAAAGAGACTTGAGAGTAGGGGTATAAACTTCAAAGAAAGCCTGAAAGAGTATAAGGAAGTGCTAAAAGAGATTATAGATAACAAATTACTGAAGATAATGTTTGGAGTTTACATATTGAATAATTTCCAGATGGCAATAAGAGGGACCTATCTATCTATATACCTTGTAAATGCACTAAAGATAAAGGCTTCATTGATAGGTCTATTTCCTGCCTTTTCCTCTATTGCTATGTTAATCTTACTATTTCTAGCGATACCTAGATTTAAAGAAAGATTCTCGATCAACTATATGATGATAGGATTTGCGATCTCTATGCTGGCAAATATAATACTTATAATGCTTCCCCCAAATAATATACTGGGGGTAATAATTGTTACTATGCTCTCTGCCAGTGGGAATATAATAGCCAATCCTTATCTGGAATCTGCTATAGCCAACCTCATTTCGGATGAAAATAGAGCCAAGTCTCTGGCTATTCTGACAGTATTACTCCTCGTATTTATATCTCCTGCTGGAATTGTAGGAGGATGGACATACAGTATAAATCCGAAGATTCCGTTTATATTAATCACATTTGCCTTTCTAATAAACGAATGGTTGCTCCTAGTCTTTAAAAGAGAAAGCAGGGTGAATTTATAGAGAACTCCTGAGACTCTTATACAAAAAAACAATAGGGACCTTGGCGGTCCCTATTGTAAGGGGGGTAGGTCATATGATGAGGTTACCTAGACTGCTAAGTTATTTATCAATATTAACAATGACTAGTATAGAGATAATATGTTAAGAAAAGATTAAGAAATGATTAAGAAACTGTTAAGATTTTGTCTATTGACTTTATCCTCTAATGAATGGTAACCTATTAATTGAACTATGCCCTTGCCTACTTTTAAAGATAAGGAGGGAAGAAACTTATGGCTAAAAGATGCAGTATATGTGGAAAGGGTCCTATGTATGGAAACAATGTGAGCCACTCAAATAGAAGGACCCGTAGGCGTTGGCTACCAAATTTACAGAAGGTAAAAAGGGTCATAAACGGAGAGATTAAAAGGGTATACGTCTGTACAGATTGTTTAAAGTCTCTATAAAATGATATCTCTCGAAAGGATAAAGGAGGCAAGGGCACTCTTAACTCAGGTTGTACATAAGACCTCTCTCATCTATTCTACTACTCTTTCGGAATGGGTCTCTCATCCTGTATACCTTAAGTGTGAGAACTTTCAGAAAACAGGTTCATTTAAGGTGAGAGGTGCATATTTTAAGATCTCTCAGCTCTCTAACACTGAGAAGGAGAAAGGCATTATTGCCTGTTCTGCAGGAAACCATGCGCAGGGAGTAGCTTATGCGAGTTCCAAGTTAGGCATAGATTCCATAATCGTTATGCCTGAATTTGCCCCTATCAGTAAGATAGAGGCGACTAAAGGTTATGGAAGTAAGGTCTTACTCTATGGAAGGACATTTGACGAATCCCAGGAAAAGGCATTGGAACTATCAAGGGAAACAGGAAGAGTATTCATCTCTCCTTATGATGACCCTGATGTCATAGCTGGACAGGGAACAATTGCCCTTGAGATCCTGGAACAGCTTCCCGAGGTGGATATGATAGTGGTACCTGTGGGAGGAGGGGGGCTTATCTCAGGAATAGCCTCTGTAGTAAAAAACATAAATCCAAAGGTAAAGGTAGTTGGTGTTCAGACCAAGGCAGTCCCCAGTGTATACAATGCTATATCTAAAGGCAAGATAGAAGAAGTAAAATATGAGACTATAGCGGATGGAATTGCAGTGAAAAAGCCGGGGAAAATTACCTTGGAGATCATCTCGGAACTGGTAGATGACATTGTGCTCGTCGAAGAAGAAGAGATCTCAGGTGCAATACTTTTCTTGATGGAACGTTGCAAGATGATAGCAGAAGGGGCTGGGGCTGTAAGCGTCTCTGCAATTATGTATGACAAGATTCTCCTCAAGGGGAATGTAGTTGCTATTGTAAGTGGCGGAAATATCGATGTAAATCTTATCTCTACAATAATTGAACATGGATTAACAAAGTCAGGTAGGAGATTAAAGTTTATAACAGCGATACCTGATAAGCCAGGAGAATTACACAAGCTTCTGACAATAATAGCCAGGATAGGTGCCAATATCATATCTATCCATCACGAGAGACTGAACCCTGTAGTACCTATCGGACTGGTAGAGGTAGAGATATCTGTAGAGACAAGGAGTAAAGAACATAGCGAAGAGCTGGTATCTGCTATAAAATCTGCAGGTTATAAATTATCGGTATTATAGGGGCAGAATTTCTCCGCCCCTATAATAATTTCATTTATACTATCTCCCAGGGGAATTTACACTCTATAAGATCTGCTAAGCCGTGTGCAAATCTATCGCCAGAGGCAACAATAAAATGAGCCTCGACAGGTTTGTCTTTTCTCTCTATCTTTATCAATACCTGATTCCAGCCTTCTCTAAGGTTGGAAACTACATAGCTCCTTCCATCACCACCATAATTGGGCCTTAGAATCCCTTCAGTCTTTACTTCATGAATCTTTTCTCCATTTAGCCACATCTTAAATGGACAGTTAGATGGTAGACCCAATCTAACAGGTCTTGCTGTTGGAGAATAAATATAGTGTCTTAGGTATAGTATTCCGGATCTATTTTCAAAGTATGGTTCAACTATAAGCTCATTCTCATCAAAGTTTGCTACTCTCCAGTTATCTTCAAGACCACTTGGATTTAAATCTTTCTCTATTGGCGTCTCTGTATCTATGTCTCCGTCGAATCTGGTAGAGATCAGCCATCTATTTGAGCCTATATATACAACGGGAATCTCTGGGAGAGCAGGCCTGTCTTTTATAGAGATCGATATACTCCCTCTATTGGAGGTCTCTATATACTTTACATCATAAACAGATAGAGAAAATGAAAGCGTTAGTCTCTCTTTTGCTTTTAAGGTGATCCTTTCTTCTTTAGGGGTCACTTCCCAGCCTTCAGGAAACCTGCAGGAGACTTTAGCTTCTATAACCTCCGGATGAAGGTTTTCTATAATAAGCTCAAATCTTTTGTTTTTTCCGTACTGTATACTGGGATTATCCAGATAATCTAGAGAAGCTCTGACCGTCTTCAGGTCGTAATCTATCCTTGTAGGTGGAATATACCAGAGCTTTCTGATCTCTTCCTTAGGAATGAATGGTTCTGGGTCTTCTCCGTAAAGTGCCAGTATCTTTTCCCCTATCCTACATACCCTCTTAGTGAGTTCGTCTAAATCTTTCGGCTCTTTTACATTCTTTATTCCACCCCAGCTAGCATTTGTTACAATCTTATCACTTAGAGGTTCTATCCACTTTGATGGGAGACCATCTTTCCCCAGGATTATTCCCAGTATGGAACCCAGAGTAGCCCCGGTACAATCTGTGTCGTATCCACAGTTTACTGCCTTGCATATGGCGTCTCCGAAGTCTTCACCGTAGAGAAGTCCTATGGTCTGAAAACCAAGGTTTACCGGAGAATACTGTGCTATCGGGCTGTAAGAATTTCTTAAGACGAAGTTCCTTGCCTCTTTCCAATCCATACCCTTCTGATAAGCGGTTATAGCGTTTCTTATAGCCTTTGCAGTCTCACAGTTTTCAGGTATAAAGGATAAACCAATCTCAAGTAGCTTCATCTTATCAGAGATAATAAAGGCAGAAGACTCTACGACCGCATTGAAGATCTCCCCATAGACGGATTCTCCTCCAGCATGGTCTACTATTGCATCTTCATAGGCATATTTAGCAGAGACATTGGGCAAACCTGGAGCAATACATGCCCAGATCTCTGAACGAATTGGACTCCCCATACAATGCTTAAACCAGTTATTAAAATAGCCAGAGACCGGTGGCACTAAGCCCTTTTTTAGATTTGTCTTATTCAACCCATATTCATCAAAGTTATAAGCAATACAATCCAGCCAGTATTCTGCCAAGTCTCTTGCTGTGATATCAAGCCCTTTCTCTTCAAGAGCCTGAAGCCATATCAACTGCAACTCAAGGTCATCGTTTGGAAGTCCTCCTTCCTGTAATTTTGGATACCACCAAACGTCAAACATCTCCTCCTTTCCCCAGCCACTCTCGAGAGGAGTACCCAATGTCCCCCCTGCATTCTTACCGAGCCAGCATCCATAAACTTTATTGTAATATTCCTCTTTCGATAACATATACTAACCTCCTCGTAAAAGCTTTTTCTTTAATTCCATATAGTAGAGAAAATTATCATAAGGTATATCGGGTGGAAATGTATGATCAAGATGTGGTATATAACCACCATACTCTAATAGATATGGCACCTTACTGTATAGCTCTTTCTCTATAGAGGCTTTATCTTTAGTGAGTTCTCTCTTATCTATACCTCCAAGTAAGACCAGGTCCTTCCCATACTTCTTTCGGAGTTTGATCGGGTCCATCCCTGCTGCCTGCTCTAAAGGCCAGATACCATTGATGCCTGCCTCAATCATATAAGGTATCAGGACCTCAAAGTTTCCATCGCTATCAACCCAAAAATACTTAACTCCATACTTCTGGAAGTGTTCTACCACTCTCTTTACTCTAGGGGCGAAGAACTCCTTATATATCTTCGGGGATATAAGTGGACCACCTTTACCGGCAAAATCTTCTGAAAAGTTAAAGTAGTCGATTTGAACACTAGATAGAGCCTTGGTACTCAGTTCTATTATAAAATCTGCAATAAAGTCTAACATCTCATGGACCAGGTTAGGATCATCGTAAAACATATATGAGAGGTTTTCTGTTCCTACCCATTCTCTTAATGTCCAGTAGAACCCTATCTGAGCATTTACAAAGAGACATAGAGGGTAATCTCTATCTCTCCATAATCTTACCATCTCATCCCACCACATAGGATATCTTATAGGAGAGTGTGGATTATAGCGCCTTTTGATCTCTTCAAAGCTTTTCTTGTCTTTGACCGGAAAGTCTATGTATTGATCCATAGAGGGCCTTGTTCCTCTTACAGTTCCTTCCTTCATTGCCTTTCTTATACGCCCTACTCCATCTCTAAAGATGATATATCTGTCATTCTCCTCTATTACTTCTTCGTCAAAAGCCGGGATTATTCTGGCATTAACGGGGATAAACATTCTTCTGTCTATCTCGAAATAAGGTTCTCCTTCAAACCAGTTCCAGTAACATACATCTCTTGGAAGTCCTTCACTGTACCACCTCTCTATTGTCTGGCCCCAGACACCTAGCTCATAGTTGGGGTATCTATCAACGGGCTTAAACTCCATTACATTTAGAAATCTTTCCCTATCAGTCATAGAGACCTCCTGTAGAAGTTTGCTCCTATAATTATACAATAAATTTCTACGGATAAACTTTAATCAGAGATCTATAGTATCGACTTG
>Ga0071330_1068843_pt1 | contig 50388 bp, 41 predicted proteins | sample GBScel77sediment_FD_63802 | JGI IMG/M metagenome (GOLD analysis project Ga0071330, IMG submission 63802) | Hot spring sediment microbial communities from Great Boiling Spring, Nevada - Cellulolytic enrichment Sediment 77C v2 (version 2) | ecosystem: Environmental > Aquatic > Thermal springs >...
GATTTACCATGTATCGGCTGACGATGCGCCCACATTCATCATTCACGGCGACCAAGACTCCATAGTTCCCTTTGAACAATCGGTGCGACTCGCTGAGGCATTGAAAAAGGCAGGCGTTGAAGTTCAACTCGTCGCTATCAAAGGCATGGATCACGGACCGACAACGCCTGAGCAGCAAGATGAGTTGATGAGGGCATTTGGTCAGGCGTTAGAGTTTTTTGACAAGCACCTGAAACGCTGATGGTGAGCCTTAACGCCAATGCTTCCCAAACGCACAAGGAGGGACAGCCAATGCTTTCGGGGATTATTCCGCCAGTGGTGACGCCGTTTGACGAGAACGACGAAGTTGACGAGAACGGGTTGAGGGCAGTTGTTAAGTTCATGCTTGAAGCAGGTGTTCACGGTTTGGCTGTCTGTGGCAGCACGGGCGAGGGTCACACCCTCTCGCCCGATGAAACCCGACGCATCACCGAAATCGCCGTTGAAGAAGTCAATTCCCACATTTCCCTCATTTCCCTTCACGCTTCACGGCTCACGCATCACGAGTTCCCCATCATTGTCGGCATCATCGCCAACTCAACTCGTCAAGCCCTTCAACATGCCCAAGCCGTCCGCGATTTGCCCGTTGCAGCCTTGATGGTTACGCCACCGCACTACCTTTTCACTCCAAGCGAAGCCGAAATGTTCGCTTACTTCCGCTCAATTGCAGAAGAGACAGGTTTGCCAGTTCTCGTTTACAATGTCGTTCCTTGGGCTTACTTGAGCGCAGATGCTTTGGTGAGGCTGATGGCTGAAACTCCGAATGTCATCGGTGTCAAGCAAAGTGCTGGCGATTTGCATGCGTTGGCGTGGCTTTTGGCGAATTTGCCTGAAGGGAAGGTAGTGCTAACGGCAGTTGACGATTTGCTTTACCCAAGTTTCCTTTTGGGCGCTCACGGTGCTATTGCTGGCATTTGCACGGCAGCGCCTAAATTGAGCGTCCAACTTTGGGATGCGGTTAAAGCAGGTGACCACGAAAAGGCAGCAGATTGTCATCGCAGGTTGCTGCGTTTGTGGCAATTTCTTCACGCTCCCAATTTCCCTGCCAGAGTCAAAGCGGCGTTGATGCTTCAAGGTGTCCCTGCCGGTCGCCCCAGAAGACCATTGCAACCTTTGAGTGAAGACGAGGTTAAGCAACTGAAGTCCGTTCTGGAAGTTACCCTGAGCGTTTAGGTTCATTCGCTTTCGCCCCTGCGAACGCGCAACGCTTAACGCACAACTTGCAACTGCTCAAAATGATTTGGGTGATTGAAGATGGGACAGGGGACAAGGGACACGGGACACGAAAAACGGGCAAAGTTGCTGATTGCGACGACGAACAAAGGGAAGTTAAGGGAACTGATGGCACTGCTGAACGAAACGCCAATTCAAGTCGTTACGCCCGACGAGTTGGGTATCGTTTTGGACTACGAGGAAACCAGCGACGACATTCACTTGGTCGCCCGCGAGAAGGCAATTCACGCTTGGCGCAAATCGGGGTTACCTTCCCTTGCCGAAGACACAGCCCTTGAAGTTGACGCTTTGGGCGGTTTACCGGGAGCAAGGGCAAAAGTCTTCTTTGGCGAAAATGTCTCCGACACGGAAAGATGGCGAGGTTTGCTCAAGTTGATGGAAGGCATCCCGATGGAGAAACGAACGGCAAGGTTTCGCTGTGCGATGGCAGTTGCTTTTTCCGAAAACGATTTGCTCACATCTGAGGGAGTTCTTGAAGGCGTGATTGCAACCGAGCCACACGGCGAAGGTGGTTTTGGTTACGACCCTGTCTTTTTCGTCCCGCAATTGGGCAAGACTTTGGCTCAATTGAGCGTGGACGAAAAAAACGCCATCAGCCACCGCGCCCGGGCATTACAAGCATTGTTGCCAAAATTGATGCGACGGCTGACGGCGTTTTAGCGGCAAGACAGTTTCACACCTTTGTGCCTTCTTCTCACCGAACTCTCGGGAAGTTCGGTTCACCCTTTCCGACATACCTTGCCCGTTCGGCGTTGATGTAGTCCAACACCAAAGCCCAACGGGGCTTCTCAGATGTGTTGGGCGAAGAATAGTGAAGTGTCAAGCCATCGTGGAAAGAGACATCGCCCGGTTTGGCTTCCACGATGACCGCCTTTGAGGTATCCACCTTACTCATGTCGGCTGACAAGTGACCCAATCCGTGCGTGTCTACATGTTCGGTCGTGATGTTTCCCAACTTGTGGCTGCCTGGGATGTATTGCATGCAACCGTTTTCCACTGTCGCTTCGTCCAAAGCAATCCAAGCAGCGACATGGATATGAGGCTCATCTTTGGGCTCAAAGGGGAAGTAGGGCAAATCCTGATGCCAAGGTTTTTCCACTCCGATTTTAGGCGGCTTGAGCATGGCTTTGTCGGCAAAGAACCAGATGGCGGAACTTCCCATAAGGTCTTCAACGATGTCCAAAAGTTTCGGGTTAGTGGCAAGTTTCGTCAGAACTTCATCGCGACCGAACAGGTTCCAAACTTTTCGGACAGCATAAAGTGGGTCATCGGGAATGTATTCGCCTTTAGCCACCAGAGGCTCTAACTGGATGAAGACACCTTCGTAAGCGATGGTGTCTTTTTCGGGCTTTTGACCTTCCCTCAAACTTTTGAGCCCCTCTCGGATGTAAAATGCCAAACGCTCCTTAACGGCAGCGACTTCGCTTGCAGAAAGGAGACCGCGAGCGACAAAGTAACCGTCCCGCTCAAATTGCTCCCGCTGCTCTATTGTCAACGCCTTAAGCGTCAACATCCAATTTCACCTCCTTCAGATTTTCCTTGCATCCCGACAATCGCAACGAACGCCCCTTTAAGTTGCTGTTGCCGCTATAATTCATGATGCAAAGGAGGCGGGTAGGTCAATGGTAGAAACGGACAAAAATTTGTCAAAACTGGCAAGCCTCATCAACGCCCCCATGACGATAGTTCGCAGCGATTTCCCCAATTATCCCAAAGTGGATGCTTTGAACGACTGGGCTTGGGTTTGGGAAGCGATGTCGGTGACTTTTTTGCATGCTCGCCAGCATGAGTGTTTGCCTCACTGGCGAATTGAACCTCGGCGATTGCCCAATTCAATCTTGTTTTTCGTCCACGAAGGCAAAGCAAGATGGTGGATTGGCGATTTCATGGTAGTTGCAGAAGCCAAGGACTTGCTTATCGTCCCTGAAGGCATTTCTCATTTTGCCGAACATACACCCGAACGAAAATTTTGCGTCAGCGCCGTCCATTTCACCGTTCGGATTTTTGATGCCCTTGATGTTTTGTCCCTTTTGGGCTTCCCAGTCCACATCCCTAAAATGCCACAAGTGGAAGAGAGCATCAACGAACTGTTACGAATTTCTGCCTGCCAGCCAATAGGTTGGCGGAAGAGGGGAGAGGCTTTAGTGATTGAGTTGATTTTGAGGATTGTCCAAGAGCGACCCAACTTGCTACGACCCATGAGAGCACCCATAGCCGTTAAGAACTACAAAGTTTTGCAGCCTGTCCTTCAATTGGTTGAAGAACGACTCGCCGACAAACTTAGCGTCAAGGAGATGGCAAAAGCAGCGAATTGCTCGGAAAGACACTTGAGGCGCATCTTCAAAGAGACTTTGGGCATGTCACCGAAAAAGTGGCTTTTACAGCGAAGATTGCAGCGTGCTGCCCTTTTGCTGACGCAGACAGACTTAACCGTCAAAATCGTTGCCAATAAGTGTGGCTTTGAAGACTTATCCCTCTTCAACCGCCAATTCCGCCAGCGGTTCGGTCAACCGCCAACACATTATCGCCGAACCGCTTTGAAAGCCTTTTGAAGCATCCAAGGCTGCAAGTTCTAACTGTCGGCAGAAGATTTCAGCCTCCAAGCGTAGTTGGCTTCGTAGTAGCGTTTGAACTCTTCGCTATCTCGGATTTGCCGCCACCACCATTCGTTGTCGCGATACCAAGCGACCGTTTGAGCCAACGCGCTTTCAAACTCGTGAATCGGTTCCCAACCCAATTTCCTCAACTTCTCCCAGTTGACGGAGTATCGGCGGTCGTGAGCGGGTCGGTCAGCAACGAACCGAATTAGGCTCTCGGGCTTGCCGAGAAATTGCAAAATCAGCCGAACGACCTCAATGTTCTGCTTTTCACAGCCCGTCCCGATGTTGTAAATTTCGCCCGGTGTCCCGTGTTCAATGAGGAAGTCAAGGGCGCGACAGTGGTCTTCAACGAAAATCCACTCCCGAACTTGCCTGCCATCACCGTAAACGGGCAGCGGTAAATCCATCAACGCGTTGGTCACCATCAACGGGATGAGTTTCTCTGGGTGCTGATAAGGACCGAAGTTATTGCAACAGCGGGTGATGATGACGGGGACTCGGAAACTTTTGGCGTAAGCCAAAGCGAGCAAATCGCCACCAGCCTTGCTGGCAGCGTAGGGGCTTGACGGGTTCAAAACTGCCTTCTCGTCGGCACTGCCGCTCAAAATTGGACCGTAAACTTCGTCCGTTGAGATGTGGACGATCAGCCCTGTCCCGTGCTTGCGGGCACATTCCATCAGCGTGTGGACACCCAAAACATCCGTCCGAACGAAATCGCCGCTGGCTAAAAGTGACCTGTCAACATGGGTTTCGGCGGCGAAATTCACAACGATGTCCGCCTTAGCAACCCAAGGTTCCAACTGCTCGCGGTCACAGATGTCGCCCTGAACGAAAACGAAGCCTGGTTGACCTTCCAAATCGTGAAGGTTGTTTCTGTTGCCAGCGTAAGTGAGTTTGTCGTAAACGACGATTTCCCAAGCAGGATGTTCCCGCCGCCAATAGCGGACAAAGTTGCTGCCAATGAAGCCTGCTCCTCCAGTGACCAAAATGGTTGGCATCTTTTGCTCACCTCGTTTTCGCTGTCAAGCCAAATGATGCCACAAATTGGCGAAGAAGCGTAATGCGTGATGCGTAAAGCGTAATGCGTAATGTGTGATTTTCAACGGTGCGGAAGCCCAGTCCAAAAGAACCGCTCGCCAATTGCTATTCGCCATTTGCTACTCACCACTTTCCCTTAACGGCTCAGACGAAACGCACTATGCTACTTGTTGGCGGATGAAAGTTCAACGGAGAAGGGGTGAGGGCGATGCAAAGGCGTGATTTCCTGAAAGGTGCTTTAGCGGTGGCGGCGTTGAAAGAGATGCTGGGCAATCGGTGGGATGAGTTGCAAGAAGAGTTAGCCGCGCAGGAATCAACCAAGCCATCAAAAAGCCCAAACGAGAAAATTGTCCTGGGCGTAATTGGTTGCGGCGGGATGGGACAATTCCTGATGCGAGTGGCAATGCAAAACCCTGATGTCGTCATCGCTGCGGTTTGCGATGTCATGGAAGACCGACTTGCCAACGCCGTGAAACTTGCTGGTGGAAACGCAACCCCTTACAAGGACTTCCGCAAACTGCTTGACCGAAAAGACATTGACGCTGTCATCATTGCAACCCCAGACCATTGGCACTGCGTTCAAGTCATCGCTGCCAGTGAGGCTGGCAAGGACATTTATGTTGAGAAGCCCCTCGGGCACAACATCGCTGAACAAAGGGCAGCAGTCAACGCAGCGAAAAAGTTCAACCGTGTTGTCCAGCATGGAACCCAGCAACTTAGTGGTGCACATTACCGCATCGCAAAGGAACTGGTTCAATCGGGCGCTTTGGGCAAAATCACTCGCGTCCGCGCTTGGAATGTTTGGAACGACACACCTCACGGGATTGGCAACCCTCCTGACGAACCCCCGCCTCCCAACATTGACTGGGACATGTGGCTTGGTCCTGCACCAACGCGACCGTTCAACAGAAACCGATGTTTCGCTCCCGGCTATTGGTTCATGTGGGATACATCAGGTGGATTCATGCTCTCGTGGGCAGTTCACCATGTTGACACCATCCACTGGATTATGGGTGTAACGGCACCGAAAACAGCGATGTCCGTAGGCGGCAAATATGTCCTGCAGGATAACCGCGAAACGCCTGACACTCAGGACGCCTTCCTTGACTACGGCGACTTTTACTTGCAGGTCTCCATCTACCACACTAACGCCCGACCGATTGAAGGCAGCGGGTATGGCATCGCTTTTTACGGGACTAATGGGACACTCCTCTTGACCCGCGAGGGGTTCAGGGTCTTTCCCGAAGGAGACAGGATGAAACCGATTGAGCACGGTGGCTCTCCGCAAAGTGAGCCTCACATGCGCAACTGGCTTGACTGCATCAAAACCCGCCAACAGCCTATCGCGCCGATTGAATGGGGACACTGGTCAACTAACCCGCTTCACCTCGCTAACATCGCTTTCCGCATCGGCAGGTTGGTCAAGTGGGATGCAAAGCAGGAACTGATTGTCAGTGACGAAGAAGCAAACAGGTTTTTGTGCCGAACCTACAGGAAACCTTGGGGCGAATATGTCCGCAGGTATTTGGCGCCGCAGCATCGCAAGTATTACCGAGAGGTTTAGCCGAACCTTGATGCGCCAGAAAAAATTCCCTTACACGCCTAAACGCTTGCACGCCTGCACTCACATGCAACATTGGGCTTCATTGGACGCTTTCTGCGATGCGTTGCATTACGGCTTGGGATGGGTGACCGATGACGATGACCCTCAAATTGCTGACAACTTGTGAGTGAACGAAATCGTCTTGAGGAATCCAATCGCAAGGTCGTTGACGCCTCCATCCCCAGCGAAACCTGAAACGCCCGAAACCTCGGCATTGGGCTGGTCGCTCAAAGACAGAAATCGTGTTGAACCCGTCCGAATACTGAAGGTGGACGATGGGCGTCCCATGTGAGCAGTAAGTCACACCGACCCCGGCAAGTTGATAGCCTTCGGGGACAAACTTGGGGAGCCTGACTTTGAACCCTGCTATCCGTTCCGCTTCTTCAAGGGACAGGTTAGGTCGGTAAGGAGCATTGGCGACCTGCCAGCCCTGTGGGACGGAAAAGAGGTTGTCGTCAACACCAGCGTTGAAGTTGATTGAGCGGACGACGAAAATTCGGATAGGTGTTCCATCCGCATCAAGGAGTTCGTCTCGCAGGACGACGAAGTGAACTTTGTCAACCCAAATTTTGCGCTTGGGGTTGTTGGGATGTTTGGGCTCGGCAAGGACGACATAGCAATTGCGACCAGCAACTTCCTCTGGCTCAAGCAGTTTAATCTCGTAGTTGCGCCTAAGCAGTTCAAAGTTCAGACGCTGCGGGAAGATGGGCATCCGGACAGCGAGCCTCCATTGAGGGTGCAACCGATAAACCGACTTGCCGTCGTCCAAGATAATCAACGAAGCGCCGAAACCGCCACCATAAACGAGCCGCTTTCTGCCTCCTTTGAAGTAAAGCGAAGCAGTTGCCGAAATGGTTTGGGGCTTAAGGCGGATAGTCTCAACGGTTGCAGTGTATGCGATTGAACGAGCAGTCATCATCCTGCTCAAAACCTCAAAGGCTGAAATCTTCCCATCAGCAATTGCCAGACTGCACATTGAGAGCAATAAGGAAACCAAAACTAAATGTCGCATCCTTCGGTCACCCCGTATCGTTATGGCTGCGTGTTGGGCATGCTAAGTCCCGCCTCAAACCAGTTACCAAGCGGATTGCTCCAAGAGACGAGCCTGTGATATTGCTCGTAACTAACGCTCAATTCAGGTCGGTCGGAAGGTTGACGCCAAAGGGAAAGAGTCGCTGCAGCCACCAAAGCCAACAGAGCAAATCCAATTGCTGGCTTCCAAAGATAACCCCAAATGGTTCGCCACTGCCAAGCCTTGCTTTGAACGCGGGGACTTTGTGCTGTTGCCGAACGAATTCGCGTGAGCATGAGTTTGGGGTTTGAAGGGCGAACGAGCCCGACTTCCCGCAGCAACTTTTCGGTTTGCTGAAGCGCTTTGAGTTCCCGTTCGCAGATCGGGCACTCGCTGATATGTTGCTCAAGGGCGATTTTCGCCCGACCTTTCAAGCGACCGACGGCATAATCGGCAAGCAATTGCATTGCTTTCTCGTGCTTCATCATCTGCTCACCCCTTCTTCAACTTCGTCAAGGTAATGGGCGAGGGTTCGCCTAAGGGCTTTACGGGCGCGAGCCAATCGGGACAGAACTGTCCCGATGGGAACGCTCAAAACCTTTGCGACTTCATCAACGGACAAGCCTTCAAGGTAGTGCAGAACGACAACTTCCCGAAGAGGTGGGGAGAGTTGAGCAATTGCCTCGTGAACCGCTCTTTTCCGTTCGTTTTCAATGACTACCTCTTCTGGGTCAAGGGAGTCGGTGCTTTCCACCCCTGCCAGAAAGAGTTCAACTTCGCCTTCACCGTCTTCCGAAATTTGCTGGTCTGCAGGGACATTGAACTCGCTGACAGATGTCTCCCACGCCCTCTTCCTAAGGGTGTCAAGGCAGAGCCGACGGGCTATTTGGTGCAGCCACGCTTGGAACGCATCGTTTGACTTCAGGCTGTGCAATGACTCCCAAGCCTTGATGAAGGTGTCTTGCGTCACATCTTCCGCCAACTCACGGCTTTGCAAAAAGTGCCAGGCGAAAGTGTAAACTTTTTCGTGGTAGCGCCAAAAGAGTTGCTCAAAAGCGCTCCAATCACCCTTTTTCGCTTTCGCAACCAAGAGGCTGTCAGGCAACTCGTCACGAGTCACAGTTCTCTCGCCCCTCATTTCTCTCCGCTTTGAATCCGACCCATTTGTATGACGCACGGGCAGGCGAGTTTATTCCACAGCAGGTCGGAATGGGCACAGAGAAATTAGGCTCGGCGGGAGCCTCGCCCTCCAAATTTTGCCTGCAGACTCAAGTCCGTCTTGCGTGTAAGGGTGCATGTGAAGGGTGCATGTGTTTAAGCGTGCAATTTTAGCGACGGATGTTTTAACTGCCGTCAGGGTCAAGCCCCGACACTACCTTAGCCTTTTCGTTGCCGTCCTAATCAATCGCTATTCGCTATCGTTTTTGCTTGGCAGGAGCCTTGCCCTCCGGTTCCCTCGTCCCCCGTCCCGCGCCCTTCGTCCCGTTTTAAATCTGCGCTTAAAGGTTGCACTCTTTCAAGCAACTTTTCCCCGCACCACGCCATTCAACTTTCAGCCAATCAGCGATAGTCGCTGAGACATCGGCGAAAGTTTGGCGAACTCCTAAAGGTTTGCCCTCTTTCAAACTCGGCGTCCAAATCAAGATCGGCACATATTCGCGGCTATGGTCAGTGCTGGGAGTCGTCGGGTCATTGCCGTGGTCAGCGGTGATGATGAGCAAATCGCCACCCATCAACTTCGGCAGGAAATTGCCAAGCCATTCATCAAACTCCCTCAGTGCTTGTGCGAAACCTTGAGGGTTGTTCCGGTGACCGTAAACGGTGTCAAAGTCAACGAGGGTGCACCAAAGAAAGTCAAAATCGCCTTGCACTGTCAGCGCTTCAACTTGCTGCATTCCGTCTCGGTTGTCGGAAGTGTGAACGGCGAAAGTCACGCCCCGACCGGCAAAGATGTCGTCAATCTTTCCGACCGTGACGACTTTTAATCCTACCTCCGTCAAGGCATCAAGTAGGGTAGGGTAGGGTGGCGGGACCGAGAAGTCCCTGCGGCGGGGAGTTCGCTTGAAGTTGCCCGGTGTGCCGATGAACGGTCGCGCTATCACCCGAGCGACTTCGTGTTCTCCCTTTAAAATCTCGCGGGCAATTCTGCACCACTCGTAAAGTTGCTCAACTGGGACGATTTCCTCGTGGGCTGCAATTTGAAACACGCTGTCAGCGCTCGTGTAAACGATTGGGTATCCTGTCCGCAAATGTTCTTCGCCCAACTCCTCAATGATTGCAGTCCCTGATGCAGGCTTGTTTCCCAAAACCTTGCGACCGATGGCTTTTTCAAAGGCTTCAATGATTTCTGGTGGGAAGCCGTTGGGATAGGTTGGGAAGGGCTTTTCGCGGATTATCCCCGCAATCTCCCAGTGCCCTGTCGTCGTGTCCTTGCCCGCAGACACTTCGCGCATTTTCCCGTAGCAGGCGATGGGTTTTTCGGCAGGTGGAACCCCTTCAATTCGCTCAATGTTGCCCAAACCCATCCGTTGCAGGTTGGGCAAATTTAACCCACCGACCGCTTTCGCCATATTGGCAAGGGTATTGCTCCCCTCATCGCCGTAATCGGCAGCATCAGGCAATTCACCGATGCCGACGCCATCCAACACGAACAAAATCGCTCTCCGTTCACTCATCGGTTTTCACCTTGCCTTATCGGCGGCACGAATTTTGCGTGTGCTTTTGCCTTTTCCAACAACGCCTTCAGATGCGTCATCGCATAAAACTGCTCTGCATCCAGTTTAGCGACAACAACCTTCAATTGTTCTGCCCAAAGTTTGACGCTTTCTCGCTCCCAAGACGGCAACCGCTTTGCAGCAACGGCGAAATTCTCAGAAGCAGCCAAGCAAAATCGTTTCGCTTCGCTCAACTTGCCTTCAACCAACGCAATGTTCGCAGCCTTGAGGTAGGCGACGCCCGCGCAAAGTAACGCTCGCCCAACAAGCCAGTCTTTGCTTTCCCGGTCATCATCCAACCTCTGCGCCAACAGGCGGAGGGAAGTCGCTTCTCTGCTGTTTTTGACTGGTCGCAAAATTTTGTTGAGGGCAGTGTCAAGATTTGAGTGGTCGGTCAAAGACAACTGCTTGGCAACTTGCTGCCAAGCGTCCGCTTCCTTGAGAGCGCGCTTGACGGGTGATCGGGCGATGCAACCTGCGAGGCATCCGATGGCAAGGAGCGTCAACACCAGAAAGCGAGTTCGGCGAAAGCGGTTGCGTTGGAAGAACATCACTATCCTTTTGGTCTGCTCGGTTTGCTGTGTTTTGATTGCCTTCAGCATCTTTCGTCACCGCAAGGCTCAGAATCTCCCTGCCAAAGACCGACCCGTTGCAGTCATAGATGCTGGGCACGGCTCTTTCACTCCTTTGGGCATTATTGATGTTGGCGCAAGCCATTACGGGTTGAAGGAGTCCGAAATCGTTTTGGACATAGCCTTGAGAACCCAACGACACTTGGAAGCGAAGGGCTGGGTTGCTGTGACGACCCGAGATGGACCTTGGACACCTTTCACTCTCTCCCAACGCCCAAAACTTGCAGATTTTGTTCAAGCGGATGTCTTCGTCTCCCTTCACCTCAATAGCCACACTTCTCGGCGCGCTCATGGTTTGATGGTCTTTTACTGGCGACCTGAGGACAAGCAACTGGCTGAACTGATTCAAAATCGGCTCAGCGAAAAACTTGGGCTGCGAAATCGTGGTATAAAGGCTGAATCTTTCGCTGTTTTGTTTTGGTCATCTGTCCCTGCGGTTTTGATTGAGTTGGCATTCATCTCCAACCGCCACGAGGCTCGCCGCTTGAGCAACCCACAATTCCGCGAAAAGGCGGCAAAAGTTCTGGCTAATGTCTTGGACGAGTGGCACTCACAAAAACGAAAAGGTTTGACCCAGTGACAACCGTGCACTTATTGGCTATACTTCAACCCGAAAACCCTCGTGGTGGAAAGAAGGTGACGGACCATGTTGCACAAATGGGCGCTGTTCTTCTTGGCTGGGTTGATGAGTTTTGGGTTGCAGCAGAACGAGTGGCATTTTATTCGCTTCGGTAGGGAAATCGTTGGTGCCCGAATTGAAATTGATGCTAACGCTTCTGCTCGGACAGTCTACGATGAAGAGGCGAGGGGTTGGGTGTTGAGGTTGGAAGTTTTGCGGGAAGGCGAAACTGCAGGGGTGAAGTTCCGCCCACAGGAAGGCGTTTGGAATCTGGTCCAATACGACTCCGTCTACTTCGAGGTTCGAAACCTCTCAGCACATCCGACAGTGGTTTACGGGAAGGTTGCCAACGGCGATTCAGAGAACTTGCTTGACAACTGTCGGATGGCGACCGTGTTAATGCCGAAGGAGCGAAAGATTTTGCGTGTTCGGCTTGTCCGTCGCCCTGAAGACCCCACCTTTGAGCCCTTTAAGGGTCAGTTCATGTATTACGACGCTATAAATGTCCGCGACAACACTGTTGATCCCTCAGAAATTCGCCTTGTGGAGGTTTGGCTTGACCACCCGAGGAAGGGACAAGTTTTGGAGATTCGTTCAATCTACGCCGCTGGCACAGGTCAACCTGCTCCTGTCCCCTTCTTCCCGTTCGTTGACAAGTATGGTCAGTATATCCACTCCGACTGGCCGGGCAAAATTTACAGCGACCGCGACTTTCTCCCCCAAATCCGCGAGGAACAGAAGGACCTTTCAGACTGGCAAGGTCCCAAGGATTGGTGCGAATTTGGCGGTTGGGCGAAAGGACCGAAATTTGAAGCCACAGGCTACTTCTATGTCAAAAAGGTCAACGGCAAATGGTGGTTCATTGACCCGCACGGTCACTTGTTCTGGTCGTATGGACCCACCGGCGTTGGGTTTGGTGGCGACTTGACGAGGATTTCAGGACGGGAGTATTGGTTCAAAGACCTGCCCGACCCCAAATCAAAGGAGTGGGGAAAATTCTACCACCGCCGCCCGGAGGCACTCTTTTTCGATTTCGCAGCGGCTAATCTTTACCGAAAATATGGCAGCAACTACACGCAAATTGTTCCCGAACTGCTCCACCGTCGGCTCAGAAGTTGGGGCTTCAACACCATTGCCAACTGGTCGGCACCCGAAGTTTACCTGCTCCGCAAAACGCCATACACTGTCGCCATTCACTACGGTGGACCTTGGATACCCAACTACAAAATGCCCGATGTTTTTCACCCTGAGTTCGAACGAACCTTGAGAGAACGAATGGAACGGGAACGGCACACTACCGCCAACGATCCATGGAACATCGGCTATTTCGTGGACAATGAACTCTGGTGGGGATGGAGGGCAAGAGCAGCTGCAGTTGGTGAAGCGGTCATGAAGTCTGGTCCGGAAGTAGCCAGCAAGCGAAGGTTCGTTGAGATGCTTATGGCTAAGTATGACCGCATCGAGGTTTTCAACAAGGAGTGGGGCGTTGATTTTTCGTCTTGGGACGAAGTTTTGCGGAAGCCTTTTCAGCCCAACATGAACAACCCGCAAGTTGTCAAAGACTGCGGCGATTTTGGTATGGTCTTTGCCGAACGGTATTTCTCCACCGTCCGGCGAATTGTAAAAAGCGTAGCGCCAAGGAATTTGTATCTTGGCTGTAGGTTTCACGGTCACATTGACCCAGCGTTGGTCCAACTTGCGTGGGAATACTGTGATGTCGTTTCCTACAATGTCTATGACAACCCACCTGACCAAAGGGTCAACCAATACAGGCACCTTGACATTCCCATTTTGAGCAGCGAGTGGGGTGTCAGTTCCGACCCACAGCAGACGCCTTTCAGGAGTTCACGGATCTTGTCCCCAGACCCGCGCCGTCGCGCCCGTGACATGGAACGATACTTTGAAGTTGCTATCCGCCACCCGATGATTGTCGGCGCTCACTTCTTCCAGTTCCGTGACCAACCCCTCACGGGAAGACCCGACGGTGAGGCAGTTTTGAGGGGCTTTGTCAATGTCACTGATACCCCTCACTTCGACCTCGTGCAAACCAATCGCAGGATAGCCTACGACCTTTACAGCAAGCGCTTTGGCAAGTGAGCGAGCGAGATTGAGTTGAGGCAAAGGTTTAGTCGCGTTGGAAGCGATACACGAACTTAGTCGGGTTGAGGTGATGGTTATGGCAAAGTGGCTGTGGTTAGTGGCGTTCGTGACATTCTTCTGCCCTGCCTCTTTTGCCCAAAGGTTAGAACTCAGCCTTGACGGGCAATGGGAGTTTGTAACGGTCAAATCTTTGGACGAACCACCTCCAACCCAAGGTTGGAAGCCAATTCAGGTGCCGGGAACTATTTACGGCTACAACTACGAACGGGCGTGGTTCAGGCGAAAATTTTTTGTCCCTAAGGAGTGGCAAAGCCGACGCCTTATCCTTCGCTTCGGCGGCGTGAAATACAACAGCCGCATCTTTGTCAATGGAAAGTATGTCGGCGGTTACTTTAACGGTTATGACGCCTTTGAAGTTGACATCACTGAAGCGATTCGCTTTGGAAGCGACAACGAGTTGCTTGTCGGAGTCCACGATTGGACGGGAGTGTTCGTGGGCGAACCGGTGGATTTCGTGAAAGAGCGGCGCCCTGATTTGAGGGAAACACCGCAAGACCGAGTTATTGCCCCTATAGGAGGACGCTTCGCCGATTATGGCATCTGGGATAGCGTGGTTTTGAGGGTTGTCCCGTCCGTCCACTTTGCAGACCTCTTCATTCGCCCACTCATCAGGCAAAACAAGCTTGAAGTTGATGTCACTGTCGTTAACGCAGGCAAAGAGAACTTCAACGCAACTTTACATGCCCGCATTTTCCTCTGGGACGGCAAAGAACGGGGGAAGGATGGGCAGTGGGGGGTGACTGGGAAACCTGTTGCTTCGTTCCCCGCTGTCCAACTTCAAGTTGACGGAGGTTCGCAAAAGAAGTTGACCATCAGTCTGAAAAACCCGCCCCTTGAGTTCTGGTTTCCGCACCGACCGAGGTTGTATGTCTTGGAACTGAGGTTTGACAAGCCCAACACAGATGTGCTGCGCGAGAGGTTTGGGTGGCGAGAGTTTTGGTGCCAAGGGGGAGACTTCTTCCTCAACGGGAGAAAAATCCACTTGCTCGCAACTTCTTGGTGGCCACCGATTCAAGGCGTCACCCGAAATTTCGTTCGGGAACAACTTCAAGGCATCAAAGCAATGAACGCTGTGGCGTTCCGAACCCACACCCAGCCATGGCAGAAGGTTTGGTATGAAGTTGCCGACGAAGTTGGGTTGTTGATGATCCCTGAGGCAGCCATATGGAACGATGACACTGTCTATCGGGTTAACGACCCTCGTTTTTGGGAGAACTATGCAGCCCACTTGAGGGCTATGGTGCGAAACTTGCGAAACCACCCTTCCATCGTTATGTGGAGTTTGACCAACGAGTTTTACGGTCCCAGAGCCAACGACGACGCCCCGGAAGTTGAAGCCAACTTGGCACGAATGGGTCTCATCGTCAAGTTAGAAGACCCAACGCGAGCGATCACTTACGAGTCAGATGGTGACCCCGGAGGCGTTGCCGATGTCATCGGCATCCACTACCCAAATGAATTCCCATCAAGGCGGTTGTGGCCCAACGATGCCTTTTGGATGGATGAGCCTCGCTTCATCACGGGTGGCGGTGGGATGTTTTGGGACAACAAACCTTTCTTCTGGGACCGCCGAAAGCCCCTTTACATCGGCGAGTTCCTTTGGGTCCCATCGCATGACCCATCAACCCAAACACTCTTCTTCGGCGACGAAGCCTACCGTGACCACCGAACTTATTGGCTGAAGGCAAAAGCCATCGCTTGGCGAATGCAAATCCTCGCTTATCGTCACTATGGGGTTAGCGGCATTTCGCCTTGGACTGTCGTTGAAGGTGGCGACCTTAACGAATCCAACCCCCTTTGGGTCGCTCAAAGGGATGCGTTCAGACCACTTGCTGCTTTCGTTCGGCAATATGACAGTCGCTTCTTTTCGGGCGAAAAGGTGAGCCGCTTGATTGAACTTTTCAACGACACCTTGTTTGACCTTCCCAAAGCCTTGTTCCGATGGCAACTTTTGGACGGAGGCAAAGTGATTGCGGAGGGCAAGGAGACTTTAAAAATGTCAAGTGGTTCGCACATTGAACGAACCTTGACACTTCCTCTGCCCAAAGTCCAAAGCAGGAAAACCCTCAACTTGAGACTGGAACTTGAAGCGAGCGGCGTAGCCCGCTTCCGCGAAATTTTCCAGATTGAGGTCTTCCCGAAAGTCTCGCTGACCTTGCCGACTAACTTGGCACTTTACGACCCGCACGGGAAACTTGAACCGTTGCTGGGGGCACAAAGAGGGAACTTTGTCCGCCTCAGCCATCTCACGGATTGGGACGGGAAATCTGTGCTGGTCATAGGTCCTGAAGCCCTGAAAGGTCAGAAGGCAAGCGAGTTCATCGTTGGGGCTTCCGATGAGAATGCGATGTGGTTGGCAAGGAAGGTGCAAGAAGGCGGTCGCGTGCTCGTCGTAGAACAGACTGACGAAGCGTCTGGGTTGTTGCCAGTGCAACTTTCCAAGCAGTCTTCAACGATGGCTTTCCCCCATTTCCCTCACCACCCAATCACCAAAGGACTGTCGGCTGAGGATTTGCGTTGGTGGCGAGGCGACCACATCGTCAGCCACTACGAACCTATCAGACCACATTGTGCCGGGATGCTTCCCCTCGTTGTCACAGGTTCTGGCACGGGAGTTTCGCATGCGCCGGTCGTTGAGGTTCGGCAAGGAAACGGAGTCTGGTTGATTTGCCAGTTAAAGGTCGTCAGCAAATTTGAGACCGAACCGATGGCACGGCTAATGCTCCAACGAATGCTTAACTACATCGCAAGTTACGAGCCACCCAAAGGCGCTGTTGTTTGTTTCGGTCCGACAAGCCTCCGCGAGAACCTTGACAGACTTAGGGTTGATTGGGAACCGCTCAGAAGTTGGGACGAACTGGTTTACCCGAAGGTCAGGGTGCTCGTCTTACAGTCCGACGGCGAAACGATTGTCCGGAACATCGCCAAGGTTCGCTCCTTCCTTAACTCGGGCGGAACAATTGTTTGGCACCGTCCAAACCAGACCGACTTTGAAAAGGTCAAGGTGGCTCTCAACTTACCCTTGACAATGCAACCCTACAAGGGAGCAGCGTTGAGGGCGGAAGGAGAAGGTGAGTTGCTCAACGCTTTGTTCCGTGAAGACCTTTACTGGCTCGGACCTGTGAGCGGACCAGAATGGGAGCCCGCACCATTGGCGATGGACATGGCTGAGGCAACTTTCATGCCGGAATTGACTTTGGCTTCGGCAAAGAAATTTGAGGCTGAAGTTAACGCAAGGCTTGAGGGGCAAGGTGTCGGGGTCCAAGACGAAGGCATTTACTTCTGGACAAACGGGCGAGTTCATTGGCAAGTGGACTTCCCTAAGACCAGCAAATACTACTTCGCTTTGATGGCGACGGGGACACCTGTTGAGGGAGTTTATCCCTTCGTTGAAATTCACTTGGATGGTGAGAGGGTTGGGATGCTTCACATAAGCAGTGAGAAACCAAACCTGTTCGGGCATCTCTTCCACGCAAAGGCAGGCAAGAGGCGGTTGACAATCGCTTTCATCAATGACGCTTGGCGCCCACCAGAGGACCGTAATCTCTGGGTTGATTACTTCCTGATTTCGCCGGTGGAAGGCGAAACCACGGTGGACATGCTTACATCACCGCCAGCGTTGGTAAGCGTCCCGGTTGGCAAAGGAAGGTTGATCTTGAACGCAATTCGGTGGGACGAAGCAGGACGAAATGGCATGAAGGCTCAAAGGTTCTTCGCGACTTTGCTGACCACCCTTGGGGCTAAATTCCAGAGAGCCGCCGAAGTGAGCGTCATTGAAGCGGAATCCATGAACCCGCAGCCAAATCTACAGTGGTTCCGACGAGAGACGGATCACATCTACATGGGCACCAACGGCTATGTGGAAGCGAAAACTAAAATCGTCAAGGGCGGAAGATACCGCATCGGGATTTGGGCGAAAGGGACAGCGATGAAAGGCGTTTACCCAGTTCTCGCATTGGAAATTGATGGCAAAGAAATCGGTCGGGTTGAATGCCGCAGCGACGAATGGAGTATCCATTTCGTCACCGCCGAACTGCCGCAAGGGGATTACACCTTTAGGCTTCGGTTCATCAACGATGCCTATGACCCAATTGCAGGCGAGGACAGAAACTTGTGGGTTGACAAGATTGAGTTTGAACCGGCGCAATAGCCTCAGCGGAATTGGAGCCTAAAGCCAACGCTTCAAGCCATTGCAAACGATGGGGCTTTTGTCGCCGAAATTCGCAAAATAAAGTTCGGGTATGAGAACTCAGGCGCAAGCAGTAAGGGGTGATTGACATGGGGACGAAGGGGTTGACAACCCTTGCAGGAATGTTGAGCGCGTTGGCAATTGGGGTGGTGATTTCCGTGCGAGTAGCGAAAGGTCAGTGGGCTAAGCAAGTTGCGGTGAGCAACGAGAAGATTCGGCTAACGGTTGAGTGGATGGGCAACGGCTATGGGGTCGCAAACCTTTTCGTCCGCTACAAGCAGCGATGGGTCCCCCTCGCTCGTTGGCAACCACTCACATTCATCGTCTACGATGGGAAGGAAGGCGAAAGAGAATGGACACCGCTGTTGCGACGAGCGACCGTTCAACGAAATCGCTTGCTTCTCTCCGACGGATTAACTGACCCAGATGGTGGTGAATGGCAAGTAAAGTTGACCGTTTCCCTCGTCCCCGATGAACCTGTGATGAAAGTTCGGTGCGAATGGCAATGCAACAGCGACCGACAGTTGAAAGCGCTGTGGGGTTCAAATTTGCTTGTCGGTGAGGGCAACGAAAAACTTTGGGGCTTGTTGCCCGGCGTTGAGTTCCTTTACGATGGCGAACCATCTTCCAACCCACGCGATTTCGCCCCACCACAGCACGACCGCAGGACGCCGAACCCCAAGAAAGTCACCATCCCGCTGATGGCGATAACTGTCGGCGGTGAAAATCTCGCTCCACCGAAAGATGCCGACAAGTTCTTCTGCCCAGACTCGCTGTTTGACCTGCCCAAACTTTCCCGCAAGCCCGCTCAATTGCCACCCATCACTGTTGCCCTTTTGTGGAACCCTTTGCAACGATGGGACGGCGAACGGATTTTGCCCTCGCTTCGGTTTGAGAGCCCAAGCGCCGAAAGCAAAGGACATCGGCTCGGTTTGTTTATCCCGTCGTGTCCCGATTTCGTCCCCGAAAATTCCGACCGAGCCACAAAGCCTTACCATCTTCGGGCAGGGCAAACTTTGACTTTGGAATGTCAAATCGCTGTTGAGTTCGGAGACATCCTGACAGCGGTGCGTCGTTGGTTGAAAGAAGTTGGAGGGCTTCCCAAGCCCAACCCAGCGCCGCGCGACTTTGAGCAACAATTGGCTCTTGACAGATACGGCTTTTTGCACACCGTTTGGGACGAGCAAACGCAAAAGTGGCGACACTGTGTCGGTTGGGCGCCACACCACACCCCAGGTTTCGCCACGCTCCTTTGGTTCAACGGGCACATCACGAAAGACGAAACGGGCAAAAAACAAGCATTGGAGCGAGTTCACCGCGTTGCTGAATTGATGCTGAAAGACGGTGGTGCAGGTTTGTTCATTTCAACTGCCAACTGCCACATCATGCGTTGGGAATTTCCCTTCCATTACGGCTACTTGCCTGACGCCATTTCAGCCCTTGACAAATTTATCCGCAATTTAATTGCCAGCCAGCGACCTGATGGAAGTTGGCGATTTGAACCCGCTAACGAAAAGCAAGCAACTCTGGGGCGCAAAGGCGATGCCGTGTTGGGCACGATGGCGCACAACACTGCCATGCTTTTGCGATACGCCCGCATCACAGGCGATGCCGAAGCATTGAAGGCAGGCGAGAAGGCACTGCGCTTGATGGAGCAATTTCGCGTCCCTCGCGGTGGTCAAACTTGGGAGTGCCCGATGTATGAGCCCGACATTTTGCCGGCGGCTTGGGCAGTCGCTGCATACCTTGAAGCCTTCTGGGCGACGGGCAATCCCCGTTGGCTTCACGATGCAGTCTATTGGGCAGAAACAGGCGTGCCATTTGTTTACCTTTGGCAGTTACCCGACCGACCGATGATGTTAGGGGCGACCATCCCTGTCTTCGGTAGCACCTTCTACACCCACTCGTGGCTTGGAATGCCCGTTCAATGGTGTGGGCTCGTTTACGCCTATCAAATTCAGCGACTGGCAAAAACGCTGGAGCGCCATCGTCCCAAAGCGAACGGCTCACCGTTGCCGTTGAGTTTGAACTTTACCCCGAAAGATTGGAAACAGTTGGCTGAACTCATCACCGTCAGCGCGCAGTATCAGCAATTTGATGAGGGCGAACTAAAAGGCACTTACCCAGACAGCATCACCGACTTCATCCGCCGCAACCCCGCTTTCATCAACCCTGAAGACATCGCCGTCAATGTGTTGGCGCTGAACGGCTTTGACCCTGACATCAAGACGGTGTGGTTAAAGGTCGGAAGGCGAATGTTGGTCATCAGTTCGGGCGCTGAAATCGTGGATGCCCGTTCAGGTCGGAAAGGTTTGCAATTGCGCCTTCGCTACTTTGCAGGCGAGGTCAGCCACACTGTCATCACCAACGCATCTGAACCTAAAGCCATCTTGGTGGACGGTCAACTGCTCCCTCGCTCCAATACTCCCGTTCATCGCACCCCAAGTTGGTGGTGGGACAACAAAAAACATCGCCTTTATCTTGTTGTATCGCACCAAAGGGACGAAGTTGCTATCATCGTAAAGTGAGCGAGGGATTCGGAGGTGCACACTGCTTGGGTAGAAAGAAGCGGAAACCATCAACGGACGAATGGGATGCGGTGGTGGAAAGGGCGAAAAAGTGTATCCCGTCGGTGGAGAAAATCTTGGACGAGGCATTAACCGCTCTGTCGCTTGACAAAGATTTCATCTTTTGTTGTTTTGGCGAGGCGTTGCAGCAAATTGATGATCAGGCGACGAAAATTTACCTTGAGTATGAGCGCCAAGCGATGGAGTTTGCTGCACGGGAATGGTTAGAACAACGGCGTGAACAACTTCAACAAGATTGGGAACGCTTATCGGCACTCTTGCGAGAGCACGGATGGGACACCTTCAAACAGGAGGTCATGCCAGTGTTCATGGACTTCGCTCAGTTAGTTCAAAGGCTTGAGAAAGACTTAGGCAACATGAGGAAAGCACGAGGCGGAATGACTTTTGAACGAGCCGTTGAAAAGTTGCTGTCAACGATTGCAATCCCTTGCGAGAGACCGAGGGAACGGGAAGCCCAAAGGAAGTTGGAACGCATTGACCTTGTATCGCCTGATGTGAAGACCGCTCTCAACGAACCTGAACGGGCTATTTTCTTGACGCTCAAGCGCACTTTGCGGGAGCGTTGGAAACAAGAAGTGCCTGCTGCACAAGGAAGGCGCTGCTGGCTTTTGACCATTGATCCTGACATCTCGGAGGCAAAGGCTGACGACATTCACCATAGAGGCTTAAAGGCTTTCGTTCCTGAAAAGGTCGCTGTCCAGTTAAGACAGAAAGGCAAAATTTGGGTGCGGTCTTTGAACGAACTGCCTAAAGCGTTGCGGAAAGCGCTTGGGGGTGAAACAAGGTGCTAACCGATATTGAGGCGTTGAAAGGCATTGACTGGACATTTCGCGGCGTGAAAGCAAAAGAGGGTATTCACGGTTTGCACAGTTACCCTGCGATGATGGCGCCACCTGTCGCCAAGAAATTGATTGAAGCACTCAGTCAACAGGGTGACACTGTGTTTGACCCCTTCTGCGGGTCAGGGACGGTCACCACAGAAGCCATCCGATTGGGTCGCCACGCAATTGGCTATGACATCAATCCTTTGGCACTTCTCATCGCTGAAGTGAAGGCGACGCCTATCATGCCACGACGCCTTTGGCAAGCACTGTCACAAATTGAAAGCAACCTGCAAGGATTGGGTGAAGTTGAGATACCGATGTTCGCCAACATTGACTACTGGTTCAAGCCCGAAGTGCAAAAGCAGTTAGCACGGTTGAAAGCAGCGATAGACGCACTGGAAGATGAGGCAGTTAAAAAGTTCAGTCTGGTCGTTTTCAGCCGCGTTGTCCGAGAAGCAAGCAATACTCGCCCTAACGAATTCAAGTTGTTCCGACTGCCACCCGAAAAATTGGAGCGGCACAATCCAGATGTCTTTCACCTTTTTCATCAACGCTTTGCGGAGTGCGTTGGCATCATGAGCGATTGGTGGCGAGAGGTTGGCAGTTCGCTTTTAAAGCCGCAATTGAAACTTCATGACGCTCGCCAACCTTTCCCTTTGCCTCCCGAAAGCGTTGACCTTCTTTTGACTTCTCCGCCTTACGGGGATGCCCGAACGACAGTTGCTTACGGTCAATTTTCTCGCCTGTCCCTTCAATGGCTTGGGTTGTGGCGGGAAGATTTAGACCGACTTAGCCTTGGCGGTCATCTTCGTTCCATGACGGTGCCTATCCCAACCCTGAAAGAAGTGTTAGAGGAAATTGCCAAGGTTTCCCCGAAACGGGCTAAGGAAGTTGAGGCGTTTTATGCCGACCTTTACGACTGCCTGCGAAACATCGTGCCTGTAGTGAAACGAGATGGTTTCGCCGTTTTCGTCATTGCTAACCGAAAAGTCAAAGGGGTAAAGTTGCCGACGGACAAAATCATCGTGGAGATGTTGCCCGAATTTGAGCTCATCGCCACTTTGCCCCGCCAAATCCCCAACAAACGGATGCCTTTGCGTAACAGCCCTTCCAACATCCCTGGCGAAACGGACACGACAATGTTAGAAGAGCACATTGTTATCCTGCGAAAGAATACAACGCTTCACCCCTCAACATCCACATTCCATCAGTTGCGCCTCTTGGAAAGGAAGGGGCGTTGTCAGGGACAGTAAAAGGAACACTTTACGCTGATAGCAGTGGTCACAAAACAGAACTGAAGAAAGTTGCTGCGAGATGACGAGTAGGCACTCCTTAGGAAGCAGGAAAGCGTATTGAAGGAACGAGCCAAAGTGAGGTGCTTCCATTGAGGCTTGACACGAGGGTCATCTTCGGCTATCATTTTTTCTCGGCAATTCATAGCGCAAGAGGAGGCGGGAATTGTGCATTGGTTTGATTACTGCGCTCCAGAGGGATTGGAGGAAGCGTTGGACATATTCGCGGAGTATGGCGAGAGAGCAAAGGCATTGGCAGGCGGAACAGACCTAATCATCTTCATGGAGAAAGGTCGGCTGAAGCCGGACTTGGTCGTTGAAATTCCCTTCCGCCCGCCTTTTGTCGGAGTGGAAGCAACAGACAGCCATATCCGGATTGGCAGCCGCACTACTATGAGGGAACTGGAGACATCATTCCTCATTCGGGAGAGGATCCCCATACTTGCTGAGGCAGCGAGTAAGGTTGGGTCATTACAGATTCGCAACTTAGCAACGATTGGCGGAAACATTTGCACGGCATCTCCGGCAGGTGATACGCTTCCTGCTTTATTGGTTTTGGATGCGTCGGTAAGGCTTGTGAGTAAGGGTGGAGAAAGAACGATCCCGCTTCGCGAATTCTTCCTCGGTCCAGGCGAAACTGTCCGCCGAGCCGATGAACTGCTTACTGAAGTGATAGTGCCCATACCGCCTTACCGCTCAGGGTGGAGTTTCTACAAACTCTCAGTCCGCCGCTATATGGACATAGCAATAGTGAATGTAGCCTCCCTTGTCCAAGTGAACGAGGACGGGGTCATCACCGATGCCAAAATCGCACTCGGTTCGGTAGCACCCACCCCGATAAGAGCCTATGAAGCAGAAGAGAGGCTAAGGGGCAACACCATTAACGACATCCTCTTGGACGAGGTCGGGAAACTGGCTCAAGAGGCAAGCAATCCTATCACCGACCAAAGAGGGACTGCAGAATATCGCCGCATTATGGTTTACAGGCTTACCAAACGCGTTGTGAGAGGAGCATATGAGCAAGCAGTAGCGCAAATTCAATCGTAAATTCAGCGAAAGGAGGAAAACAAAGTGGGAGAATTCAAGGTGATAGGCAAAGGCGTCGTTCGCACAGACGCTATTGATAAAGTCACTGGTCGTGCCATCTATACAGCAGACTTGACTTTTCCGAGGATGATATATGGTGCCTTTGTCCGTAGCCCTTACGCTCATGCCCGCATCAAGCGAATTGATACCAGCAAGGCATGGAAGGTCCCGGGCGTAGTCGCAATCATTACCCAAGAGCAACTAAGCAAAGATTACGCGTTAGTTGTGGAGGAAGAGGTTCACGCTGCTGAAAGGGTTCGCAGGTTACTCGCTGGCGACAAAGTCAGGTATTACGGCGAAAAAGTCGCTTTAGTCGGGGCAGAGACCTTAGAAGCGGCAAAAGAGGCTGCCTCTTTAGTTGAAGTTGAGTATGAACCACTTCCTGCCGTAACGGACCCAAGAGAGGCGATCAAGGAAGGGGCACCTCTTATTTGGGAGGACCGAGAACCCGTTAGAGGTCCGAACGGCGAATTACTTTACAATGTGGTCTCGGAAAGCCACCATGAGGAGGGTAATGTGGAACAAGGCTTTGCCGAAAGCGATTATATTTTTGAGGACGAGTTCTATGTCCATCGGGTGCATCAAACTTACCTTGAACCTCAAGCCGCAATAGCGTCTGTTGATGAAAAGGGCAGGATCACTGTTTGGACTTCAACTCAGGGTATATTCGCTGTCCGAAGCAACATTGCAAGGTCATTAGGACTTCCCCTTTCGCACATTAATGTCGTTGGGATGACAATTGGTGGCGGGTTTGGTGCTAAGTTTGGTGGGATTGTTGACATTTATGCTGTCCTGCTGGCTTTGTTTACCCGACGACCCGCAAAAATCGTATACTCTCGTGAAGAGGACTTTTTGGACGCATCACCTGCTCCAGGTCTGTATGTGCGAATTAAAACGGGCGTCAAGAGGGATGGGACGATAGTTGCTCGGTATGTTTATGCCCTTTGGGATGTAGGTGTTGGTGGTGGTTCGTTGTGGGCAACCGGTGCTTTCGCCCGCCTATACAAAACCCCTCACATCAAGTGGGATGCTTACGAAGTTGCAACCAATACCCCACCAGTAGGCGCTTACAGGGCACCTGGTTACCCGCAAATACTTTTTGCGGGCGAAACTCAACTGAACAAAATCGCTTCCGAACTTGGAATTGACCCAGTTGAATTGAGATTGAAGAACCTGAAGGACGAACCTGGTTTCAAGGAAACCCTTCTAACGGTAGCGGAAAAGTCAAACTGGTTCAACAGGGAGAAAGGCGAAAACGAGGGATGGGGAATTGCTATGGGTTGGTGGCAAAATGCTTCCTCACCGGCGGCGGTATTCGTTTCAGTCCACGAAGACGGTTCAGTCAAAGTATTTTGCGGTTTAATGGACCTAACGGGAACCGAAACGGCAGTTTCCCAGATCATCGCTGAGACCTTAGGTGTCCGTTATGAGGATGTGACTTTTGTCAGGGGGGACACAGATTCTGCGCCTTTTGCCCCTCCAAGCGGTGGCAGCACAGTTACCTTCAGTGTCGGAAATGCCGCTAAGAGCGCTGCAGAAGATGCACTAAGGCAAATCCTTGAAGTAGCAGCCAATCAATTAGAAGTCAAGGTTGAAGATTTAGAGTGGGGAGATAAGCGAGTCTGGGTGAAAGACGACCCAGAACGCTCACTCAGTTACGCTGAAATTGCAAGGGCTGCAATGAGGTCAGAAATAGGACCTATTGTTGGGAAAGGGACTTTCAGTGCCAAACCATCCGACCCTAATGCCTTCGCTCAAGCAGTTAAAGTCCGTGTGGATGAAGAGACTGGGGAAATCACTGTCTTGGAGTCAATCCAAGCCTTAGATGTAGGTCGCGCTATCAATCCGATTCTTTGTGAAGGTCAAACAGAAGGTGGAACAACTCAGTCTATCTCTTGGGCAACCATGGAAGAGATGAAACACGACGAACAAGGTCGAATGATAAATCCCAACCTTGCTGATTACCAAATTCCGACCATAGCGGATGTGCCATCAAAGGTTCAAGTCTCTCTTTTAGAGTTCCCTTCAAAGCATGGTCCTTACGGTGCTAAGGGTATCGGTGAACCACCTATAACTGCTGGATTAGCGGCAGTTGTCAGCGCCGTTGCCGATGCGACAAAATTATGGGTGCATGAAGTGCCCGTCACGCCAGAACGATTGATCTTGGCTATGGAACAGTCTAAGGTGGGAGTGTGAGCCATATGACAGCATTGGAAATTTTAAACCTAACAGTTGAAGTTAATAGGTATCCGGTTCTTGACAATTTGACGCTGACGGTAGAGGAAGGAGAGTATATAAGCATTGTAGGGAACCGCAACGATGCCGAGGCGGTCTTAGAAGTTTTCAATGGTCAAACTCTTCCCATCAGTGGGGAAATTTGGATTTACAACTTACCCCCAAGGCAAGCATTCCAGCGCGGACTTATATGCCATGCGATCAATACCTTTGAATCTTCTTCTACGGTTTTGGTAATTGACTCATTAATTCCTTCCCCTCAAAAAGAGTCCTTTGTCATTGTTCATCCTACAATAAATCTTTTTAATAAATCTATTCAAAAGTTTCATAAACCTATCGAAATAGTAATAGAAAGGAGAGATATGATGTTATGAAATCAGAGCAGCGATATATATACATTACGTTACTTTACGTTGTAATAGCTATCTTCATTAGTCAAATGACTATTTATAACGTTACTTTAACTAATCCGGTGATTACTTCCTATTCTGTGGTTTGGTTATCTGTTCTACTGTACAATATAATCACTCTTTTAATTATCACTAAAACCATGAGTAACGTGGTTATAGATAATTATGTTGCTATAGTGAGATATATAACATTTCCTCCTTTGGTTAGTTTCTTGTTAATAACCTTAAAAGACGTTACTATAACAAAAGAATTGAACGTCTTGGCTTATATTAAGTTCTTATTAACGTTGTTAATTATCTCATTATTCGCTAGTCTGACTTATTTTTTGCAGGTTAGTTTTCAAAAGTATCGTGTCTTGTGGATTATTGGATTCTTGGGAACTATAATTCTATCACCTTTACTGGTAGAATCTAGAATTTTTGTTAGAGATTTGAGATTTAAGTCTTTATTGGATTTTTGGAATTGGATTGTGCCTTATCAATCGATTGAGCAACTACGTCAATTTGTTTTTCTTGAAGGATGGCAAGGTTGGGAAACTGCATTGATATCTACTATACACTTGCTAATTTATTGGTTTGTCATTGCTTCCATATGCCTTTATATTCGCCAATTTCAATCAAGTTGGAGGTCAACCTAAGTTACTGAAGGTGATGATTATGCGGAAATATTATCCTATTGCAATTTTGTTATGTCTTTGGCTAATCATTACAATCTTTGTCAATTTTAAATCTGCTTCAGTAGCTATCTCTGAGCAAACTAATGGGTATCGCGTGTTGGGTAGACTGATTGCGAAGACATTGTGGCAGCAATCAGAGATCTTTCGGGACACTGGGCGTTGGTGGATGGTGCTTCCGCTCTTGCGCATCACGACTTTCTTAGATCCAACTTTTGCTGAGGCTTTTGATTTCGCTGGATGGCATGTTGCCTATAACCTTAGAGCAGAAGAGAAAGACGAGCGGCAAAGAGTTCAGTGGGTGAAGTTAGGCATTCAGGTTTACGAAAAAGGCTTAGAACGTTCCCCCAACGACTTCAGCCTCCTATTCGGATTAGGGTGGACCGCTTACGATAAGTTAGGCGATACCGTTTTGGCAGCATATTACCTTGAGCGAGCCCTAAATGCTCCCGGAAAGTTTACGAAGGACATAGATTGGGTTCGCCATATGTTAGCCCATGCTTATGAACGAATGCCAAACATGAGGCTTGCGTTGAAGCACTGGGAGGAGGCAGCGTTGGACGCCCCATACAACCCGGTGGCGCGGGGAGCAACTATCACCATCGAGGAACGATATACTGCCGCAGAAGCAATGAGCCAGAACGGTTACTATGAGGAGGCAATCCAAATCTTGGAAAACATCATCAGACATCCTAACAAGAAGTTCGCCACTATTCCTCGTCACATGCTGGCACAAATCTACAAAGAGATGGGAGATTTGGAGTCAGCCTACGCAATAATGAAGCAAATGACTGAGTGGCACAAACTTGAACCCCGTGCCGAGTTCAAGGCCGAGCAACTTGAACAACTGCTCAGACGAAGGCGCTTGCAGTTGCGAGAATAGTGACTATGAATTCGTTATCCAATCTTGTCTATGTTCCCCAAATACGGTCTAAGCACCTCAGGGATAATGACGCTTCCATCGCGTTGCTGGTAATTCTCCAAAATTGCTGCCAGAGTGCGTCCAACTGCTACTCCTGAACCATTGAGAGTATGGGCATAACGGGGTTTGGCGCCACGATAGGGTCGGTAGCGCAAGTTCATTCGACGGGCTTGGAAGTCTTCACAGTTGCTGCAAGAGGAAATTTCCAACCACCGGTTCATACCCGGCATCCAGACCTCAATGTCGTAGGTCTTCGCTGCAGAAAAGCCCATATCACCCGTGCACAAGAGAACAACTCGGTGGGGCAAACCCAGCAACTCAAGGACATGACATGCATCTCTGACCATGCTCTCAAGTTCTTCGTAACTTTGCTCAGCCGTCGTGATTTTCACCAACTCAACCTTGTTGAACTGATGAACTCTGACGACGCCTTTGATGTCTTTGCCGGCAGCGCCTGCTTCCCTGCGGAAACAAGCGGAATAACTGACATACTTCAGCGGCAAATCATCGGCGTCCAAAATCTCTTCCCGGTGCAGGTTCGTCACGGAAACTTCGGCGGTGGGGATGAGCCACAAGTTATCCCGCTCGCAGAAATACATCTCTTCGCTGAACTTGGGCAATTGTCCAGTCCCTTCCATGCAGTAGGGTTTAACGAGGAACGGCAAAAAGACTTCGGTGTAACCGTGTTCACGGGTGTGAAGGTCAAGCATGAAGTTGATGAGGGCGCGCTCTAAAGCAGCACCCAGACCTTTCAGACCATAGAACCGAGAACCTGAAAGTTTGACGCCTCTTGCGAAGTCAATAATTCCCAGTTGTTCTCCGATTTCCCAATGTGGTTTGGGCTCAAAATCAAACTGACGGGGTTCACCCCAAGTCCTGACAACGACATTTCCAGTCTCATCGCTTCCCACTGGCACACTTTCGTGAGGTATGTTGGGCACAATCAAAAGGGCTTGTTCCAACTCACCTTCAATTTCTCGCAACTTCGCATCCAACTCGCCAATGCGTTCACCCACTTGCCTCATTTCCTCACGAAGTTCCGTCACATCTTTGCCCTCTCGCATCATCATTCCGATCTCTTTTGAGACGACATTCCTTCGGTGCTTGAGAGCTTCAACTTCGGCGATAATCTGCCTCCTTTGCTCGTCCAAAGCGAGAATACGGTCAATCAACTCGTCGTAGTTGTCCCCTCTCGTTCTCAGCCGTTCCTTGACGAATTCTGGTTGTTCGCGTATCAATCGTATGTCCAGCATGGCAATACCTCCTTTGAAATGGCAGTGGGTAGCGAATCTCAACGCGAAATCCCTGACGCTCTTTGCAATTTTTCTGCTTGCTCAAAAGCCTTATTGAGTGCCTCTCCAAATCTTAACCAGTCTCCTTGCTCTCGGGCTTGCTTAGCATCTTGCAAGTGTCTCAGCAACTCCATTATTGCTTCGGGATTGTCAATCGGTGATGGGTGACCAGTGATTGGGGTTCTGCGACGGGATTGAGGGGTGGGAGTTAGTGTTCCGTCATGAACGGGAGTTTGGAACAATTGCGTTAAGGCATCCCATAGGTCTTCACCCATAACGACTCGCTTCCCCGCAGAGACGATGACCCGTTTGATTTCCGGAAGGGGCGTTTGTTCTGCTTGCAAGTAAACAGGCTCAACATAAAGCAGGCTGTTACCGACGGGGAGGATGAGCAGACTACCGCGAATGACGCGAGAACCCTGTTGGTTCCAAAGGCTGAAGTATTGCGAAATTTGTGCGTCGGCGTTAATTCGTGCTTCTATCTGCTGTGGACCGTCAACCAACTTGCCCGGTGGGAACTTGTAAATGAACAAGTCACCATATCTGTCGTAATCGCAATGTGCTGCCATCCAAGCGACCATGTTTTTATCGGGCTTGCCATAAGGTGTGAAGGGGATGAGGAGCATGAACCGATCCCTGCCATCGTCCGGCGAACGGATGACTGTGTAGTAAGGTCGGATTGGAACGGGCTTACCTTCAACACCACTTTGCTCTTGCGCAATCTCCCACGCATCTTCCTTCAAGTAGAACTGGTCTGGGTTGGTCATGTGATATAGGCACATCATCGTCGCTTGAACTGCAAAAAGGCTTTGCGGATAGCGAATGTGAGCCTTGATGTCTGGCGGCATTTCTTCTCGATTGCGGAAAAGGCTTGGGAATGCTTTCATGTAAGTCTTCAGCATCGGGTCTTGTGGGTCAAAGGCGTAAAAGCGCATTTCGCCCGTGTAGGCGTCAACGGTGACTTTAACAGCGTTTCGCAAATAGTTCACTCGGATTTGGGGAGAAATCGGGGTAGAGTAAGGGAAGTTAGTCGTCGCAGTGAAAGTATCCACGATCCACACAATCCGCCCGTCACTGGTGATAACAGGATACGGGTCTCGGTCAATGAGCAGGAAAGGCGCAACGGCGTTAACTCGTTCCAAGATACGGCGATACATCAGCAAACGGCTCTCAGGGGTGATATCGGTGTTGAGGAGCAATCCCAAGTCCATGAAGCGGGCGGCAAATAGCAATCTCCGCCACCAAGAACCGATAGGAACACCAGCATCGGCTTCATATCTCGTCTCCTTCCAACCGCTATACTCCTCGTCTCCCTTGCTTCGTCTTAATTCGCTACGCAGTGGATAATCAAACTCGGGCGCGCGGGTTCTTACGAGCACGAAGTCAGCGATAGTGTATTGGGAAGTTTGAGCGGTTTGAGGTTGTTGGTCTTCCGGAGTCGGGGGCGGAGGGGGTTGATTGCTTTGTGCCTGCGTTCCCTGTCCTGTCTGAGTTGGCGAGGTTTGTGGTTGAGCAGGTTGTTGTTGCTGGCGTCCCCTCACGAAAGGCTGGCGACGGCGGCGTTCTTCGGGTAAAACAAACTCGCCGAAGTAAATTTCTGGGCGCTGTATCCGATACGGGAAGATTTCGGCAACTTGAGGCGGGATGTCCTTGATGATGAAACTCGGTGATCCTTCCCCAGTGAATTCTGTGACCAATGACATAACAATCCCGTAGCCGTGAGTGTAATGGAGATGTCTGTTGACCCAAGTCGCAATCTGGTTCGGCAGGAAAAGTTCGCGTGGTGCAATGGCAACTTGCCTCAAACGACCGCCAATATAGTAGCGGTCATAATCAACGGCTGAAAAGCCATACTGCAAGTGGAGAGACTGCAACTGTGAGAAAGCATCCAGCAATTGGTCAATGTCCCACAACCTTATATTCGCCAAAGCCGTTCGGTGGAACTTGAGTTCGCTCACGGAAGGCATAGGCTCTCCGGGATGGTATCGGATGCGAACTTTGTCAAGGTTGTATGCGTAGCGGGTGAAAGCGATGTTGTGAACTAAAAAAGGTCGTTCCCGTTCCCGTTCATTAGGCTTGACGACAAAGGCTTGAATTATGGCTGGGAAAAGTAGACGACCAATCAACCAAGTCGCAAAAAGTGCTAAGAAAACGAACCTTAGCCGTTTCAAATTGCCCTTGCGCATTTCGGACAGGCAAAGCAGGGCACTGCCCAAAGAGACGAGCATCAGCAACCAAAAGGCTGGTCTCGTTCCGTAGACATCGGCGAATCCCGCACCAAACAGGACGCCCCGCCCTGAGAACAAAATGCTGTAGCGACCGAGGTATTGGGATAGGGCGAGGAGAAAAAGGAAAGCGGCGGTCACTGCGAGAAGCGGTCTCGCCGCGAAAACAGGTGCTTCCATCCCACTCTCTTCAAACCTGAGCAACTCATCGTAGCGCAACCTCAAAACCATCCCAATCAGCCCAAGCATTAGAGCCACCAAAGCGAATGTCACCCAAAACCGCAAGAATGGCAAAACGAAGACATAAAAGCCAATGTCGTGGTTGAAGATTGGGTCGGTGCGGTTGAAAGGGGTAGCGTAGAGGAAATGCATCAAGTAAATCCATCGGCTGCCAGCGATCAAACCCGCAATGGTTGCCAAAAAGATGCAGACACCAAGTGCCCATTTGTCGAGGGCTAAGTCAATAGCCATTTTGTCCGTGTCTCCGAAAAGTCGTTCCCTCAAAGGAGTGGGCACTTTCTCCGCAGCCTTGCGAGCGAGCAGATAGGGGGTGTAAACGAGGGCAAAAAAGACAGCAAAGCCGATGACGAACATTACAAATTGCCACAAAATCCTGCGGACGAAAACATCGCCGTATCCTTCCGAAGCAAACCACAACCCTTCAGCCCAAACACCCAACAACTTGACGACCACAAAAAAGATAGTAGCAGCGATGACCAATCTCCACAACCAAAGGTTGGTTCTCTCCATAGGGCGGACGACCTCCAATTTGTCGTGAACTATAAATCGTGCATTGCAATTTGGACGATTCTCGGTGCGCTCCTCAACCGAAACCCGTGACTTGTAACTTGCAAAATCTATTTTGCCACTTGAACTCCCTCTATGCTTCGAGGGCTCAAACCCGACGGGAATTGTGGGCAGTCAGGGTTCGTTTGACTTCAACTCGCAACCCAGATGTAGCCTTTGTTCAATATCAGCAATACAATTCCGCAATAGTAGGGTTTTGCCCTGACAAACATCGCAAAAGGAGGGCTGACAATAATGAAGCGAGAAAGCTGTCTTGCGAGGGGAACGACTGTGAGGAGCCAGATGGTAAAACTTCTTGAGTCAGGGGTGCTGTTAAGGTTTGACAGGACTTTGGACGAAACTTTGCAGCACGTAGTTGATGCCGCGAGAGTTGTTATTGGGGCTAAGTATGCGGCTTTGGCGGTCTTAGGCGAAGATGGGCAACTGTCACGGTTTTTCTACTCTGGCTTGAGCGAAGAAGAGGCAAGGAAGATCGGAGAACCACCTAAAGGTCGGGGAGTGCTGGGACTGATCATAGAGGAAGGTAAACCGTTGAGACTTAAGGATGTCACCAAGCACCCCAAGGCTTATGGCTTCCCGCACCACCACCCTGCCATGCGGTCTTTCCTTGGGGTCCCGATCATCGTCAACGGGAAACCTTTCGGGAGACTTTACTTGGCCGAGAAAATTGGCGGACGAACTTTCACGAAGCAAGACGAGAAATTGGCTCTGCTTTTGGCTGCTCAGGCTGCTGCAACCATTGAACGGGCAATGTTAGCGGAACAGGCAAACCGAACGGAGAGGCTTGAACTTCTGAACGAACTTGTCAGCAAACTGAATCGTTCAACGGACGAGAAGAGCGTGTTGGAAACCGCAACGGAGGGTATCCACGCGTCGCTTCCTTTCGCTGAGGTGGCGACAGTCCTTTATCGCCCTGACGAGTCGTTGAGCCTCCTTTGTTTCCCTGAGGGTAGCCGGTTAGGGTTGCAACTCCGCCGACCGTGCTTGAAAGTGAACCGAACTCCGTTCGCTATCTGCATGCAGGAAAGGAAATCGGTCATATTGTCGGAAATCAGCGTGGAGAAAGCAAAAACGCCTTTCGAGCGATGGCTCGCTCGGCGCGGGTTCAGGAGTTTGATTGCCGTCCCCGTCGCCCTTGGCGAACAGGTTTTGGGAGTCATTTTCGCCGCAGCGGTTCAACCCGATGCATTTAGCCGCGATGATTTGACTTTCCTTCAGACAGTCTCAGACCATGTGGCAGTGGCATTGGCGAACGCTCGGCTTTTGCAAGAACTGAGAGAAAAGGAGCGGATCAGAGGTCTTTTGCTGAACAAAGTAGTGACTGCGCAGGAAGAGGAAAGGAAGCGAATTTCCCACGAACTGCACGACCAAATTGGGCAGTTGCTGACAGCATTGCTCATCCAACTTCAACTTCTGGAGCGGGACCTCAGCGAACCGTCGTTGAAGGACAGGTTGAAAGTGTTGAAGCAACTTGCTGAGGAAATTTCTATCCACTTGCACCACATCGCTTGGGAGTTGCGACCTCCGGCGTTGGACGAACTTGGCTTGTTGGCTGCGTTGGAGAGGGTGACTGAAGAATGGTCAAAGAGGTTCAACATCCCTTGCGAATTTGAAGCGAACGGTGCTTTCAATGGGCGAGTTGAGCCAGAAGTAGCAATCGGAGTCTTTCGGATTGTCCAAGAGTCCCTCACCAACATCGCCAAGCACGCGAGGGCGACCCACGCTCGCGTTACCGTTCAACAAGAAAACGGGGAGTTAGTCGTCACTGTGGAAGACAACGGTGTCGGTTTCAGGGTGAAGGATGTCATGCGGCACCCTGATGAGAACAAGCGGTTAGGTCTGCTGGGCATGATGGAAAGGGCTGCCATGCTTTCGGGAAAGTTGGACATTGAGTCAAAACCCGGCAAAGGCACAAAGGTCCAACTTCGCATCCCGCTGACGAAGGGCTGGTATCGCCGATTTAGGGCGAGCCCGAAAGTGAGTTGATTTGGCTTAGAACCGAAAGGAGGGGAAAGAGTATGCCTGAAGTGATTAGCGAACAAAAGGTGATCAGAGTGCTTATCGTCGACGACCACGCAATTTTGAGGGATGGGTTGAAAGCGTTGTTGCAAAATGAACCCGATATTGAGGTTGTGGGCGAGGCTGGGACAGGCAGAGAAGCGCTCAAACTCATCCGCCAACTCCGACCCGATGTCGTCTTGATGGACATCTCCATGCCCGATATGACGGGGCTTGAGGCTACCGAGGTCATCAAGAAGGGCTATCCTGAAATCAAAGTCATAGCCTTGACTGTCCACGAAAGCGAGACCTACCTCAAGAGGATGATGCAAGTAGGAGCCAACGGTTATGTTGTCAAGAGGGCTGCAGCGCAGGAACTGACCACAGCCATCAGGACGGTCATGCGGGGAGGTGTTTACATCCACCCTGACATCGCCAAGCAGTTAGTGAGCGAATTGACCAAAACTCAACCCACAAAACAAACCCGACAAAAGCAACTGAGCGAAAGGGAATGGCAGGTCCTCCGCCTCATCGCTTTGGGTTATACCAACCAGCAGATTGCTGACAGGCTGTCTTTGAGCGTCAAAACCGTTGAAACCTATCGGGCTCGGATCGCAGATAAATTGGGACTCCGCACCCGTGCGGAGTTGGTCAAATACGCCTTGCAACATGGATTGCTTGATGAGGAACCAATCACTTGATGGAGGGATGCGTCATGATTTACTCCCGCACTTGCCAGTATGCTGTCTGGGCACTTTTGGAATTGGCTCGTGAGCAGGGAAGTGACGGTAAGGGGTGGGTGAAGGCGGAACAAATCGCTCAAAACTTGGGTCTTCCGTTTCCGATGACGGCGAAAGTTTTGCAAATGCTCGTTCACGCCCACATCCTCGACTCGGTTCGTGGTCCAACAGGTGGTTTCAGGCTTCGCATCCCACCAGAGAAAATCAGGTTGCTTGATGTCGTCTTGGCAATTGACGGTCCTGAACTTTTTGAAAGGTGCGCTTTGGGGCTGCCGACATGCGATGAAGAGAACCCTTGCCCAGTCCACAACTGTTGGGTTCCCATCAGAGACCAATTGCGTGAACTCTTCAGCAAGACCACTGTTGCCGAATTGCTCAAGGCTTGGTCACCTCAAGTCGTTAAACGGGTTGCAGAAAGTTTCCGACCAATTTAAGCCTGAAAAAATGAGCGCTTAATGGTTGGGTGTCCAGCATGAGGAAACGCTTTTGGGCTGTTGTCATCGGAGCATTAGTCGGACTGGCGCTCCAACAGGTTATCGCTTTTGCGTCAGGGGAAAGTTGCAGCAGTTGAGGCATAACCGCAAGCCCCGTCGGGGCAGCCCTGTTCGGTGCCATCATCGGCTGGCTGTTGACAAGCGCAAAAAAGTAGGTGCAGGGTGCGGATTGTGTAAGTGTGTTCCAAAACTGCTCGTGCCATTGGCTTCAGCCAGTGAGGGACAAGGGGCACGGGACAAGGGACATGGGATTTAATGACGGATTTTTTGAGCGCCAAATTCATTCGGCGATTGGAAGGGCGAACCTCCGACCCTCGTCCCGCTTTAAGTCAGGTGACTTTAACACCCTGAACTTCTCACTTCGCACTCAGCACCCCGCACTTACTCATAAACCCGCATTTCAAACAACCTCGCTGATTTGTCGCCGTTAGTGGCATGGACGACTAGCCTGATACCTGTTGCCAACTGCGGTTCAAATTGATGGACTCGCTTGCGTTGGTAATTGCCTTCAACCTTTACGACCGTTTTTGCGCTATCACCATACAGCACTTGCAACTCATAGTCCCTCACAGTTTCCGGCTGCGGTCCCCAGACTATCCTCTTGTTTACCGCCTCCACGAAACTCAAGGTCAATTCTCGGTTCAAACCCGTGTCAAAGGTCAAATGCACCTCACGAATCCGTTTCGGTTCGCGGAAATGCAACTCAAGCCACTGGGGCATCGGTTGTGTTGGGTCTGAAGCCCACCGGTTTTTGCGCTCGTAAACGCCCCTGCTGACGCCATTGATGACATTGACCGCTTCATAGCCACGAACTTCGCTGGACGCTCTCACTTCAGCCGTTCGGGCAATGTCGTAAGGGTCGCTGTTGGTCACGCCGATAATGTAAGCATCCTGCTTGAGCAGAAGTTGTTGCAACTCTTTGATGGCTTCCTTACCGAGTTCCCTCGGTGTGCAATTGTGACGGACGCAAAGGGCGGCTGCTGTTCCGGCTGCTTGTCCCACTACGCTGCAAGTTCCCATCACGCGTGTGCTGCCGAAAGCGACATGTGTGGCGCTGATGTTGCGCCCTGCGAAGAGCAAATTGTCAATGTTGCGTGAGTAGAGGCATCGGAACGGGATGTTGTAAAGTGGAACATGGACAGAGGTGTTGGGTGGTTCTTTCGTGTCAATGCCTTCAGGTGGGTGAAGGTCAATAGGCCAGCCACCGTAAGCGACACCATCTTCAAAAACTTCTCCCCGCTGCAAGTCATGTTGGGTCAGGATGTAGTCGCCAATGAATCGCCTGCTCTCTCGCTTGCCCGGCAGAAAACCGAGCCACTCAAGAGCCCAATTTTCGCTTTCGGGGTGCAAGCCAGAATTTTTGATGTGGTCCCAAACGCCCAACGCTATCGCTAAAAGTTCATCGCGAATTCGTTCGTTGTCCTTAATCGTGTCAAGTTCGCCTCCCCACTCAATCCACCAGTAGCCGTATCCCCAGTATGTGTGCGGTCGGTGAGGCAAATCCTCGCAGCGTGGGAACTTGCGAATCCAATCGGGAGGCTTGAAGGGCATGGGTCGGTCGTATTTTCGGGCGATGAAAAGGACGCTGCTTCCCAAAGTTTTCTCGTCGGGTTTCGGCGGCGCTAAAGATTCACCGAATTCGTCTCGTCCTTCTCGTCCTTTGCGAAACTCTGCTCCTGCCTCTACTCCCAGCCGACCGTCACCGCTGCAGTCAATGAAAATCTTGCCCCTGACGGTGAACAAGTCTTCTGTGCTATTCCGCAAAGCAATGACGGCGCCGATGCGGTTTTCGCTTGCCATTTGAACTCCAATGCAACTTGTGTTGAGCAGCAAAGTTATGTTTGGTTCGCGCCGAACCCACTCGTAGAGGAGCAAATCCCACATGCTGGCGCTCCTTTGTGGATTGCGGACAGCGCATTCTAAACGCAACTCTTCCAAAATACCCGTTTCGCGTGCATCGGTGTCTTTTCTACTTCCGTGACAATCGGCGCCGACTATGTGCATGCGGATTTCGCTGGACGAATTGCCACCAAGAACAGGGCGGTCTTGAATCAGCACGACGGACGCTCCGTTGCGGGCTGCTGCGATGGCAGCACAAACACCTGCCATTCCACCACCCACCACGACGACATCTGCCTCCAAGAGTTTCCTCGTTGCAACCCGACTTTCTCCTAACGAAACCATTTCCTTTTCGCCTCCTTGTGTTGAGAACTCGTCCCCAAGCGAGAGACCAAGTGAGCCAAACGCTATTGCTTGTAACCACTCCCTTCTCGTCGCCATTGCCAATCACCCCTCATCGGAAAATTTCAGGAACTTAGCCTTCAAAAATGTCTTGCCCTCGCTTGAAACAGTGATCAAAGAAGGCTGAGCGAAGTTGAAGGGATGTTTGGGTTGAAGGCAGCAAAGTGTCGCCAATTTTCGTCAAGGGCACTACGCCAATAACTGCGTTGGTCAAAAAGGCTTCTTCCGCTCGGCTCAGGGTTGAAAGGGGGATTGGTCGCTCAAGAACAGTGATGCCCAGAGATGCTGCCAACTCAAAGACCAAAGTTCTGGCGACGCCGGGAAGCAAACCTTCTTCAGGTGGCGGCGTCCAAATTTCGCCGTCGCAAACCACAAACAAGTTTGTGGCTGTCCCCTCCGTTAAGTTGCCATCGGTGTTCAGCCATAAGGCTTCATCCGCCCCTTGCGACCTCGCATGCCTTCTGGCTAAGACATTGGCGAAGTAAGTTGTCGCCTTGATTTGCCAAAGGGGAAAATCTTTCGGTCTTCGCCAAGGCGCCAAAACTGCTGTCCAACCTCGTTCGTTTCGGCTATCAAAGTCCGGCGGCAAAGGAGTCACATGGATGACAACGGTAGGTTCGGCGGAGGCGAAGTCCCACCAACCTTTTGCTGGGTCAACAGTTCCCGGCGTCACAGTGATTCGCACCCGCACATCCTTGCCTTCAGCGATGAGAGACTTGTTGGCTTTCAAAGTTCGCAAAACCCAATCGGTCAAGGTCTCCAAAGTCAGCGGCAATTGCCATCCCAGATTCGTCGCATCTTTCACCAACCGGCTCAAATGCCTCTCCAACCCGACCAGCCGACCGCGCCAAGTTCGGAAAGTCTCAAACAAACCTACGCCGTAAAGGAAGCCGAAATCAAAACTGCTGACTTTCGCTTCCTCCGCTGGGACAAGTTCGCCGTTGATGCAAGCAATGATTCCGCTTTCCATTCTCCACCATCCTTCCTGTGGTCGTTTCAAAGCAGTGGCAGGATTTCGTCTTGCAGTGGCAAAGTCGTTACCTCAACTTTCCCGTTCCTCGTCCCGCGTCCCTCGTCCCCCGTCTCGTCCAAGACTGCGACATTGATTTCGGTTCGTGTGCCGATTTCAGGACCGTAAATGCCCGGCTCAATGGTCACCAATGTCCCGGGAACAATCAGGCGTGTGTCTTTAGTCTCGTAGTCGTCCAAGTTCACTCCCCAGCCGTGAACTTCCGTTCCGAGGCTGTGACCTGTCCTGTGGATGAAGTCATTTGCTCGTCCGTGTTTGGCAATGACTTTGCGGGCGACCGCGTCCACATCGCAACCTCGCACGGGTTCGCCCCGTTCAACTCGCTCCCTCAAGAACTCCAACGATACATCCCTTGCCTCCTTGACGATTGCGAATTGCTCGTTGAATCGTGGTGGGACGGTTGTGCCCGTGTATCCGCACCAAGTTATGTCGGCATAGACGGCTTTGGGTTCGTTTGCCACTTTCGCAAAGATGTCAAGCAAAACGAAATCGCCCCAGCCAATGGGCGAGCATTGTTCTTTCGTCGGGAAGTAGTGAGGATTGGCGCTGTTGCCCATCGCCGCCACTATCGGCGGGTAACTTGATGTCAAGCCCTCTTCCTCCATCCGCTCAACCAAAAACTGTTGCACTTGCCATTCGGTCACCCTTTGCCCTTTCACCAATGCGTCCACGATGAAATTGAAAGCCTCGTCTTTGAGGCGAAGCAGTTTTTCTGCTGCCTGTCGGTGAAGTTGCAAGCCATCTTCGTCAACCCGCCCCAAAACCCAGTGAACCAAATCAGCCGATGAGACGAGTTCCAAGCCGAAACTTTTGAGCAGTTCAAAAGTCCCAGCGTCCATGAATGAGACAGTTGGCAACTCGCCGCTCGGTGAATACTCAACGGCTACTCGTTTCATACCTGTCAGCAATTGCCTAAGTCCGTCAACCATCTCTTGCCTTGAAGCGTAGTCAACGATTGTCCCACAGACGCTGGCGAAAAAGGAGCGTTCAAGGCGTGGGACAAGCCAAAGGGGTTCGCCGTCGGAAGGGATGAGGCAAAACCACTTGCGGGTCGTTGGATGGGGCAAGTCAATCAGAGCCCTTACGATTGGGTTGATGCCGCGAAAGTCAAAAAGGAGCCAACCATCTAACCCAAATTGTTTGACTGCACTTTGCGCCTTTTGCCAATCCATTCCCGTTCACCAGCAAAAAATTGTGGCATAGGTGAACGGGATTGAGTGAGATGGGGCAGGGCTTTTGTGACCCTGCCCCGCCGATTGCCTTACGAATTACGAACTGAACTCAACACCGAATTTGGGTGCTTGAGGTGCTACCTTTCTGACAGCCTCAAACCTCGCCGCTACATCTTCCCAGTCCAAGTTGCGGAAGAAAGCGTCAACATAAGCGGCTCGGTTGGTGCCGAAGTCAATGACGAAAGCGTGCTCAAACATGTCGCAAGCCAAAATAGGTGTTGCGTTCCAGACGGGGAAAGTGTTTTGCTCGTCGCCGATGTAAATCATGAGCCTTTCAAAGTCGTAATCCCAAGCAAGCCATGCCCAGCCACGAGCAGCGATTGCGGTAGCCTTGAACTCTTGGAGGAAGCGTTCGTAGGAGCCGAAGTCCTTCTCAATTTGCTGCCGCAACTCAGCAGGTGGCTCGCCTCCCTTGCCGCCCAAGTTGCTGAAATAAAGTTCGTGGTTTTTGACACCGCCGATGGCTCGTGTGAGTTCAACCTTCAGCACTCGGATTTGGCTGTATGTTGGGTTGGGCTTTGGCGGTGTCAACTCTTCAGGTGGCAGTTGCTCAATCAACGCCATGATCTCGTTATACTTGGCGACATAGCCTTGGTAGAGTTTGTAGTGCTCCACCATCGTCTTCTCGGAGATGCCCTCCATGGTATGCAGCGAGGGCTTAATTTTCGCCCAGTCTTTTGCCTGCAACGGTCGGAACGGCATAAACATCCCCTCCTTTGAATTTCTCAGCGAGGCAACCCCTTCGTCGCCTCACTGTCTTTGAACCACTACCGCACCGAAAGTTACTCGTTTTGGCAGCGCAATTTCTTGAACAGTCGCTTCAAATTGTGTCACTGCAGTGACAGGCTTGCAAGGGGAAGCGTTAACATTTTTGCGGGAAAGTGAATTGAATACGGAGGTGCTTTTGAGGTGAAGGTCCGAGAAACGACCCTTCCAGGTGTTGGCAAAAAGTTTTCGCTGACTTTGCACTCTGGCGACGAACTCGTCATCGTCATCCACACCACTGGCGAGCGTGAGTTGTTCCTTTTCCCTCGCGATGCCGATGAACCTTGTGCTGAGATTCCTTTGACTGACTCTGAGGCGAGGGAAGTGGCGTTGATTTTGGGCGGCGCTGCCTACGAACCTACACCCCTTCACCAAGCCGAACTGGTCTTGAAAGGTCTGGTCTTGGAGTGGTTGACAGTTTCTCAAGATTCGCCCCTCGCAAATCACACAATCGCCGAGTTGCAAATTAGGAAGCGAACGGGCGTCTCCGTGATTGCCATCAAACGCAGCGAGAGAATCATTCCCAACCCTGACCCGAACGAAAAGTTTGAGGTAGGTGATCTGGTGCTTCTCGTCGGCACCGGAGAACAGATGCGCCGCTTTCAAGAGACTTTCGGGGTGGCTTGAAGGAAAATGAGTGAGCATGGCGTTTTGGAACGGGAACTTTTTGGTTTCGCTTTGGCACTCATCCTTCTGGCTGTCAGTGGCTCAATTGCCCGCTTCATCAGGTTACCTGTTTTGCTTGGCTACTTGGCAGCAGGTCTACTCGCTCAGCCTTTGCTCCGACCGTTCCCGTCTCTTATCCTGCTCAGTAGCGTGGGCGTGATGCTTTTGCTCTTCTTCTTGGGCATGGAATTTGACTGGCGCAGACTTTTAACTTCGCCTCATCGGTTGCTCGTTACTGCTGCCGACCTTGTCCTCAATTTCGTCCTCCCGTTCACCTTGCTCTTGGCGTTGGGACTCCCTTACCCAGCAGCCTTCGTCATTGCAATGGCGCTCTATCCGACGAGTTCTGCCATAACCATCAGCGCTTTGTTGCAATTCCGCCGCCTCGCTAACCCCGAAACGGAGACCATCGTTTGGGTTTTGGTCGGAGAAGATTTAGCCATTATCGCCCTACTTGCGATTGCTTCGGGCTTGACGGGTGAAGGGATTGGGTTGACAAGTGTGGCTACTGCTTTCGCTTTCATTTTGGTCATGCTCGTTGCCTCAGTGGTTTTGACGCGACCTCTTGAGTGGCTTTTTGAGCGTATCCCTTCAGAACTTGACAACTTGATCACCCTCGGCATCATCGTCTTTGTGAGCGCGATAGCCTACATGCTTCACTTGTCGGAAGCGTTGGGTGCGTTTTTGGCAGGGTTGCTTTTCGGCGGGACGAGAGACCGAGAGGAGTTGGAGCAAAGGCTTCATGTTCTGCGTGAGTTGGGGACTGCAGTCTTCTTCTTCACCTTCGGGCTTCAAACACCCCTGAAAATTTCCGTCGCTGGCGCACTTTGGGGACTGGTTGTCCTTGTGTTGGGTGTCGCGATGAAAACAATCACTGCTTGGGTTTCTGGGATAATTGAGGGTCTACGCCGAAGGGCTCGGTTGAGGCTGCTTTTCAGCCTCTGGGTTCGCGGTGAATTCTCCATCATCGCACTCTTCATGGGCAAGAAAGTTTTACCTGAAGTTTGGCAAGAGGCGATGAGTTGGTTCGTCATCGCAAGCATCGTGGTCGGGCTAATTGCCCTGTCTCTTGCAGGTAAATTCGCTGAGCGGGCATGACATAATGGGTTGCGAGTTGAGAGTTGTGGGTTGAGCGTTAAATTTCGTGTTGGGAAAAAACCCGCAACTCGCAACCCACAACGCTCAACGCATTGTCGGAGTGATTGTTATGCCGAAAGTTGAAGGGCAGCAATTCATCGGTTGGATGGGGCTGACTTTCACCGTTCCCGAAAACTGGGACTTGGTGCACGCAAGGGGCAATAGGTTTGATGGCTATTTGCGGTTTGAAGAGGATGGCATTCTGAGATGCGAAATCCAGTGGACGCTCGTTCCCGCAGGGCGTGTCGTTTTGGACGAGCAAGTTGAGCACTACCTGAAAAGCCTTGAGCAGATACTGCGTAAGCAAGGTAAACCTGTCACCATCCGAAAAAACATCCACATCGTCAGCCGAAGGCAAGTCAAAAGGAATGTCCGCGATTTCATGTGGGAAGCAGGCACTGTCGGATACGGGATGATGTGGTTTTGCGAGGGATGCAGGCGAGCACTCGTCGCTCAAGTCGTCGGCTACGAACATGAACCTGTCAAGGAATGGGCGCGTCAAGTCTTCCTTTCCCTTTCCGACCACGCCGAAGGCGAATGGGAAGTTTGGTCACTTTACGGCTTGAAGTTTGAAGCGCCCATCGGATGGCAAATGTCAAGAAGCGAAATGGTGCCCGGCAAAATCCGCTTTTCGTTTCGCTTGGGCGATTACGAGTTGAGTGTCGGGCGCTACGGTCCAGCATCGGTGTTGCTTAAGGGCAAAAAGTTGGAAGAATTCGCCATTGAGGCTTTGGGCAAAGAAACGGTTGAGCGGTTCAACATCCACTATCGCATTGAAGACTTGTTCGGTCACGAAAGGATGGTCTTGCTGGGCAAGGACAAACGCAGTTCAAGTCCGCTACATGTTTTTTTGCGCAGGCTCAGGACAGGCAACCCGTTCCCTCATTTTCGCGGTTGGCTATGGCACTGCGAACAAAGCAACAGGATTTACATAGCCGTCGGAGCCATAACTCCAGAACACGAACCTTTGTGGGAACATTTCGCCCAGTCAGTTCGCTGCCACGAGGACTGACCTCACCTCATTGCGGTCAAGCCATTCGCCGTGCGAAAAGAAGTTCAGGTTTTTGCCACCAAACTATCCCAGCCCGACCTCAAGTCCCTTTCGCGAGCAGCCAGACTAAAACTGGGACTGCGAAGCGGTTATAAACGAAGGCTAAACTCGCTATGGCGACAAGGGAGGCGAAAAGGGTTGGTGGTAGGAAAAGTTTCGCTATCGCCAAAAGGGTGGCAACTGTGCCCCACAAAATTCCGACGGCGACGAAATACCTCGGCGGCAACCAGCGAACAAAAAACCGCTCCAAAAGCCAATTGGGTTTCAGCCAAGGAAAGCACTCAGCCAGTGTCTGGTTGGCAACTTCCCAAGCGATGAAAGCGTCAACATCGGTGAAGTTCAGGGTCGGCAAATTTTTAGCCATCAAACGAAGATGCCTCATCGCTTGCTCACGCTTTGCCATTCGCCATTCGCTATTCGCCACCTGCCGCCCTTCCTTTTCCTCGTCCCCCGTCCCTCGTCCCTCGTCCCTCCAGACTGCTTGTGCCAACAAAGCGTGGGTGATTGGGTCATTGGGATAAAGCCTAACTAACCGTTCAAGCAACTCAATCGCTCGCTTCACCTCACTCGCTGCTTGCCGTTCGCTACTCACCAAAACATGCGCCCTCGCCCTTTGAACTTCCCATCGGTCGGCATACTCTTTCATCGTGTCGCGCAAAACCTGCCTTGCCTCGTCTAACTTGCCTTGCAGGCAAAGCCAATGGATTTTTTGAGCCCGATAGGTCGGGAAAGTTGAAGCGAAATGGAGTGCTCGGTCAAAGGCTTTAGCAGCCTCATGGGTTTGACCTTGCTTCAACTTCACAAGGCAAAGTGCCAAGTAGGCGAAGGGATTTTCGGGTGCGAACCTAACCAGTTGCTGGGCAACTTTTTCTGCCCGCAAGGTGTCACGAATGGAGACCGATGCAACGAACATCCCCTTCACTAACTCGTCATCCCAAGCCGTTCTTGGAAACCTTCTCAAAAGTTCCGCCTCACGATGAAGACCTTGCGCCTCAAACTCCGCCGCAAGTTCGTCAAACTCTCGGTTCGCAGTCATTTCGCCTTTCGGTCGCCCAAACTGCATGTTTAGCCGTCACGACCTTTGAGTTTGCTTTTCGGCGTCTTGCGGGAACGGCAAGGTTGAAGGTTGTTGAGTTGACGGCAACGCTTTTTCCGCTTCCGCCCGAATTTACCTCATCCGCTCGCGAAAGATTTGAAACTCGGGCGAAGTGACGATGGCTTCAAGGGCTTCAACACGCTGCTCTAATTCACGAACCCGTTCCCTCAACTGTCCAACCTCGTGCTTGTCGCTCGTTCCCTGCAAAGTAGCGATTTGACGGCGGTGCTTGAGATATTCGGAAAAAGCAGCAAGTGCTAACCCGCCTGCGACTGGCAAGCCAACCACGATTAAGATGATAGCCACTACTGGATGATCCAACCCAATCACCGCCTTTCGCTCCCAAAAATTTCCCTGCGTTTTGCGTTGCTGTCCCTAACCTGTCCCTTGCTCCATGTCCCTTTTCCCTTCATTGAACCGTTGCATTTGCCGTTCGCTCAACTTGGCTCTCAAGTCGTTTTAGCAGGTGGGTGAGCCGGTGGTAGTCGTCGCGGATTAGTCGGCAAAGTTCTTTGCCGAGTTTCACCAAGTATTCCCGCTGACCGCCGTGAGCGTTCAACATGTGGCGACAGACAGCGACCAAAAGTTCGTCGCTTAAGCCCCTCGTGGCATTGACGATGGTTCGCAGGAAGTGCAAGTCGTTGCCGAACTGGCGAACCTCTTCGGGTGTGCATTCGTAAACGAAGGTGTGCAAGCGCGTCGGAACGGGCGGGATTGCTTGGATGATTTCGTCGGGACGGTCGTCGGAAGCATAACCGACCACGAGGGCTTTGAAGTGAGTTCGCAGCAATGCGTAAATTTGCGGTTGTTCCTGTCGCAACTCCTCTTCGGTCTTCCCAAAAGCCATTGGGCGTCTGTAAGGTTCAATGCTCTGCGTGCTGATGTGATGAACGACACCGTAGATGATCCACGGCGAAGAGTAAGCCTTCACTAATGCCCCGAAGGGGGGCGAACTGTTCAGTTCCCTGCACTCCGCTGTGAACTCCGTCGTGCTGCTTTCAATCACCTCCGCCACCCACGATTCGGCATCAAAGTTCTGGTAGCGTTGGCTCATCAAAATCGCGAACCTCCTTTGTTGCGGGTCACCTGCCTCTCGCCCCCTGAGCCTTTTTCCCAGCAAAAATGTTGGCAATGCTGAGTTTGCGGTGTCAAGGTTTCATAAACGCCTTCACTCCCTCACACTCTCGCCTTCAAACTCGTGTCAGCGCACATACCAATAACTGTCCACAGCGAACAAAGGTGCTTTCTCAACCCACCAAACTGATCACTCGCCCAGTCTCGCCAGATTCTCTCGCAGCCAAGACCAACCTTAGCGTCTTTGCACCTTCTTCCATCGGGCAAACTGTTTCCCCGTCCGTTTCAATTGCCTTCAGCAAGTCAAGGGTTTCGGCGAGGAAAAGGTCTTTGTCGGAGTTGACGGTCAAAGTTCGCAAGTGGGGCAAGTTGGTTTGGACTAAGGTGGCGTTGTTGGCGTCGGTGAAATCAACGGTGAAGTTTTGCGTGACCAGTTTCCACTGGTTAATCCACTTGCCTGGTATCGCTCCGTTTGTGCCCGCGATTGTAGCGACTGCCCCGCTGCTGAAGCGAATTGATGTCGCACTCACATCCTCCGAAGTGTAGTTGGGCACATCCTTGTGGAAGAGGTTGTCAAGGTGGCAGAAAACCGAAACAGGTTCACCCAACAAAAAGCGTGCGATGTCGTAGGTGTGGATGATTTGCTCAACGATTTGACCGCCGCTCTTTGATTTGTCCCGCCACCAAGGTGCGTGGAGGGAGTTGCACATATACCACGCAACCAATAAACCAGGTTGACCTGCCTCGCCGCTCTCAATCATCCGTTTGACCGTCTGGACAGCGTCGCCGTGCCGGTTCATAAAGCCAACTTGTGACTTGACCTTGTTCTCCTTACAAGCCTTGACCATTCGCTCGGCAGTCTCCATGTCCAATGCAATGGGCTTCTCAATGAAGATGTGCACTCCTGCCTTAGCGGCGAGTTCAACTTCATCGGAGTGAGCGAAAGGCGGCAGGCAAATGTAGACGATGTCCATCTCCACCGACTCAAACATCTTGCGGTAATCGGTAAAAACCTTTGCGTTGCCTTGGGCGTAGCGCTCGTTGAATTCTTTCGCCCTTTGCTCTTCAATGTCGCAAAAGGCGACGAAATCCATCCGACCAGTTTTCAAAATTGCCCTTGCGTGAGCGTTAGCGATGCCGCCGCAGCCTAAAATCCCCACGCGATACCGCTTCTCCGCCATCTCTTTTCACCCCTTTCAAGCGTTGCCGTGAAAATTTTGGCGGGCGAATTTTTCCACCGTTAATGCGAACGGAGTCGGGGAAAACCGTAGCGTTTGAAAACCCTCGCGACCAAAATAGAGAAGCGAGGCGCAGGGATGTGAGGAAGTCTAAACATCGCACTCAGCACCCCGCACTTCACTCTGCTTTGAGAGGTGAGAGCATGGGGCGAAAGGGTGTGATTTTAGCGGCAGGCAAAGGGACGAGGCTTCGCCCTTTGACAGAAAAAGTGCCCAAACCTCTCATTGAAGTCGGCGGGCGACCCTACCTCGCTTACTTGCTTGAACGGTTCCGATTTGCCGGTTGCGATGAGGTCTTGCTCATCATAGGTCACCTCGGCGAACAGATTATCCGAAGATGCGGGCGGGAAGCCTTCGGGATGAAGTTGCGCTATTCGTGGCAATTTGTCCAAGATGGAACGGCTAAAGCATTGCTTTTGGCTGAAGATTTTGTGGGCAGTGAACCTTTCATGCTTTCGTGGGGCGATATTGTGGCGGCTCCAGAAAACTACCCTGCCCTTTGGGAACGATACGAAAAGGGCGATTGCACAATGGTCATGCAGGTCAACTGGATGGAGGATGTCTCCGCCGGCGCCGATGTGACCCTTGAGGGCGAGAAGGTCGTGGACATAGTTGAAAAGCCACCAGGTCCAAAGCCCGGATGGAACCAATCGGGAGTTTTCGTCATCAGCCCCAAAATCTTCCACTACCTCAAGCAAGTGCAACCGTCGCCTCGTGGCGAGTATGAGTTCGCTGACGCTGTCAAGTTGATGCTTCAAGCAGGTGAAAAAATTGTGGCAGTGCCAGTGAAAGGCTACCGCTTTGAACTGGGAACTTGGGATCAACTCCGTGAAATTGAGCGAAACGCTTCCCTGCTTGCGATGGGAACAAAATCCGACTAAACCGAGTTATTCTGGGAACTTTTTGGGGGTCGGCAGGCGTTTAACTTCTTTGGGTGCTACCGTTCACCTTACAGTTGCCCGTTTTTCGTTGCCTTGAAAGCAATTCTGAAGGAGGTGTGCCGAAAATGCGTTGTTTGCTCGCTTTGACATTACTGAGCGTGGTGGCAGCAATTTCTGGTCTCCTCGCTCAACAACACCGGCAAAAGCCTCAAACGATTTCCGGCGAGGTCGTCTGCCTTTCCTGCTACTTGACTCACGGTGCAAAAGGCGAGAGCCACACCAAGTGCGCAGTAGCCTGCGTCAACAAGGGCTTGCCGATGGGCATCCTGACGAAGGACGGTAAATTGTTCGTCGTTTTGGAAGACCATGCCAACGCCGACGCTTACCAGCAACTCAAAAAGTTCGCCGCCAAGACGGTGACCGTCAGGGGCGTTATCGCTACTCGCAACGGCATTTCAGGCATCGCCGTGCAAAAGGTCAGCACTGCTGTTTCCTCGTCCCACGACCCGCGTCCCTCGTCCCGTAAAGTCAAGTATGTTTGCCCGATGAATTGTGTCCCGCCGCAAGACAAGCCAGGTAATTGCCCCAAATGCGGGATGAAGTTGGTGGCGAAACAATGATGGCACGGACTTTATAGGCTGAACTTACTGGCAAACTCTTTAGGTGGGCGGGTTTGGGAGATTTAGGCTCGCCCCATCTCGGGGGCGTGAAAGCCGTGAGAGTTGAAGACATCATCGCCGAGATTGAGAAGCGGCTTGGACCGTTGGACGAAAAAGCGAAAAAGGCAGTGGAGTTAGCGGTGACATTGACCGCTTCTCAAAAGGAAACGGAGGAAGTTGAATGGCAGGGCGAAAACCCACCTTTTGATTTGGCAGCGAAGATGAGTTTGGAGGAACGCTCCCAACTGCTGGAAGCCTTAGAGAGGCGCAATTACCGTTGGCTTGAAAGCCAATGCGCCAAATTAGGCGCACACTGGCTGGTGGTCGTTGATGGACAAGTCCTTGCCTTTGGCGGTCCTGGCTTGCAGGGTTTGGAAATAGACCGACGGATTGAGGTTGTCGGGAAGCAAACGGGAAAGTATCCTCTCGTCTTCATTCACCCGATGGCACTGGCAATAGAAGAAACCGCTTGGCATCCGACCAATGTCAGCGGCGATTTCTACCCGACTTTGCCCATCATTCTCCGAAACGGCAGCGCCCAAGTGACCCTCGTGGCGGACTTTGACACAGGCGCTTACGGTTGCTTTGCTGACGGTGAATGGCTTGCCCAACAAGGTTTGATTAGCCTCCAAACGGGTGAGCGTATCCGCCGTGCCTATCACTTGAACATGCCCTATGCCTATCTCGTGCGAACGCTAACGGTCGCCTTGATTGCCGACAGCCAGCAAAGGGAAGCAAGTCAAGATGTCCTGTGCGTCCTCAACTGGCGTCAAAGTCCGTTTGTCGCTATCAACCCAAACCGAACCGCATTAGTTGGGCGTGACCCTTGCTTGGCACTTCAACCCATCGTCACCCTCAATTTCGCTCAATTTCGCTAACCGAACGACGAGCCTTGCTTGGTGAATTCGGGCGAACAAAGGAGTGATGGCGATGAAACGGTGGTTGAACCGTTCTGCCATCGGCAGTGTCGTCTTTCTCGTCGCCCTTTATCTCGTCCTGTTCAACCGTTGGGGACCTGAAAGTTGGCATGGTATCGTTTGGAAATTGCGAAGACCTGGACAAATGTCCGTCATTGAAGCGTTGGCGATGGAGATGGAGGCGATGAAACCGCCCGAAGGTGTTTTGCCCGTTGCCACCGAAATTGTCAAGCCACGCCCCTTTGAAATCACCGTCACTTACACGGGCACTGTCGCACCGCTGAACGAAGAAGTTGTCATTGCGCGAGTGACGGGACGATTGACTTGGATGCCTTATTACGCCGGTGACCGAATACGCAAAGGTCAACTGGTCGCCCGATTGGACAACGCTGGGGGCGAATACGCAGCGCGGGAGGCGGAAGCAGCATATGGCGCATTGGCAGCCTTGCATGAACGCCACATGGCGGAAGCGGAAAAAGAGCAAGCCCTCGCCCAAAAGCGACAAGCAGAAGCGATGTTAGAAGCGGCAAAGGCGATGCTGCGAGAAACAGAGCAAATGATCGCAGAAAAACAAGCGATGCGCGATGAAGCCTTAAGCATGGTGCGGAGTGCGGAGAGCGAAGTTCTGAGTGCAGAAAGAAACCTGCAACTCGCTCAAGCCCAAAAACGGGAAGCAGAAAGAATGGTCGCTGCTTTGGAAAACGAGGTGCAAGTGATCAGGGAGCAAATCGCTGAAGCCGATGCGGAGTTGGAGCGCGCCCTTCGGGAAGTGGATGTCGCTGAGCAGGAGTTAGCGATGGCGAAAGCCGACTTGAGTTACTGGCAGGCGGAGATTGAAAGGGCGAAAACCCTTTACGAGCAAAAAGCCATCTCCAAAGACGAGTTGCAGCGGGAACAGGCTCAGTTTGAGACGGCGCAAGCAAAAGTGAAAGCGGCGGGAGCGGAAGGCCGGCAAGCGGAAGCGGAGGGGGGGGC
>Ga0071330_1067028_pt1 | contig 50084 bp, 52 predicted proteins | sample GBScel77sediment_FD_63802 | JGI IMG/M metagenome (GOLD analysis project Ga0071330, IMG submission 63802) | Hot spring sediment microbial communities from Great Boiling Spring, Nevada - Cellulolytic enrichment Sediment 77C v2 (version 2) | ecosystem: Environmental > Aquatic > Thermal springs >...
ACTAAGATTCTGTCGTATGGCGCTTTTTCTGGGTATCCCATGGAGCCGTCGGCACATATTATTGTTACACGGTCGCCGTAGCCTGCTCGCATAATGTTTTTTCTTGCGAATTCAGCTAAGCCCTCAATTATTTCCACCGTGTAGACGTGTCCCCATTCGCTTCTTGGGGCGTCGCTGGGTGCTACTATCTCCGCTATTGTGGCGGCATGCCACCCTGAACCGGCTCCTATTTCGAGGACTTTGTGGCCTACCTCCAATTGGAGGGCTTCATTCATGATAGCTACCATGTTTCGCCTAGCTCAGCATGATGTATGCTGAGGCTATGTGGCGCCGAAACCGTCTGCCCAAAACCAATTGGAAGAGGTGTGTCCACCGCGCTATATTGTCGCATGTTTTCCGGTAGAAACTTGGCTCTTGGCACGCAACGCATCGCCCTAATCACTTTCGGAGTGCGGAGTACACCCTCCTTTATTAGGTTCTCAATAAGCTTCTCCCATTCCGCTTCCAAACAATACACCAAGCTAAAATATTGGTAGGGAAAGAATTTAAACACATATGCAAGCTTAAGCCAGAAACTTCTATTTCACCGTCACAGATTTTGCTAGGTTTCTTGGCTTGTCTGGGTCGTATCCCTTTTCCACAGCCATATAATATGCTAGAAGCTGCAGCGGGACAACAAATGGTATGGGCGATAAAACGTCCGGGACTCCCTTTGGAATTTCCACATAGTCGTCGGCTAAGCGTTTTATTTCCTCGTCTCCTTCTTCTATTATGGCTATTATGGAGGCTCCTCGTGCCTTCATTTCCATGATATTCCCTATAACAGTCTTGTGGGTGTCGTCTTTTGGACATATGAAAACCACAGGGAAGCCTTCTTCCACTAGGCTTATTGGTCCATGTTTGCTTTCACCCGCTGGAAACGCTATAGAGGGAATGTAGGCTATTTCCATAAGCTTAAGTCTGCCCTCGTAAGCTGTGGCCGTGCTTATTCCCCTTCCTAAAAAGAAGAAGACTCTCGCGTCCTTGTATTTTTTCGCTATACCTTTAACTTTTTCCTCCTGGGTTTGGATCACTGTTTCTACAATGCTTGGAAGCTTTTTCAATTTAGCCTCTATGAAGTCCATCTCATCTTGAGATATTTTTCCCCTTTTTTTGGCGAGTCTAAGAGCTAGTTGTGCAAGGACTGAAAGTTGCGATGTGAAGGTTTTTGTGGCGGCTACGCCTATTTCTGGCCCGGATTGTTGACAGATGTAAACCCGGGAAATTCTCGTCAATGTTGAACCAATGACGTTTGTCAACCCTAAAATCGTTGCTGCTCTTTGGCGGGCGATGTTTACAGCAGCGATAGTATCCGCGGTTTCGCCGGACTGGCTCACCGCCAAAATTGTGCTGTCAATGTTCACGGACTTGCCGTGCTGTTCGATGAATTCGGACGCGATGACCGGGTATGTGGCTAAATAAGCAAGTTTGGAAAACATGTAAGAAGCTGCGAGACACGCATGGTAGGAGGTTCCACAAGCGACTAAGAAAACCTCTTTAGCACGGTCTAAAAATGTCGCCATCAAATCCAGATAATGCTCTTGAAGACGTAAGGTGTTCCGCAGACAAGCTGGTTGTTCGTGAATCTCCTTTAACATGAAGTGAGGATAGCCCTGCTTAACAGCCATCTCTGGTGTCCAGTCCACAATTTTTGGCTCTCGCACCACGTAGCTCGCATCTGAAATTTTCTTTATTTCGAAACCTTCAGGAGAAAGCACTACGAGTTCACCGTCGTCTATTATAACCGTCTTGTTAGTTAGTGGTAGGAAGGCTGGGATATCTGACGCGCAATAGATTGCGTTGTCTGCCAATCCTAGAACAAGGGGGCTTTCATTTCTGGCGCACACAATTTTGTCCGGCTCTTTAGCGGAAATTACTGCAATGGCGTATGAACCTTCGATTCTCCGCACCGCGTCCAGAACGGCATCTGCGAGGCTTATAAACGGATTTTTTTTCAGAGCTTCCTCTATCAAGTGGGAGATTACTTCCGTGTCTGTTTTTGAAACGAAAACGTGTCCCTTATTTTCCAGTTCAAGTTTTAACTCTGCAAAGTTTTCGATGATGCCGTTGTGGACAACAGCTATCTGCCCTGTGCAGTCAACATGCGGGTGTGCATTAACCTGTAAAGGGGCTCCATGCGTTGCCCATCTCGTGTGGCCTATGCCTATTCTTCCGGGCAAGTCATCCAGATTATGAATTTTGTGGACTTCGTCTATTTTGCCGCTGTCCTTTTTTATGTAAAGTTTTCCATCATACACTGTTGCTTCGCCAACCGAGTCGTAGCCCCTATATTCAAGCCTTTTCAATGCTTGGTGTATTATTGGTGCCGCGTTTCCGTCTTTAACAATACAGCCAAATATTCCACACAATGGTTTTGCCTCAGTGCCTTTTGATGGTTATTTCAAGCCGTATGTTGGTTTGGATTTTAATAAGTATTTTTAAATGAAAGTTTTTCCAGCTTCAAAATTTTTATTAATTGTTTTTCAAAGTTTCCAGTTTATTTTTGTTTTTCTCTTTTGGTTTTTCTTTGGATATTTGAAATATTTTTGTAAGGGTTTTATTGTAAAACTTTCTTGCTGGTTCTGCGTTCAAAATTTTGCTTAGTCCTCCATTTCCATATTTCGTTCACTAGCGTATTTGGCTAATGCTTCATGGTTGGAGGGGCTGTTGTAATTAAGATTTTAATAGTGGTGTGTCTTTATGGTTAGTGGGATGCTATGGCTAAAAAATTGTTGTTTCATGATGATGGGAAAAAGCGTTTGGTCAAGGAAATTATGGTTTTTGATGATCCTCAGAAGTTGAAGCTGGTTCTGGGCAAACTAAGCTGGAAAATTTTGGTTATGCTTTCCGAGCGGGAGATGTACCCACTTCAGATAGCCCGAGAACTCGGCATCCACGAGCAGAAGGTTTACTATCATATTAGAAAGCTTGCCAGGGCTGGCGTCATAACAGTTGCGAAACAGGAGAGCAAGAAAGGTGCTATAGCCAAATACTACCGAGCAACTTCAACGGCTTTTGGCGTGGAGACTCCTCATGGATATAAAGCTGTGGAGCATGCCGTCCCAAAAATGATGGATGAGCCTCTTAGAAAATTTTTCCACGAGTTTCTGCGGGATGATGAAGTTTTTGATGGGAAAATAGTTGTGGGCAGCCCATTGCCTCACGGACCTTTCAGAACAAGCGCTAGGGATGGGCATTATGCTTCCCATTTGGCTTTCTTTCTTGGACAGTTTGCGCGAATGCCCGAGGAATTCGTTGTTAAGTTGGATGTGGATGTTAAAGCTGAAAAAGAGGAAAGGAACAACTTGATTCTTGTTGGTGGTCCAGGAACAAACTTGTTGACGCAGAAGCTTAACGACTTTTTGCCTATAAAGTTTAACATGCAGCCTTCTGAGCAAGGCTTCTTGTTTGGCGGGCTTGTTTCCGCTAAGACTGGGCGTGTTTACACTGCTGACAGTGTGGGGCTTGTGGCGAAAATCGTTAACCCTTGGGATTCTAGCAAGCGGGTTATCGTTTTGGCTGGGAACAAGGCTGTTGGCACGAAGGCATGTGTTTTGGCTTTAACAAACTTTTGGAAGAAAACGCTGGAAAAGTATAGGAACGAAGAGCCTTTCGCGACCGTTATACAAGGCTTTGACTTGGACGGTGATGGCAAAGTTGATTCAGTAGAAGTTTTGGAATGATGGCTAGTCTGCAAAGTTACAACTAGCTTTCAGGGACTCTTCATGAGGGCTATGGAAGTTGTCAACGCATTTGGACATAGAAATGTCAAGGCTACGCATAGAACTACTTTTGAAATAACAAAGGAGAAAGAGCTTTCCGTTAGAGGGGACTGTATAGTTGCGGTTTCAGCAGACAAAGGTTTTCCAGACTTTAGACCCGAGTTTAAGGAGCTTCTCCGCAGGGATGGCGCAAAACTAAAGGTTCAGATAGAAGTTAATGGAGTAACCGAGACTGCGTCAGCTTTTGGCAGTTCAAAGCTCATTCTAGCCCATCCTACTGATTTGGTTGTTAGGAAAAGCAACCACATCTGTAATAGGACGTTGGCTATAAGGGCAGATAAGGCTGCCTGTGATCTTTCAAGGGAGCTTGTGGCAAGGCTGCAAAACCCAGCGCAGAAGGTGCGAATAATTTTGATGGTTGAGGTTTAGATGATTTCAGCGTCTATGACTGCTTGCCATTCGTAGGGGGCTGTTTCGCGGACAAACCTTGAAAAGAGAATCGCTTTCACAGCTCTTCCGTGTTTCTCCACTTCTTTTGTGAATCGTGTTTTTAAGGTTTCAAGACCATCCATCCCTCTGGCAAAACCGTAGAAGTGTATAATGCCACCTTCCGGTTTTAGTGTTTCACACGCAGCGTCGATAAACTCGATGGCCCTTTCCGGCAAGTTCATTATTATGCGATCTGCTTTTCCGCGAAGTTGCTGTTTAATGATCTGCCTTGCATCGCCCAAAATTGGGTAAACTTTTTGGTTGACGCGGTTTAATCTAATGTTCTTTTTTAAAAGTTCGATGGCAGCTGGGTTTATGTCTATAGCGTAAACCTTCACATTCACATGTGTCTTCGCAATTAGCACTGCGAAAGGCCCAATTCCAGCAAACATGTCAACGACTGTTTCACCCTCTTTAACCACGGATGCCACACGCATGTGCTCGTGGGATAGGCGTGGCGAAAAGTAGGCTTTTGCTAAATCTACATGGAATTGGCATCCATGTTCTTTATGGATTGTTTCAGTTTTATTTTGTCCGGCGATTATGTTGAACTCTCTCAGGCGGTATTCGCCCTTAATGGCTCCAGATTTAGCCAAAACTGTCCGTACATTTTTGTGCACTTGCAGTATGGCGTTTCCTATATCTGTCTTGTAGGCTTCAAGTTCTGGCGGAATTTCGACGATGGCTATATCTCCGACAAAGTCTAATGCGCGGGGGAGACAAGCCAGCAAGTGCGGCGGCATTCTATCCTCTAAAACTTCACGGATTGTTTTTGGTTGTTTATGCCGTTCTGGGAAAGTGTATGTTGAAACTTCTATGGTTGGGCTGTGCTCTTTAAGTTTTTCAAGTTCATCTGGTTTGGGGTTTCTGGTCAAAGGCACATAAATGTGGTTGTTATCTCTTTGGATTTCCAGTTCCTTGTCAATTATCCCAAGTTTATTGGCAGTGGTTATGACTTTTTCGCCATAGGCCTTTGGCGTTTTGAGGCAGAGCGCGGTTTTTGACACTGTTAAACGCCTAAAAGGCTATTCTATTATCTTGAAGAAGTCTCTTTCGGTTATTATGCCTACAAGTTTCCCATTCTGGACAACTGGTAAAGCGCCGAGGCTTTTCTCCCGCATTATTTCGGCTGCGCGTCCCGCGTCTACGTCCGGCTCAATTGTTAAAACTTCTTTTACGGCTATTTGGAGGGCTGGTGTGTTCAGCACTTGGGTTATTGTTCCGGACTGGAGGTGTTTGAAGACTTCGCCTGTGCCGAAGAACCGTATTATGTCCATGGCTGTTATTATGCCAACTAATTTGCCATCTGCGACTATTGGAAGCCTTCTAAAGCCGTGAGCTATCATGGTTTTCTCAGTCTCGAAAATTGTTGTTTGGGGTAGAGCTGTAACCACGTGGCTTGTCATTAGCTCTGAAACTTTCACTCCGCTTATTCGTCCCGCGAATACGTGAACTATGTCTCTTTCCGTTATTATTGCCCTAACACGGTTTTCTTCGTCAACAACCGGCAAACCACCCACGTTTTTCTCCTTCATTATTTGTATTGCTTCGCTTATTTCCGAGGTGGTTTTGACGGCGAAAACCTTCTGGTTCATTATCAGCTTTATTGGTTCGTTTATGGCTTTAAAGAGGTTTCCCGAAAATTTTTGTTGAATTATTTCGAATTTTTTGCCTCCACCTAAATAATCGATAATGTCTGTGGCTGTGACGATTCCCGCCAAGGTTTTTGTTCCAGGATCTGCCATGGGGATTCTGCGGAACCTTTCATTGGCCATTATTTTGATTGCGTCGTAGATGGGTGTTGTGGGCGCCATTGTTATGACTGGGCTTTTGGCTATGTGGAGTATTTCGCCTTCCCGTTTTTTGGCTGTGGAGCTTTTAAGCGAAACCGGGCCTTTTCCTCTTAATGTTCGCCTAAAAGTTTCTCTACTCATTTTCACCTACCTAACTTAACATTATTTCACGATTAGTTTGGCTATATCTTCACGGTCCACTATGCCTATCAGCTTTCCGTCCTTGTCAACAACGGGGACGCGACCAATGTCTTTTGAAACCATTACTTTTGCGACGCGTATTGCCTTTATCGAAGGCTGCACTGCTATCACGTTTGTCTTCATCACTGCCGAAATTTTAGTTGGCGATCTGTATCTTCCCTTGTGCGACTCGAAAGTTGGCAAAAGCGCACCGCTTTCAAGAAGGTCTTTCTGTGTTACAATTCCCACAAGCTTGTCTTTGACGACTACTGGAAACCCAGCTAAAGCTTTTTCTTGCATTAAGCGCCAAACGTTGTCCACTTCGTCTTCTGGGCTGCATGTTAAAACTTTTGTTGACATTATTTCGGAGACCGGTTTGGCCAATTTTTCTGGGCTTGTTTTTATGATGTTTTCTATGAAGTTTTCAAGGCCTAAGACTCCTTTTAAGATTTTTTCAGTGGGAGTGTTTACGACTGGTATGCACCATTCGTCTAGGCGAATCATTTCTCGGACTGTTTGGTAAGCGTCGTTTTCCATGGTGGCTATGTATTTTGGGCTTGCCATTATGCCTTTCACTTTTATCGGCGAAATCGACGAGGAAATGGTCATAACTGAAGTTCGGGAGACAACTCCAACAACTCTTTTTTCACCGTTTATTACTGGGAGAATCCTTAAGGAGAAGTCGCGGATGAGGGATCGAGCTTTTGTGGCGAGTTCATCCTCATAAATAGATGGGTGTTTTTGGTTTGCTATTTCTTCGACACGCAAACAGTCTCCCCTTTTCCGCTATTCCTCAACTTCTAACTCGGCTCGGCAGTCCTCGCATAGAAAAGCGCCGTCCACCTCTTTTAGGTTGTCTGACCATCCTCCGCAGCGGTCGCAGTACCCGCTTAGGGATGCTTCCTCTTCTGTTGTTTCTTCCGGTATCGTTTGCGTCATGTTTTCGCCTTCTATTAAGGCCTTCTCGTAGATGGTTTCTATGAGTTCTGGCATAACTGCCAAAATGTCCTTGCTTGAGATAAGCCCAACTAGTTCGCCTTTGTAGACTACGCCGAGCCTTCTGATGTTTAGTCTGCTCATTTTTCTGGCAGCTTCGTTTATTGTTTCGTCGGGTTCTATGGTTATTAGGGGAGTGGTCATCACATCCTTAGCCTTAACCATGTCTGGTTTGAGGTTTTTTGCCAGCACCCTCGCGACCAAGTCTCTTTCGGTTATTATTCCTATGGGTTTTCCTTCCTTGTTTACAACTATTATGCAGCCCAGCTCATGTTTTTCCATGAGTTCTGCGACGCGATTCGCTGGGGCTTCCTCGTCGACGGTTATGACCGGGCTGCTCATCACGTCCCTTACGAGCATTCTGGATCTTAAACCTATTTCAGCCATTGTTTTCCAACCGCTAGCCTCTTTTCCAACCTTCACTGTGTCCAATCAACTCAAGAATGTAAAGTGGCATTTAAAACTTGTCATTTTTCGTGTGTTACATGTTTTTGGGTTGAAAGAAGCTTATTATTTTTGGTCGTGTTTGTCTTAACCGTTGGAGGAAACGTGTATGCTTAGAACAAATGTTGACAAGCTTGTTAAAATTTCAGTGGTTGGCGAAGTAGCCAGCCCAGTTTTTGGAAGAGGCATATACAATATTTCAGCCGAAGGGGTTCCCATGGTTTTGCCGGGCGTCGGCGGCATAACCTATAATGTGCGGGTTGGCGACCCTGCATGTGGTTGGGAGGCGGACCATGTTGAGCCAGGCGTGAGCATAGAGAACAAGGAGAATGATCCGCGGTTTGGACAGGGAGCCAACACGGCTTTGAATGTGCTTTCATGTGTTGGAAACGAGGCTGTTGTTGTTTCGGGCGACGCGAAAGGTGCTAGGGGAGTTGTCACGGGCAAGCATGGCGGGATTGAGCATGTTCTTGTAGATTTTCAGCCGGAGGTTCTTGAAAGGCTCATGTTGGGCGACAAGGTTCTTGTGAAGGCTTTCGGTGTGGGCTTGAAGCTTTTGGATTTTCCGGACATAAAAGTCATGAATATGGATCCACGTTTTCTGGAAGCTTTGAACCCTAAACCCGTGGGCGACAAGCTTGAGGTTCCGGTGACTCATGTGATTCCGGCGGCGATTATGGGTTCTGGGCTCGGCGCGAACCAGACGTATTCTGGCGACTATGATATTCAGCTTTTTGATGAGGCAACTCGCCGTGAATATGGGCTTGACGACTTGAGGCTTGGTGATTTGGTGGCGATAATTGATGCAGACCACTCTTATGGGCGAATCTACCGTAAAGGCGCGGTTTCCGTAGGCATAGTTGTCCACACCAACTGCGTGTCTTCTGGGCATGGCCCGGGTGTAACGACGCTTTTCACTTCTTCGAAAGGCAAAATAATTCCGAAAATAGATTCAAAAGCCAATATTGCTTGTCTGCTGAATTTAAGAACAGATATATAAGCAAGAGGTTACATCTGATATTATTAAAACTGTATGTGAGATGTTTGTGTTATGCCGTACAAGCGAAAGAGCCGTGGAAGGTCGAAGGGTGCAAAAGGTAGAAGCGGCTTTGTTCACTGTGCAAACTGCGGCGAGCTTGTGCCAAGGGACAAAGCGAAAAAGGTTACGCGTAGGCTTTCCCTGGTTGATCCTGCCTTAGCCAAGGAGCTTCGCCAGAAAGGCGCCTATATTTCTGCGCCTGTGGACACTAAGTATTATTGTGTTTCTTGTGCCGTGCATTATGGCATTGTAAAGGTTCGAGCCAGAGAGGAACGCAAACTCCGCATGGGCAGAAGGGTTTAGGCTTCGCTTTTCTCTCTTTTCTTTAAAGTTTTGTAGACGTAGAAGCCTCTTTGAAGTACTGTTAGATTTGTGAGCGCTGCTAGAAGTATTATACTTGCTTCTAGGGCGTTTTTCAAGAACATTTCGGCTATGCTCGCTGCCGCGATTATTATTAGGCGTTCGGCTCTTTCAGCTAAGCCTATGCTTTCCATTTTTATGCCGGTGGCTTCGGCTCTTGCGCGGCTGTAGCTTACCAGCAATGAGCCTACCAGCGCTGTTAATCCCCAGTGGAGTGTGCACATTCCGCCTAGCATTATGCCTGCATATATGGCTGCGTCTGCGTATCTGTCTAAAAGTGAGTCTAAAAAGCCCCCGAAGGGGGTGGTTTTCTGGCAGAGCCTAGCCAAAGCGCCGTCCAACATGTCGCAGTAGCCCGAAAGTAGAAGCAGCACTACGGCCCATGGAAGGTTCTGTCTTCCACCAGTGTAGGCTAAAGCCGAAAGCATGGCGAAAACTATGCCTAGAGCGCTTATGGTGTTTGGCGTTAAGCCCAGTTTGTCGGCTGCTTTTGCCTGGGTTTTTATGGCGGACTGCACTTTTGCTTTAAGCCTTGTCAGCATAGCTTTCGCTTTTTCATTGTGGCAATTCTTATTTAAGAATTACAAAAAATGAGCGGTGTAAAACTTGGAGCGTGTGTGGTTTGATAAACGTGAACGTGGTTAAGGTTAGCGATAAGAGGTTTTTGGGTGTTAGGGTTGAGTTTCCAGACTCGCCGCCATTGGTGCTTATTGTGGCGGAGAAAGGCTTCGTCATGTGTGGTTTCCTAAACATCAAAGCAGCGGAACGCCTCGGTGTGGCGGCAGCCATGGTCAGCGGAGTAAAAACCTTCGAGGATGTTTTGAATGCGGAGGTTAAAGCCGCCACTTCAAAGGCGAAAAGCCTAGGCATTCAGCCGGGAATGCGGGGTTCAGAAGCATTATTGCATATGGCGTGAGAATGTCAATTATTTAGGCTGGTCGGCTACTGCTAAATTGGATACCCCTCTAGGTTTTCTTTCATTTAGTTGGGGAAAAACAGCCAATAGCGTCTAGCCCTCTCTAGAGTTTTGCTGTGTCTCCCTCAGAAGCGCGGTTAAAGCTGCCTCTTTTAAGGTTTTATTGTTAGGAGTAGGAGTTCTAGTGGTTTTAGCTCGCCCGTTACTGGGTCAACTTGCAGTCCGAGTTCTTCAAGGGTTGTTACGCCCAACACTTCCGCGTCTGAGTTTTCGCCGAAAATTACGGTTGAGTATGTGCTTTGCCCGTTTATCTCTATTTCTGCGGCCCCAAACTCCCGTTCGACGAGTCTTCCATCCGCTGTTTTGAACTTCCGCTTTCCCCGCGGCTTTATTTGGAGTTTTCAAGAAACTCGCGTTTAATCATCGTGTATATTGAGCCTGTGTCGGCGAGAAGTTCCCTTTCGGCTTCCAGCTCTGGCTTGTGGATGTTTCGAATTTTCACCTTGACTTTAACGTAGCCCATTTCAAGGCGTTTCTCCTATTGAATTATTGTTTTGGCAATCCTAATAAGTGCTTCTTGGCATATCACTGAGGCTGGCTGGAGGGGGCATGGAATCGTCTAAGGAGGCTGTTTTGGAGGCTGTTGCTTCAGAAGTTAGGGCTTGTAGGCGTTGTGGGCTTTGGAAGACCCGCAAGAACGCTGTTCCGGGCGAGGGCAGTTCAGAGGCCAAAATAATGTTTGTTGGGGAGGCGCCGGGCTACTGGGAAGACGTTAAGGGCAGGCCTTTTGTTGGGGCTGCTGGAAAGTTTTTGGACACACTTTTGGCTGAGGCCGGCCTTCAACGGAGCCAAGTCTTTATTGGGAATGTTTTGAAGTGTCGTCCGCCCGGCAACCGGGAGCCAGCCCAAAGTGAGGTTGAGGCTTGCACGCCCTTTTTGGATAAGCAGATTTTGGCAATACAGCCAAAACTCATAGTTACCCTTGGGCATTATTCTACGGCTTACATTTTCTCGAAGGCTGGAATAGCCTTTAAAGGCATTACGGAGGCTAGGGGCAAATTCTACCAAGCAAAAGTTTTGGGCTTAGCTGTGACTGTTTTTCCAACACTGCATCCAGCAGCGGGGCTCTACAGCGCCAAATACAAGCAACTCCTTATGGATGATTTTAAGCTGCTTAAGGCGAAAATTTTGGAGCTGAGTTTGGCTGGTTCAGTCTAGCTTTTTGGCGGTTTTAAGCGCGTTTAATAGTTCTTCCGCGTCTTTGTAGGTTTTTGATGGCAGTTCTGCCAACAACTCCGCCAACCTAACCTGCCGACCCTCCTCAACTTCCACAAGCCTCCATCCCACCTTTTTGACCAGCATGCTTTTTGGTGCTGGATACCGCGTTTTGGCTATAACGCTTTTAACGGATTCCAAACCCACCGCACCAGTGATTTTTGGGAATTTTCCAGTTGCGAGATACTGCATAAACCGCAATCCGTCCTCAAACATGGAGAGGTTGTTGAAAAGCACATAAACCGTTTTGCCTTCCGCCTCAAAATTTTTGGCGGTTTCGCCAAGCCTCCGCAGCTCCTCATCCGTATACTGGTAATAGTAGAGTTCCTTGCCCAAGCCGTGTAGTCGAAAATAGGCGATTTGGCTTGTGTAGGCTGGCAAAACCCGGAAAGGGTCGGTGACGTGCACCACGTCAAGACTTTTTAAAACTTGGCTGAGCTTTTCTATGATTTCGGGTTTTTCCCATTCTGGTCCACGGGTCTCCCACACGAGGGTTAGGTCTTCACGGTTTATGTTTGCGAAGAATTTTTCCGCCTCGCCGAGTTTGTCCGGACGGAAGGAACCGGGCGTCTGTATCAGCAATACTTTCGCGTTTAGGATTCTGCATATCTTTTTCATTTTTTCGAAGGCTTGGATGCTTGTTTCGTCGAGCCTCATTTTGGCTTTGTGGCTTATGTCTTGGTGGGCTTTAACCGTGAACTCGAAGTCTTCCGGGGCTTTTTCACGCCATCCTTCAACGGTTTCAGGCTTCGGATACTCGTAAAAAGTGCTGTTCAATTCGACCAGCTTGTAATTTTCGAAGTAACGTTTCATCGAAGTTGGAAACCCGCAACACCCCACCTTAATCAAGGCTAAACGCTCCCCTAAACTGTTATGTGCTAACTTTAGGGGGTGGGCGAACAGCCCTACCAAGCTTTACGCGTAAGGCTATGCGGTAAAGTTTGCGGAGAGACTTCACAAGCTGCTCGACGGTTGGCAGCGCCGAGTAAATTAGGGGTATGTGGTCATACTCCGCCAGCCTAACCGAATACTCGTCCGGCTTCACGCCGTGGAAAACCACAACCCGGGGTTTTAGGCTGCTCATGCGCACAAGCATCATGGGCGAGTTCTCATTCCCAATATTTGTGAAAACCAGCGCTCGCTCGGTTGTGGCGCCAAAAAGTTGGGCGTATTCAAAACCAGAAAGAGTTTCAATGGTTTTCTTGCTGTCCACAACCGTGTAGCCCAAAACCTCCTTGACGGGTGGACTAGGGCAAGCCACAACATCGCCCTTAATAGCTTTACACAAATATTCAACCCGCACTGGGATGGGAAACTCCCGCAAATCCACAACAGCCATGCTCGGCGAACTCGTAAGCTTAGCGAACTCGCGGATAAAGCGGCTCCCCCTCTCCTCGTCAATCTTCAACAAAGCCCAAACAAAACGCCGCACAAACTTTGTGCCAGGGCTTTTGCGGCGTCCGCTTTCATAATCGCTTATAACCGAAGGCGAAAGCATCATTTTATCAGAAAGAGTTGTCTGCGAAACGCCGAAAAGCTCCCGCCATTTCCGCATGGTGGCGCCCGGCCTGTTGGATAAGATAATTTCGCCAGCAATTCGCCTCGCAAGAACCTCGCGAACACTTGGAGACACAGACATTTAAACGCCTATCCCTTCAGTCCGCCCAATCTCCACCCATAAACATGCAAATATAAAACTGTACCGCTAGCCTAGGGCGGAACAGAAACAAGAAGAGTTGTTAACGCCATGAAAGGTTTTGAATCTGCAATTGTGCAGAAACCGTCTTGCCATCACCAGCGGTGGCGCCGTTGTATTCTTGTAACGATTTTATGGTGAAAGTTCCGTTCTTCACGCGTTCAATGGCCGTGACAGCGGCGTGGGCAGCTGCAATGGTGGTTATGTATGGAGTCTTACATTCAACAGCAGTTCTTCTAATGTAGAATTCATCATCCTTTGGACCCTTGCCCTTTGGCACATTGATTATTAGGCTGATTTTTCCAGACCTTATGTAGTCAACAATGTTTGGTTGTCCCTCGCTGACTTTTGGAACCACCTCAGCCTCAACTCCCATCGCGGATAGGGTTTCCGCTGTTCCACGGGTTGCCAAGATTTTGAAGCCAAGCTTAGACAGTTTTTTGGCTATTGGCGCAATGCGCAGCTTCTCCTCGTCTCTGACGCTTATGAAAACTGTCCCGCTTGTGGGCAGCTTAGTTTCGGCAGCCACCTCCGCCTTGTAGTAGGCCATTCCTAAATCGCTGTCTAAGCCCATAACCTCCCCAGTGGACTTCATCTCCGGCCCAAGCACCACGTCCACTCCTGGAAGTTTGTCAAAAGGGAATACAGCCTCCTTAACGGCCACATGATTCAGCTTCGGAGTCCCCGTTATTCCTAAATCTTTCAGTTTTTTGCCAACCATGACTTTGGCGGCCAACTTCGCAAGTGGAACACCCGTTGCCTTACTAACAAAGGGCACTGTTCTCGAAGCTCTGGGATTTGCCTCAAGCACGTAAACCGTTCCATTCTTCACTGCGAATTGGACGTTTATCAACCCGACAACGGAAAGCTCCTTAGCCAACTTACACGTGTAATCTATCATTGTTTGAATGGTTTTCTCGCTGAGGCTGAAGGGCGGCAAAACGCACGCTGCATCTCCGGAATGCACACCAGCCTCTTCAATGTGCTCCATAACCCCACCTATGTAAACGGTTTCTCCATCGCAGACGGCGTCGATTTCCGTTTCAACGGCGTCCTCCAAAAACTTGTCAATTAAAACCGGATGCTCTGGAGAAACCTCTATGGCTTCACTCATAAACCTCAACAAAGTTTCCTCGTCATACACTATGTCCATGGCTCTACCGCCAAGCACGTAAGAAGGCCTAATAAGCACGGGGTAGCCCAGTTTCCTCGCAACCTGTTTCGCCTCCTCTATGCTCATGGCTGTTCCATTGGGAGGCTGCGGTATCCCAAGCTTTTCCACAATTTCCGCAAAACGTTTTCTATCCTCAGCCTTGTCTATTCCATCTGGCGGTGTTCCAAGGATCCGGACGCCTTGCCTCTCCAGCGGTATGGCCAAATTCAGCGGTGTTTGCCCGCCAAACTGAACAATGACACCTTCGGGTTTCTCCCGCTCAATAATGTTCATCACGTCCTCGAAGGTTAATGGTTCAAAGTAGAGTTTATCGGCGGTGTCAAAGTCTGTGCTGACGGTTTCGGGGTTGCAGTTCACCATTATGGTTTCGTAGCCTTCCTCCCTCAAAGCCTTAACCGCGTGAACACAACAATAGTCAAACTCTATTCCTTGGCCGATCCTGTTCGGCCCAGAACCAAGTATCACGATTTTCTTTTTACCCGTGTCTCTAACTTCGTCTTCATCCTCATAGGTGGAATAGTAGTATGGGGTTTCAGCCTCAAACTCAGCTGCACATGTGTCCACCATCTTGTAGGTTGGAATTATGCCTAACCTCTTCCTCAAAGCCCTAACTGTAAGCTCGTCCGTGCCGAGGAGGTAAGCTATCTGTCTATCCGAAAAGCCTAAACGTTTAGCCTTAAGCAAAACCTCCCTTGGAATGGTTTCAACAGTGTATTTTACGAGTTCTCCCTCCATGTCAACGATATTTTTAATCTTGTAAAGGAACCATTTATCGATCTTTGTCAAATCGTATATTTCGTCTATGCTCATGCCGCTTTTTATGGCGTGCCTAATGTAGAAGACGCGTTTGTGGGTGGGGATTCTCAAATAGTCCCTAAGGGTTTTAACGTCTGGTATGGGTTCATCTTTACCGTCGGCGCCCAACCCGTAGCGGCCAATTTCCAGAGACCTAATAGCCTTTTGCAAGGCTTCCTCGAAGGTTCGACCTATAGCCATAACCTCGCCTACAGACTTCATTTGGCTTGTTAACGTTTTATCAGCGTCGGGGAACTTGTCGAAAGGCCACCTTGGAATCTTAACCACAACGTAGTCTATTGTTGGCTCAAAGGAGGCTGGCGTCTTCTTTGTAATGTCGTTTGGAATCTCGTCAAGAGTCAATCCGATAGCAAGCTTGGCGGCAATCTTGGCTATCGGGAAACCAGTGGCCTTAGACGCAAGGGCCGAGCTTCTGGAAACACGGGGGTTGATCTCTATGGCTACGAAGCGGCCGTTCTCCGGGTGAACAGCAAACTGTATGTTGGATCCGCCTGTTTCCACGCCGACAGCCCTTATGATTTTGATGGCAGCGTCTCTAAGGGCTTGGTACTCCTTGTCTGTCAAGGTTTGGGCTGGAGCCACTGTTATGCTGTCTCCGGTGTGGATGCCCATGGGGTCCATGTTTTCTATGGAGCAAATTATGACCACGTTGTCGGCTGAATCCCGCATCACTTCCAACTCATATTCTTTCCAGCCTATAACTGCCTCCTCTATCAAAACTTGGCCTATGCGGCTGTAGGTTAAACCCCTAGAAACTATTTGGATGAGATCCTCCCTGTCATAGGCTATGCCACCCCCTGTGCCTCCAAGGGTGAAAGCCGGCCTTATTATGACCGGATAGCCTATATCTTCAGCGATTTTCAACGCTTCTTCAACCGAGTAGGCTGGCGCGCTTTTAGGAACCGGTATTCCTATACTTTCCATGGTTTGCTTGAACAGAAGCCTATCTTCGCCCCGTTTAATGGCTTCAAGCTTCGCCCCAATCAGCTCCACACCGTAACGGTCAAGGATGCCTCTCTCGGCAAGTTCAGCGGCGAGGTTTAACCCAGTCTGTCCACCGAGAGTTGGAAGTAAAGCGTCTGGGCGCTCCCTCTTGATTATTTCCGTCAAGAATTCAACAGTTAATGGTTCAATGTAGATCCTGTCCGCCATCTCCGGGTCCGTCATTATTGTGGCTGGGTTAGAGTTAACCAGCACAACTTGGTAGCCTTCCTCTCTCAAGGCTTTACATGCTTGACTTCCAGAATAGTCAAACTCGCATGCCTGCCCAATTATAATGGGGCCTGAACCGATTATCAAGATTTTATGGATATCTGTTCTCTTCGGCATTACGTGTACTCCCTCATGGTTTTTGCGAAATCGTCGAAGAAGAAGTAAGTGTCATGGGGGCCGGGGCCGGCTTCAGGATGGTATTGGACGGCTTTTATGGGCAGCTCTTTATGTTTTACGCCTTCCACAGTGTGATCGTTCAAGTTTATCTGGGTTAGAATTAACCCTGCCTTTTCAAGGGTTTCTTCTGCCACAGCGAACCCGTGGTTTTGGGTTGATATGAAAACCCTTCCTGTTTCAAAGTCCTTAACAGGCTGGTTTGCGCCTCTGTGGCCGAACTTAAGCTTGTAGGTTTTTGCACCCAAAGCCAGCGAAATTATCTGGTGGCCTAGGCAAATGCCGTACAAGACAACTTTGCCAACAAGTTTTTTCACGGTTTCAATGGTTTCCTTAACCCTAACCGGGTCGCCTGGACCGTTTGAAACGAGCACACCGTCTGGATCGTATTCGAGGATTTTCTCCGCGGGAGTGTTGTATGGAACCAGTATTATGTTTGCATAGTTTTGCAGTAGCCGGATTATGCTCCATTTGACGCCGCAGTCGACCAGAACCACACCCAACTTCTGGCCAGCCTCGATTATCTTTGGCTCCTTAATGCATACTTTTGGCACCACGTCAATCTCCGTTATTGCTGGCTGCCTTCTAGTTTTCTCAATTAAGTCTTGAATGTTTGGTTCATCTTTCCCCTCATAAACTACAAGCGTGCTCTTCATTGTCCCATAGATCCGAATTTTCTTCGTAAGCATTCTTGTGTCAACGCCTTGTATGCCTGGAACCCCTTGTTCTTCGAGGAATTCTGGCAGGGATTTTTCGGAGCGCCAGTTGCTGGGTGTTTCGCAAACCTCTCTAACCACGAAGCCTTCCACTTTTATTCCGTCAGACTCGAAGTCCTCCTTGCAAACACCATAATTTCCGATAAGTGGGTAAGTCATCATCAATATCTGCCCAGCATATGAGGGGTCTGTTAACGCCTCCACATAACCCGTCATGCCAGTGTTAAAGACAAGCTCGCCTTGGGCTTCGCCGACGGCTCCAAAACCCTCGCCGAAAAAGAATGAACCATCCTCAAGAACGAGAACAGCCTTTTTAGAGCTACTGTTGTTCAGCTTCCCACCTCCCCGCAGTCTCCCGACTCGGCAAATTTATCCTTTTTCCTAAAAAGAGCACAATAATTGCCTTAAAAACTGCCATAAGCAGTTTTTTCTTCACTTCCAAGAAGAGGGAACTTTCTCTGCTAAGTTTTCCAGAATTTTTTCCAATCTCACTAAAGTGGGTCTCCACGACCCACACCGAGGATTCAAGGTTCAACCATATAAATCTTTCTAAATTTGCTAAAAGCCGCGTCAAGCTGTGAAGATTATGAAGATTCCAGTGACGACCATTAAGGAGCCTAAACCTATTTTTGCCGTCACCTTTTCGCGGAGAAAAGCAACACCAGCTAGGGTTGAGAAGAGCGGTGTTGTGGAGGAGATCGGAACGGCTTGTGATTCCGGCGTATAGAGGAAGCTGAATGTTAGAAGAAGCCATCCTAAGCCGATGGCTATAACGCCACCAGATAAAAGCAACATCACGTTTTTCCATCCGACATTGAAGGAGCCTAACCCCTTTCCGGCTGCCAGCGAATAGACGGTGAGAAGGACTGCCACAGCCACAAGTCGAAGCATGTTGACAGCGTAGACCTTTTCAAGGCTGTCAGCGTTTTTCACGGCGAGGTTGATCATTGAAATGCTTATAGACCATGTTATGGCTGTGAAAAGGGCGAAAAACACCCCTTTCAAATCGCGCTCCTTTGTTGTTTCGGCTGTTTTTTCTGTTTTCTCCATGCTTAGAAGCCATACTCCTGCAACTATTACGGCTGCTCCGGCCGCCACTTGAACGGTTATGGCTTCGCCAGCTAAAAGGTAAGCCCAAACAAGGTTGAAAAGCGGGTAAACGCATGTTATTGGGACAGCCCTTGAAACGCCTAAGCTTTTTAGGCTTAACATGTAAAGGGTGTCGCCAAGCCCTAGGCCTACAACCCCACTGGCACACGCGAGGAAAACTGCATATTCTGGGAGCTCAGCTAAAACCTCAATTCTGCCGGCAAGAGCTAAAACCGCAACTAAAACTAGGCTTGTTCCTAAGCATCTAACGGTGTTCGCTGGTATAGGCTTTGTTGAAGTCAAAGCCCGCTTGTAAAAGACCGCTGAGAAGGTCCAGCATAAGGCTGCTCCGAGGGCTGCAAGCTCGCCTATCATGAAGGAAAAACGTAAAACCCTCATGGTATTTAACAGTTTTCAAGAGGCTGGACGCAATGCGAATCCAAGTTTACTGGTGCGCCGAAGTGGCAGCCAAATTCCCCCAACTAGCCATAAGCGTAGGCACGATAAGCAACGTTGTCGTTGAAAGGGAGAACGAGAAAATCCGCCAACTGAAGCAAGCCGTTTACGCTGAGGTTAGGGCAAAACACGACGTTGAAAAGCTTAAGGAAAACCCTGTTGTCCGCGCCTACCGAGACTTTTACTGGAGGCTTGGCATAGATCCCACAAAAACAAGGCCTTCCGGCGAAGCCTTGCTGCGGCGTGTTCTGCACGGCGGCGAACTGCCAACCATTTCTACGGCTGTGGACGCCTATAATTTGGCTTCGATGAAGACGATAATCCCAATAAGCGGCTTCGACATGGACACACTTGATCCGCCTTTCAATGTGCGATTCGCAAAGGAAGGTGAACCCTTCACCGGGATAGGCATGGACAAACCAACAGCCTTGAAAAGCAACATGCTTGTTTTAGCCGACACAAAGCGGGTTTTATGCATTTACCCCCACCGAGACGCAGACCAAACAAAGATAACTAAGAAAACCCGAAACATTTTGCTGGTCGGCTACGGTGCACCGGGAATAACCGTCCAACAGCTTGAAGGGGCTGTTAAAACAGCTTTGGACTATATTAAAACGGCGTGCAGCGGCGAAATCCAAACAGTAAAGGTTTTTAGCCCCACGCTTAAACAAGTTTAGGGTGCCGTGATTTGGCTTTTCGTGAAAAAATTGAGGAAAATACCAAAAACAAGCAGACAAACATTGTTCTAGCTTTGGATTTTCCTTTTGAAAAACCTGAAAACCGCCAAGCTCTCCTTCAAAGAGCAGAGAAAGTTTTGGACGCCACCAATCAGTACATTTGTGCGGTGAAAATCAACTATCACTTGATTCTACCCCTTGGAATTTTCAACGGTTTGCAAAAAATCATATGTAAAGCCCACGAGAAAGGGCTTGTAGCGATAGCGGATTCAAAAATCAACGATATAGGCGAAACAAACCGCGTTATCGCCGAATACCTCTTCGAGGCAGGCTTTGATGCTTTGATCGCTAATCCCTTCGTGGGCTGGGAGGAAGGCCTAAAACCAGTTTTCGAAACAGCCCAAAAAACGCAGAAAGGTGTGCTGTTGCTCACTTACATGAGCCACAAAGGCGCTAGCGAAGGTTATGGACAAATGGTTGTTGACGCTGAAACTGGACAGAATAAGCCCCAATATCACTTGTTTGCGTTGAAGGCGCTTAAATGGGGGGCAGACGGCGTAATTGTCGGAGCCACATATCCCGGCAAGATAAAGGAGATTAACGAGGTGCTTGGCGGAAAAATCCCAATATATTCACCGGGCGTAGGCCCTCAAGGCGGAACAATCGAGGCGGCGCTGCGGGCTGGCACCCGCTTCCTTATTGTCGGAAGGGCAATAACATTGGCGGACAACCCGGCGGACTCCGCCGAAAAAATTAGGAATCTTGCGTGGCAGTATTTAACCACACGTTGTTAGAGAGACATGCGCTAGGCTTTATCTTTCCTTCCTTTCCCAAAGCTCCTTTTTAAGCAAGTCTCTAACCGCCGACCTTATGGCGGCACTTCTGCTTGGGTACATGTTCGCCCTAACAAGCTCATCTAAACCTTCCAGGTAAGCTTCGGGTAACAGGACTGTTACGAGCTTCACACCTTCACCCCGCATCGGGCATGTTATGCTTATAACATGCTGCAAATATAAGATTTAACCAAGCCTTCCAGAAAGGTTAATGCTTTCCTGCACCGCCTGGAGTTCCTTCACCACGTTTTTGAATGTTTTGGGTACATCTTCCACGTGGAGGGCGCGGCGACGCAAGCCTTCCTGCACTGTTCCAGCTGCTATTAAGAGGGTGCCAAGAATGTCGCTTACGGCTGGTTCTGGAAAAACTATTAGGGCTAAACCCAACTTTATCAGCCAGGGCTTTTGGCCGTCGTGCCAAAGTTTTTTCGCAGTTTTAGCCTCCCGAACGGTGTCTTTCATGGAACATAGAAAATCATTGTAGCTTTCGTTCAACTCTTTTAAGGCGGTTGACAGGGTTTTTAATTGGTTGACATCCATTTCGCCGAGCCTCACGGTTGTTTAGGGCTTTTGGAAGGCAAGTTGTAATAGGTGGTGATTGTAGAAAAACTTTAACACGCTTCAGCGTTCATATACGGGGTTTTTCGAGTTTTTGTAGGTGTTGTTTTTTAAAGTCTTGTTTCAAAATTTTGCAGAGCCTTTTTCAGAGGTTTGTATTTTACTCGTAAAAGCCGGGAAGCTTGGCGTTCTCTTCTAAACCGAAAGGGTTATTTTTCGAGCCAAACAACCCAAAAGTGGTGTATATTTACGGGTGCTGGCTTTGTCGGCAGATGAACATTACGGCTTTATTTTGATTTCTGACGTGAAATGGTGGGAAAAACTCTGCCAAAGAACAAAAAGCCACCACAGCGTTCATGCTTTTGTGCGGCGAAATCTTGTGGGGCCCCTTTACGCTGAGAAATTGCTTTTCTATGTTAAGCGTCCCTTCATGCAGATTCGCGGTGTCGCTGACTTTTTGGAGCGGGTAGCCGGCGACGCTAAAGAGCTTTGGGAAAAATATGGCGATGAAACATGTTTAGAGTCCTTTGAGGAATATGTAAAATTTTTGGGAGGCAGAGAGAAAGCCACCTTCATTAGGTTTACGAATTTTCAAGAGCTTGAAACTCCGGTTTCAATGGATTTGTTGAAAAAGGTTTTAAGGGTCTCTAAAATACCAAGAGGCGGCAAATACATAAGCTGTGAGGCGGTAAACCAGTTAATCACGTAGGGGAAGCATCCAACATGGAAAGTTTCAACCCTCAAAAGTTTGTCGAAGAACAAGTTGAAGCTATACGCAAAGCCATAGGCAATCAAAAAGCGCTTGTGGCGGTTTCCGGTGGTGTTGACAGCACTACATGCGCCGTTTTAACGCGTAAAGCTATAGGCGAAAATCTCGTCTGCGTTTTCTTGGATGACGCTTTCATGCGGGAAGGTGAACCGGAAAGGGTGGCGGAAATCCTCTCAAAAGAGCCCTTCAACGTTCCCGTGAAAATTGTCAATGTTCGCGAACGCTTCCTAAACGCCATGAAAGGTTTGAGGGACGCGGAAGAGAAACGCAAAAAGTTCCGTGAAACCTTCTACAATGTTTTAAGCGAAACAGCCAAAAAAGAAGGCTGCACTGTGCTGGTGCAGGGAACAATCCGCGCCGACATTGTAGAAACGGTTGGCGGTGTAAAAACCCAGCACAATGTTCTTGAGCAGATTGGCATAAACCCCATGGAAAAGTTCGGCTTCAAAGTGGTTGAGCCTTTGCTCGCGCTTTACAAGGAGCAAGTGCGCATGGTCGCCCGATACTTGGGCTTGCCGCCAGAAATTTCTGAAAGACAACCATTCCCGGGTCCGGGGCTTTCAGTGCGGGTTGTAGGCGAAATCCGCCCGGACAAGCTTGAAACTCTTAAAAAAGCGACAACCATTGTTGAGGGTTTGCTTGCGGAGCACAAGCCAAGCCAGTATTTCGCCGCCATAATAGACAATGAGGAAGCCTCAGAGCCGTCGGCGGTTCATGTGCGGGAAACCGTGGCGAGACTTCTAAATGTGCCGTCCAGAAACGTGTACGTGAAGGTTTTCGTGGATAAGGCTACGGGCGTGGAGGGCGGCAAACGTCGTTACGGCAAAATTGTAGGCGTTAAAGTTGAAACCGTTAATGGAAAAGTTTTCCAAGCACCCGTTTCAAGGCTTGTTTCGTTGCAGGCGAAAATAACAGGCGAAAACCCAACAATCACAAGAGTGTTATACGCCATAGACGAAATAGCGGAAAAGAAACCATACGTTATAAGCGTGAGAGCAATCCAAACAAAAGACTTCCTAACGGCACATGTCTCCGAAATCCCATGGAAAACGCTTGAAAAAACAGCCAAAGAAATTCTTGCAAAATGCCAAAACGTTTCAACAGTCTACTATGATGTTACGCCTAAGCCTCCAGCCACCATAGAAATGGAATAGCCTCCACTCTTTCGCTGCAAAACCCTAAATATCAGCTTGTGTTTCATTTTGGTGGATGATTTGATGATCCAAGTTAGAGTTAACAAGATTGAATCCATTCGCGATCCCGATGGGAATCTTGGGAAACGCATAGAACTCGTCGAGGAGCGTCCCATACCCCAGTTTCCCATTAGACCCCAATCTGAAGAGGCTAGGGTTGTTCAGGAGGTTTTTCAGGCTTTACAGCAGCAACTGCCAATCTTCCCAGCTAGAGCCCAGTTTGCAATTCCGAAGATTATACTGTTTTTGACTGAGCAGGAGTATGAAAGCCTAGGTATAGACTTTGACGTTAACCAGGTTTACGAGGTAATCCTTGAAAACCAGTCTATAAAGTTTAGGAAAACCTCATAACAATTTTTCTGATTCTCTTTAGACCCGTGTATTTCGGGTGAAACGACAAGACAAACATCATGCTTCGCAACGTGCTGCATACTTGTTCTTGGCTTTTTGCGCCTTCGCCGTCGCAGTAGAGGGGCACGGGGTCCGCTGTTCCATCCTTATAGTACACGTATATGGGCGTGTTGCCCTTAAACGCTACAACTTCAAAGTCCATTTTCAACGTTTTTGCGGTTTTCTCAACAGCCGCCTTTACGACTTTCAGCCTTTTCCTACAAGAAGCCGTTTTTGGAGCGTAAACCAAAAGTTTTCCAAGGCTTGACTCCAAACCCTTTCAGCCTCCAAAATTTGCGCTCTTCCATTTTCCCTTTAAAAAGCCAGTGGCGCATTGTTGGAAATGCACTGCGGAGAGAGAGTTAAGTTAAAGTGAACGTCTAAAACCTACATGCTATTGCTTTCAAAACGTGTGGAGGGCGCGGGCTTTATGAAGGTGAGGGCCCACGTGTTTGTGAGTGGGCGTGTTCAAGGCGTGTTTTTCAGATATGAAACGCGTCGGGAAGCCAAAATGCGTGGTGTGAAAGGTTGGGTTCGCAATCTTCCAGACGGCAGAGTTGAAGCCGTCTTCGAAGGCGAAGAGGAAGCCGTAAAACAGCTTATAGAGTTTTGCAGGCATGGACCGCCCGGAGCGAGGGTTACAGGCGTAGAAGTTAAATGGGAAGATTACAAAGGCGAGTTCAAAGATTTTGAAATAAGATATTAGGCTTGCATAATCACGGCTTGAGTTTTGGTATGCGGAAGTGGCTGTCTTTTCCAGCGCTTATGTAGTCGCCGCCAGCCCCCCGCACTATCTGAGCTATTTTCGCAAAGTTCTCCGCGCCCAAATACTGGCGGGGCGTTATTTTGATGTATTCGCCTTTGTCCTCAAAGTTCAAGAGCCCCTCCAAATCCTCCGGGAACATCATTTTAACATCCTCTATGCCCAGAGGCTTCTCAACTGGGGGATGCTCTGGCACCTTTGGTGCTGGTGTTGGTGCGGGTGGTGGTTGGCTAAGCTGGGAAACCGCTATAGTCTTCAATGAAGCCGCCACTGTCCTTAGGTCTTCAGCTATGTTGTTCAAGACTATGAGGAGTTCCTCCACTTTTTCCGCAAGCTTTTCAAGGTACTCCTTGTCTCCGCTCATAGGGGTGCACGTCCTTCAATCCTTAATACCCATATAGCCCTATTTATTAATTGTTTGTGAAGGCAAACTTAGCCAAAAAGGGGCTCGCTGAGTTTGATTGAGATCGATGGAAGCCAGAAAAGCGGTAGCGGCACCATACTGCGGCTTTCAGTAGCCTTAGCCTCCATACTGGGTGAGCCCCTTCACATATTCAACATTAGGCAGAACAGACCTCAGCCCGGGCTGCGCCCTCAACACTTGGAGGCTGTTTTGACGGCGGCAAAGCTTTGCGACGCAGACGTTAAAGGCGCAGTTTTGAATTCTCGGGAGTTATGGTTTACGCCTAAACGCATTAAAGGCGGGAAGTTTGAGGCTGAGATTGGCACGGCTGGAAGCATTCCCATGCTAATTATGACTGTCTTGCCAGTCTGCATTTTCGCCGAAGACACGGTTAACCTCCACATTTCGAAGGGCGGAACAGACGTCTCCCACTCGCCGACAATAAATTATATGCGGTATGTTTTCCTCCCAGTTTTGAGACGCATGGGCGTAAACGCAGCCATAACAGTCCACAAGTATGGCTATTACCCGAAAGGCATGGGCGAGGTCACCTTAACCGTCGAGCCATGCAGGGAGCTTAAGCCGCTTTTAATGGAGGAGTTCGGCGCATTAAAGTCTGTTAAAGGTGTTTCTGTCTGCACTTTTCTAGCCGACAGGAGGGTGGCTGAACGGCAAGCGGAAGCTGCCAACAACTATCTCCGCGGGAAGGGCTTAGTCGCCGACATCCAAGTAGTGAACGACCGTTCTAACCCGCTGCAGAAGGGAAGCTCCATAGTGCTTTGGGCTGAAACAGACCAAGGCGCGGTTCTGGGCGCGGATGCTATAGGCGAACTGCGGAAAACAAGCGAGGCAGTGGGCGTGGAAGCCGCCGAAAAACTTTACATGGAGGTTGATTCAAGGGCCACTGTTGACGTGCACTTGGCTGACATGCTAATTCCATATGTGGCTTTAGCCAAGGGAAAATCCGCCTACTATACAAGGGAGCTTTCCGACCATTTGGAAACAAATATTTGGCTTGCTGAAACCCTTTTGGGCGTCAAATTTAAAGTGGAAAAGGTAGATGGGCTCTTCAAGGTTGAAAGGGTTGGCTGAACCTTGAAGGCGAAGGTTAGAGGCATATACGCCACAGCCCTAACAAAACTGCTGTTGGAAAACGGCTTTGAAGTTGTCCAGCCATCCCAAGCCATAAAATCACGTTTTGGAATCGCCGACAACAATGAGCCTCCAGACATGAAGATCAAGGATAAACACGATCTTCAAGGTGTTGTAGCCTTAGGAACGAAGCCCGCCATAGAATCCTTCAAAAAGATTTTGCAGGCAACTCTTGAAGATGTTGTAACAAGAGAGTGGAGCGTAAGCGTTGACGGAATATACAAAGGCTGCGTGGTGGGCGAAGATGAAAGAAGCATTTACGTTAAAATCGGAAAGGACACGATAGGCGTCCTGCCAAAAAACAATGCACAAGCCCCAGCTCAAAACGAGATCCTCGTACAAGTGGAGCGTCGACGCATTGGCAGAAAAACTCCAGTTTTAACAACCCAGCTTAAGCTCGTCGGAAACTGCGCAATTCTTGCACCAAACATCCGTGGGGGCGTAAGCCTAAAAATTCATGATATAGCCAAGCGAGCAGAGCTTTACGCTTTGGCGAAACAGTTGGCGCCCGAAGGATGGGGCATAATTTGGCGGGAACCCGCAGCCTACAAGCCTCGAACCGCCTTGGAAAACGAGGTGGCTTCCCTTGTTGAGAAGGCTAAAATCTTAAATGAGAAGGCGGCTTCCGCGGAGGCCCCATCCCTCATAATTGAGGGCTTGTATTTCATGGCTGTTGAGTTTCCATATGCTTCAAAGAGGAAACTGGACGCTTTAAGGGCTTGTGTGACGCCAACCATGGAGGGACACCACTTCTACAAAAGCTGCGGCGGTAGGGTTTCAGCAGCTCTGGAGATGGCTGAAAAACTCTTAGAAAAAGGCGAAAATTATGCCGAGGTTAAAAGGCTTTTTGAAGAGCAGACAGCCGCCGAGTTTCCGGAAGAAGGCATGACTGTGGAAGTGGAGCATGTCAAACTAAGCGGTACAGTCTTCCACCTTGGACAAGCAGTTCTAGAAGACATAAACAATGGCGAATTATGCTACAGCCGAACCATAAAGGCGGATGGCGTGTACGACGGGCTTGGCACCGTTAAGGAGGCTGGCGACAAAGCAGTAAGCAAAACAAAGCTTGGCGAGTGGCACATAACCACAAACTATTACTCAAAAGACGGCGCATGGAAGGGCGCGTACGTAAACATAAACACGCCAGTGGAGGTTTACCCAAACACTTTACGCTATGTGGATTTAGAAGTCGACGTTTGCATCCATCCAGACGGCGAAACCAAAGTTTTAGATTTGGAAAAGCTGGAAAAAGCCCTTGAAAAAAGTTTAGTTAGCCATACGCTTTACGAGAGGGTGAAGGCTGAGGTTAAAGAAATCCTCAAAAACAAGCCTTGCCGAGGCTAATTTTATCTACCATAAACGCCTCCTTTTCTAGCAAAAACCCGGGAGCAAAAACCATTTGATCGTTGACCTAGTCCTAAAAAACATGAAAGCCTACGTAGACGGCGCAGTGAAAGAGTGCTGCCTAGCAATAAAAGACGGCGTTATCTACAAAATTGGCAAAGAAACCCATATGCCAAAAGCTGACACAACGCTAAGCCTTAACGGGCTTCTCGTCTTGCCCGGGTTGATTGACGTTCACGTGCACTTGCGGGACGAAGGCAAAGCCTACAAAGAAGACTTCTACACTGGAACGGCGGCGGCTGCAGCGGGCGGCTTCACAACGGTTTTGGACATGCCCAACAACAGTCCAGTCACCATGAGTGCTGAAACTTTGAGGAATAGGATGGAAAAGGCAAAGAAAGCAGTCCTAGTTAACGTGGGCTTTTACTCAGAGTTTCCGCGTGAAACATGGGAAATCGACGAGATAATCAGCGCCGGTGCTGTTGCCTTCAAGCTTTACTTGGTTGAACAAGTGGGCGGGCTGAACATAAACGACGACAATGCCTTAACAAAAGCCTTCGAAAAAGTGGCTGGAAGAGCGCCGATAGCGGTGCATGCCGAAGACAAAAACATCATTAAAAAGGCGGAGGAGGAGCTTAGGCAAAGAGGCCGCCACGACATTGAAGCTTTTCTCCAGGTGCATTCTGAAAGGGCTGAGGCTGAAGCCGTTAAACGCGTGGTTAGAATAGCTGAAAAAACAAAGGCAAGGGTGCACGTCTGCCACATAAGCACAAGGCAAGGCTTAGAGGCGGTAGGCCAAGCGAAAAAGGCTGGAGTTCCAATAACATGTGAGGCAACACCGCACCATTTATTCCTCTCCGCTGATGATTTAAAGCGCGTCGGCACTGTTGCGTTGACTCTCCCGCCATTAAGGGATAAAAGCCACTTAGAATGTTTGTGGCGTGGCATAAAAAATGGAGTGATTGATGTTTTAGGCTCAGACCATGCGCCCCACATGTTTGCCGAGAAAAACGCGGAAACAGTCTGGGATGTTAAGGTGGGCGTACCTGGACTTGAAACATCGCTTCCGTTGATGCTTGACGCCGTGAATGCTGGGTTGCTCAGTTTGGCGGACGTTGTCAAATTGATGGCTGAAAATCCTGCCAAAATTTTTAGACTGGACGGTCGAGGTGCCATTGAGGAGGGCGGTAAAGCCGACTTAGCAGCTGTGGACATGAAAAGGGAACACGTCATAGATGCGGCGAAGTTTCATTCAAAGGCTAAGTTTTCGCCTTTCGATGGAAAACGTGTTAGGGGCAAACCTGTAAAAACCTTTGTGGGCGGACTCTTGGTAATGGATGAGAATGAAATAGTTGCCGAGGCTGGATGTGGTGAAATAATTTTGGGTGGAGGTTTAACTGGTTGAAGTTTATTGCTGATGGAATGCTTGGAAAGCTTACCCGTTGGCTTCGCATGTTGGGACATAACGTGAAATACTCCAACAAACTGGACGACGCCCAACTCATGGCTATAGCCAAAAAAGAGCGTAGAATCCTCCTAACAAGGGATTTGGAGCTTTACCAGCAAGCAACAGCCAAAGGCATACAAGCCTTCTATGTTGACGGGCAAACCGAAGCTGAAAACTTGGCGAAAATAGCCCAAAGGTTCGGCATAAGCCTAGACATTGACATGGCAAAGTCTCGATGTCCCAAATGCAACGCCCAAGTCAAACCAATCCCAAAAGAGAAGGTTGCAGGCAAGGTTGAAGAAAGCACCTACACCTACTACAACGAGTTCTGGGAATGCCCAAAATGCGGTCAAATCTACTGGCAGGGAGCCCACTGGACAAGAATTAGAAAAACCCTTGAAACCGCAAAAATGCTGAGCAAAAAAGAAAAAGCCTAAGAAGCAACAGAGCCTTTTTTCTTTTCGCCTTCTAAAAGCCATTTTAACGGTATATCTTGGTAAGTGCCGTCTGGCAGCGTGCGCCTAATGGTTATTGGAAGAACACCCGCCTCAAGTTCTTGGAGGGCTATGTCTATTGGGCTTGCGGAGCTTTTCGGAGGCTCAACTAATATCGGAGCGCCCATGGCTATTTGGAGGGCTCTAGCCCCAATTATCCTAGCCTTTTCGAAACGGGTAAGTTTGGGGGGGCCTATCAAAATTTTCTTCTCTTTTTTGGACGTTTTTCATTACCCCACGGGGCACCTAAGATTCGCCCTCAGAGGGGCCCTTAGATGGCGTTGGGGGCGTTTTTGCTTTTCCAGCAGCTATAACGTCGTCTATTTTCAGAATCATTGAGGCTGCTTCGGTTGCAGATTTTATCACCTGCTTTTTCACGGCTACTGGTTCGAAGACTCCGGCTTCCCTCATGTCTTGCACTTTTCCGGAGATAACCTCAATTCCAGCCCATGTTTCTCCCTTTTCATGTTTTGCTCTTAGCTCTGATAGAATGTCTATTGGGTCTAAACCAGCGTTTTCGCTTAATGTGGCTGGAATAGCCTCTAAAGCTTCCGCGAAGCTTTTGACGGCAAGCTGCTCCCTTCCCGGAAGGGTTTCAGCGTACTTCTTCAACATGCGGGCAACTTCCAGTTCTGGAGCGCCGCCGCCAGCCAACACCTTCGGTTCTTCAACTATGTCTCGAACCACGCATATGGCGTCGTGCAGTGAACGCTCAGCCTCATCCACTATGCGTTCAGTTGCGCCCCTAATGAGGATCGTCACCGACTTTGGATTTTTGCATCCTTCTACGAAGGTCATTTTGTCCTCGCCGACTTTGCGCTCCTCAACAAGGCTTGCGAAGCCTAAATCCGCCGGAGTCATATCATCCAAATTTGTTATTATTTTTCCGCCGGTGGCTTTGGCAAGTTTCTCCATGTCCGATTTTTTGATTCTCCTAACGGCGAGGATTCCTTTTCTAGCTAGGAAGTGTTGCGCCATGTCGTCTATGCCTTTCTGGCATAGGACCACGTTGGCGCCTACGGCGGCAAGCTTCTCCACCATTTCTTTCAGCATCTCTTCCTCTTGCTTGAGGAAGGCTTCCATCTGTTCTGGGCTTTCAATGTTGATTTTGGCGTCAAATTCTGTTTTCTCGATTTCCAATGGCATGTCAAGCAAGGCTATTCTGGCGTTTTCCACCCGTTTGGGCATTCCGGGGTGAACGACTTCCTTGTCCAAGACTATGCCATTCACAAACAATGTGTCTCGCAGTGATTCGCCAGGCTTTTTCTCAACTTTCACGTCGTCAATGTCCACCTTGTATTTCCCGTCTTCTTTTTCCGCCACTTGAAGCACTGCTTTAACGGCTAGTTCAGCCAAGTATTCCCTGTGTTCGGCGACAAGCTTGCTTGCCATGGAGGTCATAGCCGCCTTCTTCAAATATTCAGTTGAGCTTAAATCGACGGGTATGGCGATTTTTTCAATTGTTTCAAGAGCCTTTTCCATGGCTTTCTTGTAGCCGTCAATTATGATTGTTGGGTGAATATTCTTGCCTATAAGCTCCTCAGCCTTAGCCAACAGTTCCCCAGCCAAAATGACCGCCGTTGTCGTGCCGTCTCCAGCCTCATTATCTTGAGTTTTAGCCACTTCCACCATCATTTTGGCTGCTGGATGCTGGACATCCATCTCGTCCAAAATTGTGCGACCGTCACTGGTTATTGTCACGTCGCCAAAACTGTCCACAAGCATTTTGTCCATGCCCTTCGGGCCGAGGGAACTTTTCACTGTTTCAGCAATTATGCGAGCAGCCATAATGTTAGTGTGCTGGGCTTCTCTGCCCCTTGAACGGGTTGAGCCTTCCTTTAATACCAAAACTGGAATTCCAGATGCAGGTGTTGACAAACCAACAACCTCCTAATGCGACTCAATGAGAAACAGCATTACAATATAAATTTTTCCTTAAGGTGTACCCAATTAAACATGGTTTAGAGAAACAATTACGTTTTTAGTCGAGCTGATTTCGAAGGAAATGTGCCGCTTTTACTCATATAAGCGTTAGCAGGAAAATTATTATTAGCGCTATTAATATTGTAATGAGTGGGTCAAGTGTTTTGCTTAGCCTTATGGGAAAAATAAATGGGACCTTTTGCTTGTATTCAGCGTATTCTTTTCCATATTCCTTTAAGAGGCAGCGTTCTTCATAGCTTGCAAGCAAAATGTAGCCGAAAACCTCAATAAGCCATGCTAAGGCGACGCTGGTATGCCATCCTGACCATTGTATAGACATGATGGTTAATCCAAGAGTTAAAATTATGATTCCAAAATATTGGGGATGTCTAACAACCGAGTAAAGCCCGCTGGTTAAAAGTCCTTTCCGGCGGGCTTTAAGCATTTGGACAAAAGCCGCAAGAAATATCAAGAAGCCAATTAACACAACAATTCTCCCAAACATGAGTTTTGGTTCAAAGAGGAAAAGGTGTAGCTGTTGTTCTCTAAATTCTGGAAGACTCCAAAAGAATTCAAATATGTAAAACGCAAGTGGGAAGATCATTAAGCCACGCCAAGGGCCAACCACTGGCACGTATTGAAACAAACATAGAAAGAACGCGGATAAGGCTTCGATCAAACGTCTAGGCTTCTTTCCCGAGTTTTTGGGCATGTAAATCCCTGAAATAACGTTTTCATCATAATGCATAAAAATCTACACAATAGAACAGCCTCTTAAAGGGCTTGGCGGCGATATTCTATTACCACCACTTTTCTCTTTTAGTGGTGTTTCGCCATTTTCGTAAATGTTTTTGGTAGCCAGCATAAGCGAGGGCTGAGCTTAGTTCTACAAAAAGCCTTTTCGAGCAGGTTCATGGAATTTTTGGACGATTCTTCCGAGATTTTTGGCTGTTCTTATGGGGAATTAGGTGCACCTAATTTCATAGTCCATTGTGGATCACCGTCATGCTGGGCGTTTATTTGTATGGTATGTAGTCTCTGCCGAGCAGCTCTCTCGCTATGATTATTCTTTGAATGTTCATGGCGCCTTCAGCCCCGATATAATAGGACATTACACCTCGCAGTCCCATTTCCAGTGGGCAGTCTTTCGTATAGCCCCATGCCCCCATCCAAAGCATGACATGCTCGAAAACCTTGAAGGCGAAGGGCGGCACTTTCAATTTAACAGCCGAAATATATTTTGTAACCTCCAACGGCGTGAAGCGCCCATGCTTGTATTTCTGGTCGTTCATCCACGCCGTCCGGTAAACAAGCGACCTTAAAGCCTCAAGTTCAGCCCACATATCTGCTAAATCGAACTGGATGCCCTCGTATTTGCCGATGGGGTTTCCAAAGGCTTTCCGCTCCTTTATGTACTGCATGCCAAGTTCCAAGGCTCTTTGGGCTGCGCCTAAGCATGTTGCGCCGATAAGCAGTCTCGCGTTGTCAAAACCTTCCATAGTCAAGTAGAAGCCTTTCCCCTCTTCGCCTATGCGGTATGCGTCAGGCAGCCTAACATTGTCCATGACTATGCTTCCAGTGGAAATTGCCATTCGCCCCATGTCTTCGAAGCGTTTGCCAACCTCCACACCCGGCGCGTTAATTGGCAGAAAAAAGGCCGTCATGCCTTTGTGGGCTGCCCCCAGCGTTGGAGGCGAGGTTCTAACCAGCGTGAAGTGGCCTCCGCCAAGCTTTTTGGCTTCTTCTGTTCCACTTATGTAGGTTTTTTCGCCGTTCAAGATCCAATAATCCCCGTCCTTTGTGCCCGTTGACTTTATTGCGGCGACATCTGAGCCTCCACCCGCTTCGGTTGAGGCTATGCCTATGAAAGCTTCACCTCGGGCGGCCTTCCGTATAACTTCCTCCCTAACCTTTTCAGTGCAGTACTTGTCCGTCACGAAGCCCCATGCAGCCTCCACCAAGAAAAGCACCGGCACGGCTATGCTTATGTCGGCATAGCCCAACTCCTCAGCCGCAATACAAGCGGTCGTCCAGTCCGCGCCTGCACCACCATGCTCTTCTGGCACCGTCATCAATAACAGTCCTAAATCGGCTAAGCCCTTAATGATCTCCTTGGGGATTTCACCTTTGCCGTCCATTTCCCTAACCTTTTCCAGCGTCAACTCTTTGCTGCACCATTCGCGGACAGCCCTACGAAGAAGCTCTTGCTCTTCAGTGAAGGCAAAATCCACCATGACAAGGTTCACCTTCAACAACGCCCCTAACTACAATTTAAACTGCATATAAAACTTGCCAGAACCACGCCGGGGGCAAAAGCTTTCTAGGCAAACAAAAACACTTGATTAAAGGGATGGTTGAAGGCTTTGAACCTGTTCATATTCCTCCTTATATGGGCGTTTGTCTGGTACATGCCCATCCCACCGCGAAAAACAGGCTGGAAAAAACTAGCCCGTGTGATTTCGCTTCTTTTAGGCTTGTTCCTATTTTTCATAATCCAGCTCCTCCAGCCTCCGTTAAGCATCTTCGTCTACCTGCTTGTTTTCCTCAGAATTTTTGTTGCATTTATAGAGTCGGTTTTCACCATGAAACGTTTAGGTTCGGAAGAAACGCATGTTAAAGGCGGCGACTACTATTATTATCGCTATCGCCGGTTTCCATGGAAAGTTTCCACAAAAATTAGAAGTAGACTTATTGGTGTTTTGTTTTTGGCTTATCTGCTGGCTGTTTCCAGTTTCATTGTGTTTTGGCAGTTTCAAAGGGTTGCCAACGCCTCGTACTTCAGCAAATTCATCCACACCGGTTTAGGGCTGCCTTTCAACTCTGAAATTCCAGACGGCACGGTGCGACTTGTCACGGAAGAACTTGCAGTTTCCATTGCCAGACGCCACATGTCAGAGTTTGGAAGCAACACCCAAATTTTAGGCTGCCACATAACTAAGACTCCGGAGGGCAAGCTTGTTTGGGTTGCCGTTATAGGCTCAACAAATGTTATAGCTGAAAACTATGTGAAGGGCTTTGTGATAATAGACGCCACAGAACCGCTTGCACCGCCGAAAATTCTGAAAAAGGAGTTTAAAGTTGGCGAAGGCTTATGGTTTGACCACAACATTCACTACGGCTCTTATATAAATGATATGTCAAAACGTTACGGAATAGCCTACGTGACGTGGGATTCTGAAACAAACGAGCCAGTCTATGTTGTAACCCGCTACAACGTGGGCTTCGACCTGATTAGGCGTTACGAAACCCCAATAGTTTATGACGAGAAAGGCGGCTTATATTCTCAAGCAAAGAACCTCCAGCAAATTCCACTGTGGATTACGCAAGTTTATGATGAGGGTTGGCTTGAAGAAATGATAAACGAGATGGGGAACTTCCGGAGAGGCACGGGCTTCGACTATTGGGCTGGAGGATTTTTGTGGTTTATCCCGCCAAGCCGTGAACGCTTCGAAATGACAGAGGACACCCGCTACATAATAGATCCAGACACAGACGACTTGGTAGCCCTAGTCTGCGTAAACCCAGTCGGCAACAAGCGCACCCTGTCCGGAGTCTTCAAAGCCACCAGAAGCAGCATATACTTCTACGATTACAGACAAGCCAACTACATTTCGGGGATGACAGCCGAAGACCTTGTGGAGGGAAGACTGCCAAAACCAGCAGCAGGCTTGTACGATGCTGAAATGCCGCTGCTTTATCCGGTGCAAATCCTGCCGGGCAACTATCGCCTAGCATGGTACGTGCCCATATATTGGCGTGAAGGCGTCGGCGGAAAAGACGAAACCATTTATTTGGCAGGATTCGCCATAGTCGACGCTGAGGAAACAAGCAAAATAGCCATAAAAATGCACGTGGAGGGCATGACAAGCGAACAGCTCGTGCGCGCCACAAGGCTTGAGTTCCTAAAACTTTTCGGCGTAACAACTGAAATCGCAGTTACAGCCAAAGTTATAGGCAAATACGAATACGTCGAGGAAGGCACAACCCACATAGTCCTCCGCTTAGACAATGTCACGTACCAATGGGTGGAAGCCACACCTAAAGATCTTCCACCACTACAGTGGAACAAGCTTATGGCAACAATTGAAGGCGACATTGTAACTGTGCAGCTTGAAAGGCGAGGAGAAAAGTGGATAATAACAGCCTTCGAAAACCCAAACGTTCAGTAAACGGAAACCTTTGCAACACCCTTAACCTTCAACAATTCGGGTATAAGCTCTCCGGGAATCTTCTTCTCAACAATAAGCGTCAGCTTCGGCTCTGGTGAAAGCTCCGGATCATCCACAATCGCTTGCCTAATGCTTAAACCCTTCTTTGCCAGTATCATGGCTGAATTCGCCAGTATCCCGGGCATTCGCGCGTCTACTGGTGTTATTTCCACAACACCCAAGTCTAGGTGGCGGGCAATCTCCTTTAAGGAGTGCCCAGCAGACCTTAAGCCCTCAAAGATCTGGCGGAGCTCCCGGTTAGCCCTTATAGCCTTCAATGTTTCATTTACGGTTCTTCTATCCACACCGGCAGCTTTAGCTATGCGCGCCCTTGGAATTTCGATCTCGTTTAGGTAGATTCTCCCGTTTTTTACACTTAACCCGTTTTCAACGAGAATTCGAGCCACTTTAAGCCTTTCCGGATAGTTTTCCATGTGCTTTTTTATGGTGTTCCACATAATTGTCGCCTAATGTACTTTTCTGTGTAATAAAGTATAAATATTTCACAGCATATTTTTGTACTTAAATGTCCAAAAAAGTACATAGGTGAAAATAAATGAGCCCTAAAATACAGAAAAGTGAATACTTCACTATACTGGATCCGGATGAAATTCCAACAGCGTGGTACAACATTCAAGCAGACCTTCCAGAGCCGCTTCCTCCACCCTTAGATCCGACAACTCTGGAGCCAATAGACCCGAAACTTTTGGAGAGAATATTTGCCAAAGAGCTTATAAGGCAGGAGGTTTCAACGGAGCGTTTCATAAAGATTCCAGACGAGGTTTTAGAGGCCTATCTGCGGCTGCCTAGGCCTACACCCCTTTATAGGGCGAGGCGGCTGGAAAAGTTCTTGAAGACTCCGGCGAAAATATACTTCAAATGTGAGAACTTCAGCCCAACCGGAAGCCATAAAACCAACACTGCTATAGCCCAAGCCTACTACAACAAGGAGCAAGGCATAAAAAGGCTTGTAACCGAAACAGGCGCCGGACAGTGGGGCACCGCTTTGGCTTATTCATGCATGCTTTTCGGGTTGAAATGCCGCATCTACATGGTTCGCGTGAGCTATACGCAGAAGCCCGGCAGAAGAACCATCGCCCAACTTTACGGGGCTGAAATGTTTCCTTCACCCAGCGACCAAACAGAGTTTGGCAGAAAACTTTTGAAGGAAAACCCGAACCACCCGGGAACTTTAGGCATCGCCATAAGCGAAGCCCTTGAAGACACGCTCACCCACGAGGATACGCGTTACTCTTTGGGCTCAGTGTTAAACCATGTGCTACTCCACCAGACCATTGTGGGATTGGAAGCCAAAAAACAGTTTGAAATGATAGGCGAGTATCCGGACGTTGTTTGTGGCTGTATAGGCGGAGGCTCAAACTATGCGGGTTTCTGCTACCCCTTCATGATGGACAAGCTTAAGGGCAAAACGGACACGGAGTTTGTCGCCTGCGAGTCTAAGGCTGTCCCTCACACTACTAAGGGCACTTACACCTACGATTTCGGAGACACAGCTCAACTGACACCGCTTCTAAAGATGCTGACAATAGGCCATAACTATGCGTGCCCGCCAATCCACGCTGGAGGTTTGCGGTACCATGGAATGGCTCCGTCCATATCATACCTAATCTATAAGGGCTACATGCGTTCTGTGGCCTACCATCAAACCGAGGTTTTCCAGGCGGCCAAAATCCTAGCCCAAACAGAAGGCCTCATAACCGCGCCTGAAACAGCCCACAGCCTAAAATTTGTCATAGATGAGGCGTTGCGATGCCGGGAAACAGGCGAAAAGAAAGTGATTGCCATGAACTACAGCGGGCATGGTTTGCTGGATTTGAGCGCCTACGAACAGTTCCTAGCTGGAAAACTTGTGGACTACGAACCCGAAAAAATCGAGGTCCCAACAATTGTCCCAAGAAGGTAGAAGCGCTCAATGCAAACTGGCTGGAAATCTCCATTTTAAGATAGTGTTTGTGCCAATTGAGCAGCTGAAACCTCATGAGAAAGGCTCGCCGCTTTATTTAGAGCTTTTGAAGAATGAAATCCTCAAAGATGGCGTATTGAAATATCCAATAATAGCTGATGAAAAATCCCTGGTCATTTTAGATGGAATGCATCGTTGGCTTGCCCTCCAAAGCTTAGGCTATGAGAAGATACCTGTGTTATTTGTCAACGCTTTGGAAAATCCAAAGATCCGCATAGGCAGCAGGCGGGTTCACCGCTACATAGACAACTCAAACAAGCATATAACCGCCAAAGAGGTTATTTCAGCTGGTCTTAGCGGGAGTCTCATGCCGCCTCGCACCACCCGACACTTTTTCCCTTTTCTGAAACCGCCGAGAATAGACTGCCCGTTGGATTCTCTTGGAAAGAGCGTTCCGAAAGATGTTTCGAAATATTTGGTGGAGGCGTCCTCTGAGGAGTGTCGAAAAGTTATCAAAAGCTGGCTTGAAGAGATATCCGAGGAACTGGACTTTCTCAAAAAGAGGATTGAAGAAGTGGAAAAGGAGAAGGAGGAGTTTCTGGCTCGAATTAAGAATTTGAACAACAATAATTTTTCTTAGTCTGCACCTTTCTTGTGTAGTTTCTATTTTTGTGGGAAGTTTTTAATAGCCTTTGGATAAGCATAATAGCGAGGCTAGGCTTGTGATTCCGATAAATGCTCCACAGATTGGAGAAGAGGAAATTGAGGCTGTTGTCAAAGTTTTGAAGAGCGGCGTGCTCACGCATGGACTTGGCGCTGGCCCTATGGTTAAAAAGTTTGAGGAGGAGTTTGCAAAATTTGTTGGAGCAAGACACGCCATCGCCGTTAACAGCGGAACCGCCGCCCTACACATGGCTGTTTTGGCTGCTGGCGTAAAAAGGGGCGACGAGGTTATTCTTCCAAGCTTCACTTTTGTGGCCACTGCGGAAACCGTGGTGCTGGCTGGAGCCAAGCCAGTTTTTGTGGACATAGACCCGGAAACCTACACGGTTTCGCCGGAAGAAGTTGAGAAGGCTGTGTCTGGGAAGACGAAGGCCATAATTGCCGTTGACCTTTATGGCACGTCAGCGGACATGAAGCCGCTGCGGGAAATAGCCGACAAACATGGTTTGAGGCTAATTGAGGATGCAGCTCAAGCCCACGGCGCTGTTTATGACGGCAAGCCCGTTGGTGCTTATGCCGATATGGCTTGTTGGAGTTTCTATGCCAGCAAAAACATGACCACGGGCGAAGGCGGCATGATAACGACAAACGATGAAGAGTTGGCTGAAAAACTGAGGCTTATACGGTGCCATGGGGAACAGCAAAAGTACATGTCCACTCTTATCGGCCACAATTATCGGATGCCGGAAATCGAAGCTGCCATAGGCCTTGTCCAACTGGAGAGGCTGCCAAGTTTTTTGGCGAGGCGTAGGGAAAACGCTGAAAGGCTTATAGCCAAACTTTGTGGGGCGAAAAATTTGCAGCTACCCATGGAACAGCCAAAATGCAGAAACAGCTGGTACCTTTACACGGTTAGGCTTAAGAATGCTTCAAGGCAAAAGCGAGACACCGTTGTGGAGCAGCTTAAAAGCAAGGGCATAGGAGCCGAAATATATTATCCATGGCCAATCCACGTGATGCCACCATACCGAAGGTATAAACGGTTCAGGCTTACGGAAACCGAAAAAGCCTCAGAACAAGTTTTCTCGTTGCCAGTGCATCCCGGCGTCAAAACTGAGCATGTTGATTACATTGCAGAAACGGTTTTAGGCTTAATTTGAAAACACGTTTTTGTCTAAGACAGTATCAGATTTGGAATTTGATTTCTTATTTGGTGTACATAACCCTTATGTAATCCTTTCAAGGTGCATGTAAACGCCAAGAACTTGAAGGAATTTGAATGAAAAAGAAAACAACATCAATTTTTCTGGCAGCTCTATTGTTGGCTATTGTTTTTCAGACAAACTCCATAAGACATTATTATCCAGTATTGGCGCAGGGAGGAAATGTGCTTTCAGCGTGGACTGGCAAGCCGCCAAAAATAGACGGCATTATCGGCGATGAAGAATGGAGTACCGCAGCCAAAATTGACTTTAATATAACAAGCTACAATGGCACAATTTATGTAATGAATGATGGGGGCAACCTTTACATAGCTGCAAAGATAACCGACGACGATTTAGGGACAAGTTATGACAACTTTGATGTTTTTATGATATTTTTCGACAACGATAATGATGGTGTTCAAGAGAAAGAAGATGACGGGCTTTTCTGCTTTAGCATTACTGGTCCACCGTACGACGTGTTTTACAACGTAACGGAACCCAACGCATGGCCAAGTGACGAATCTGACGGAGGCACAGCGGACGGAGGCCACGATGAAACAAGCGATGGCGTATACAATTATTTTGAGTGTTTCCATCCACTTGATTCTGCAGACGATGCTCATGACTTTAGCTTGAAGATCGGGGATATTGTTGGCTTTCGCGTTGGTTATCAAGATAATAAGACTCTTATTGGTTTTTGGCCTTCTGATGGTTGGTGCCATATCAAAATTGCTTCCGGCAACCTGACGCTTTCAGACAACGACGTCTACACCATCACCGGCAATTACTACATGAATGGAAGCATAATTGTAACAGAAAACGCCACTCTTGTAATGAAAGATGCCCTTGTAACCTTTACTCAAACGTCCTCCTACCGTTTTAACGTAACTCTAAAGGGTGCTGTGGGCGGAAACCCCCGCCTTATTGTAGATAATGCCACCATAAATACAAATACGTACCCTCTCCCCATAATGTTGCAGGAAAACAGCACAGCGTACATAAACGGCATGAGGCTTGCGCAAACTCCTACATCAGCTTGATATTGTATGAATCCTCGCATGCTAATATAAGCAACTCCACTTTTGGGGAAGTGCGGGCGTATCACTCTTCAACGCTTAATTTTGCTTACTCCCGTGCAACCATGGTTGACGTAGACCATGAATCCCACCTTAACATGGAAAACGCCAACATTTACGTCTTGTATGGAATAGGCAATGCAGAGGCTCAAGTGAAAGATTCCACTATCATTTATAGTTTGGGAATAGATGCCAACACAACCCAATGCGTAATAAACGAAACTAAACCAGGCTTAGTTACAAAATGGAATTTCTTGGAAAATTGTTCAGTCGTAAAAGGAAATGGGGGGTTCGCTCCTAACGTCACCTTAATCAATGTGCAAGTAAACGGATGGGGCTTTACTTTCAAAGATTCAATTAACACGGTGCTGTACAATTCAATGTTTACATGGCTGGAGTTCACAGATTTCGCCGAGACTTCTGCCTACAATATACACGCTGAAACGGTATCGCTTAATCATTATTCAAGGGTAAATGCAACCGACTCGAATGTTGACAAAGTAGAATTATATGGGCAGTCTGTAATTTGGGCAGTTAACTCGACATCCACGATAACGCAAATCTATGGGCAAGCGATGATTTATGTTAACTGGTACCTCGACGTTCATGTAGTAGATTCCCTCGGTTTGGACGTGCCAGGCGCAGATGTGACCGTTAAATGCGCTGATGGAACGCTAACCGCCAGCGGGCAGACAAACATGACTGGATGGGTTCGGCTAACAGTGCTTTCCTTAATCCTAAACGCCACTGGACCTTACACTCTATGGCCTCACAATATCACTGCAATTTACGGGCTTTATGAAAACAGCACAATGGTTGATGTTGAAAGAAATATCCAGACCACTATCGTACTTTCCGAGCTTATAATTCCAGAGTTCTCATCGGTGCTTGCTTTAACGGCTACACTTATGTCAGCAACTTCTGCGGCAGCTGTGCTCCGCAAGAGTAAAAAGGCTAGCAAAAGTCGTTAAATTGCTCCTTTTGTTTCCCTTTTTCTATTCTCTTATTAGATGTCCGCTGAATCCTATAGCCCACAGTAGCATTGGGTAGGCTATCATGCGTTCCATGCCGCCCTTGCCCAAACCAAGATAGATGCCTGTTGCAAACATCACAAGGGCTGCCAGCGAAGTCAAACCCAAGATTACGGCGAAATAGGATAGGGGTGGCTTCTGATACTTGTATGAGGCTATGGCGGACAATGCGCCAAAAAGGAATGCAATGAAGGAGACTGCGGTATGCACTATGCCAAAGTTCTCTGGGAATATTCCAACACCCATGGCGCCTATTCCACACAGCACTAGAAAGCCTAAGAAAACCTTGTTGCGGACGATATGCCTCAAAAAGTAGGCGCTGACCGCCACTGTTAAGCCAAGCACGAAAACGGACGTGTTAAAAACTGGAGCGGACGCAGTGCCCAATTTTCCCAAGTCGCTTATGTAATTGCTTGCAACACTGTAGTTTGGGTATATGCATTCAGCGATTAACATGCCGAGAATAAACTGGACGGCGCCGACGAATATTAGGGCTCCAGCCACTTTACCATTAAACCGTTTCATATTCTTAGAAGAATGTTTCTTTCTGTTGATAAACTTAATGTTCACTTAAAGGTTTAAGCATCTCGTCTATACACTTTCCAATGTTTTCGCCTACATATCCGCCTTCCAAAACGAAAAACGTCGGCTTCCCGAAAGAAGCCAAAATTTCACCTATTCTTCTATAGGTTTTTTCCGTCAACCCAAGAGAGGCTAAGTCTCCGGCGTAGGCGTCAAAACCGGCTGAAACAGCGATAACCTCAATTTTCTGCATATCCACCTTCCGCAAGGCTTCTTCAAGAGTTTTTAGGTAGACAGCTTCTCCACAGTCCGCCGGCAATGGAAAGTTTAGACAGTTGGCCTCCGAATACGCGCCTGTGCCGGGATAGTGAGGGTACCTATGCAGCGAGATAAAGACAACTTTGGGGTCTCTGAGGAAGATTTCTTGTGTGCCGTTCCCGTGGTGGCCGTCAATGTCCAAAATAAGCGTGGGCTTATCCAGATGTTTCACGGCGACTGCGATGTTGTTTATGTAGCAGAAGCCTTTCGTGTAAGCGCCTAAGGCTGCGCCGTATCTGCCAGCATGGTGTCCCGGCGGCCTCATTAAGGAGAAACCGTTTATTTTTGCGGCTAGGATGGCGCCTCCAGCTGAGAGTCTCGCGTACTCGTAAATGTTCTTGTAGGCGGGTGTGTCGGGGTCTTCAATGGCTCCTTGTTTAAGCAGTTGAATGTAGTCTGCATCGTGAACCTTCAGCAAGTCTTCTTCGCTTGCTGGTTCTGGTTCAACAAACTCGTAGCCCTTTGCCTTCAATATTTCGTAGGCTATTTGCACCCGCCTAGGGCTTTCAATATGCCAAGACCCATACTCTAAACATTTTTCAGAAAAAACTATTTTGGGTTTCAAAGCATGCGCACCTTCCACAGCCTATTTTGGCTGCATTTAACCTATATAAACATCGAGTTGGCTTCGGCGATTTTGTTTGTATGTAAAAGCGGCGTTGTTGTAAGCTTATAGGTTAGCTTTTCACATTTACTGTTAAGGTTCATGTGAAAAGGCGAAACTAATGATTTCAGAAAACCCCCTAAATGAATTGAGAAGGGAATGCGAAAGCCTGTTAAAAGAATCCCTTGGAAAAATCCAGATTGACGCGTCATTCATAAAGCAGCTTACCTTTGAAAAGCCCCCCGTATGGGACTTTGGACAGCTTGCCACATCCATCTGCTTTGAACTGGCAAAGCGAATCGCCGAAAAACCCTTAGCGCTGGCGCAACGCCTAGTCCAAGCCATGGACAAGTCAAACTTCTCCTTAGTCAGAGAAGTGGCTGCCGCTGGCGGAGGCTACATAAACTTTCACGCCAACTTTGAAGAGTTTTCAGCCCTAACAATAGAATCTGTACGGCAGTTTGACGCCAGTTACGGTTTCGTTAAGGCTGAAAAACCCTTGAAAATTATTATCGAACACACGAGCGTTAACCCAATTCACCCAATCCACATTGGACAAGCCCGAAACCCCATGCTTGGCGACGCTTTAGCCCGCATGTTGTCCGCGAGAGGCCACATAGTGTTTCGCCACTACTATGTAGATGATGTGGGGCGGCAGACAGCTGTAATTGCTTACGGCTATGAAAAGCTTGGAAAGCCAAAACCAGCGGAAAAGCCAGACCATTTTATTGGAAAAATCTACACCATAACCAGCTGCCTCGTCGAGATAAATAGGCTTAAACGGGAACTTGAAAGGGCAAAAATGGTTTCGGCAGAAGAAGAAATAGCCAAAATAAACCGGGAACTCGACGACTGGGTATCCGTAGCCTTCGAGTTGAAACAGAAATATCCGGACCTTTTTGAAAAGCTTCTCCAAAAAATAAGCGAGGACCCGGACCCAGAGAAAAGCATAGGCGAACTGAACAGAGCCTACGAAGCTGGAGAAGAGGGGGCTAAAAAACTCATACGTGAAGTAAGCCAACTCTGCCTTGAAGGATTCAAGGAAACACTAAGCCGCGCCGGTGTTTTTTATGACTCTTGGGATTGGGAAAGCGACCTCGTATGGAGCGGACTGGTAGCGGAAGTTCTTCAGAAACTGAGGCAAACACCCTTCGTCACGGTGCTTGGCGGTGTTTTAGAGTTTGAAGCTGGAAAAGTTGTTGAAGTTTTAGATTTGCGGAAAAAGCTTGGTTTGAGAAAAGACTATGAAGTGCCGAGTTTGACGCTTGTAAGGGCGGACGGCACAACACTTTACACCACTAGGGACATAGCCTACACCATTTGGAAATTCAGGAAAGCTGAGAAATGCATAAACGTCATCGGAATGGAGCAGTCCCTCGCCCAGCTTCAGCTGAAAATAGCCTTATACGCCTTGGGCTACAGTCACTGCGCCGAAAACCTCACGCATTTCGCCTACAACCTTGTGACGCTGCCGGGCTATAAAATGTCAAGCCGTCGGGGCCGCTACATAACCTTAGACGAGGTTTTAGACGAAGCCGTAAGAAGAGCCTATGAAGAAGTTTCAAAACGCTCACCCCAGCTTTCTGAAAAGGAGAAACGGAAAGTCGCCGAAATCGTCGGCATCGGGGCGGTTCGCTATGCACTTGTGGAGGTTGACCCAGCAAAACCAGTGGAGTTCAACTGGGACCGAGTATTAAACTTTGAAAAGAACAGCGCACCCTACATCCAATACTCCCATGCGCGGGCATGCAGCATACTACGCAAAGCTTCAAGAAAACCTGAAAAAGCAGACTACCGCCTATTAAAGGAGAAGCTTGAACAAGAACTCGTCTTTATGTTAGCAGAGTTTCCAGAAACCTTCACTGAAGCTGTTGAGACACTTAAACCAAATCTTATGGCTGACTATGCCAACGCTTTAGCCGACAAGTTCAACACGTTCTACAATGCTTTTCCAGTGATTAAGGCTGAGCCGCCCGAACTCAGCGACGCAAGACTGGCGTTAGTTGACGCTGTTCGAATTGTTTTAAGAAACGCCCTAAACCTTATTGGAGTAACAGCCCCAGAAAAGATGTAGTCATGCGTCGTTTATGGCGCGCCTTTGATTATTGCGGCGGCGGTGCTTGTTCCGATGCGGTTGGCGCCCGCCTCAATCATGGCAACAGCATCCGCGTAGGTTCTTATGCCGCCAGCGGCTTTAACTCCAAAATCTTTTCCAACAGCTTGACGCATGAGTTTAACGTCCTCCACTGTGGCGCCTCCTCCAAACAACCCCGTGGAAGTTTTTACAAAGTCTGCTCCGGCTTCTTTAACAATTTTGCATGCAGTCACCTTCTCCTCGTTTGTTAGTAATGGTGTTTCAATTATCACCTTGACGATTACGTCGCTGAATATGCGTTTCACCGCTGTGACGGCTTCTATGTCCCGTTTAACCAGCTCATAGTCGCCGGACTTGAAAGCGCTGAGGTTCATAACCATGTCAAGCTCGCATGCCCCGTCTTCTATGGCTTTAACAGCCTCCAAAGCCTTAATGTCCGGTAAGGAAACACCAAAAGGAAAACCAACCGTTGAGCCCACCCTAACATCCGAGCCCTTCAGCAAGGAGGCTGCAAACCGCACATAAACCGGGTTAACAACAACGCATCCAAAACCATACTGGACTGCTTCAAGGCAAAGCTTTTCAATCTCGCTTTTAGTGGCTGTAGCCTTAACAAGCGTAGAATCAATAAGTTTAGCCAGCTGATCCCTTGAAACAGTCAACAGGCAACACCTTCACATCCAAAACCACACAACCCAATTTAACAGTTTCCCTAATAATCGCTCCTAGGAATTTTAAGCAGTCCTCAGCAGGAGCTTGGTCCCCCATAGCCTTGCATTCTAGAGGATTGGCGTCAATTTTGGCAGCGGATAACCCTTCGAAACGTCGCATTCAACTCCATATAAGCCTGTTTTGGGCTTAACGCCGTAAAGGATTAGGCAGCCATGTTTTCTTGTTAAGCGGAGGTAGAAATCCGCTAAGAGGCTTAGTTTTATGGCTAAATCCCGATAGCCAGCCCCAATTATTGCTATAAGTATTGCTCCGGCATTTTTCGCATGTGCAACAACAGTTTTGAGAATTTCTAGGCCTTCTTTTTCACCGTAAAGGGTTGCAAGGGTGGCTGCACAGACCATTAATAGAATTGGGCGGCTTACCTTAGAGGCAAACTCTTCGTGTTTTTTGAGAATTGTTTCTAGATCTTTCTTCCAGTCTTCACCGCTGAGGGCGGTTTCGTATTCGCAGTTTTCGGTTTTTTCCTCTGTTTTTCCCAAGGTGATCACTCTGAGGCTTTGCTCGCAATGTTCATGTGTCACGCCGTAAAGTCCCAAATAGTTGCTGAGGGACGCATAACTGACTCCGCTGGATGGGGCTATGACAACGCCTCTGCCTCTCAGCATGAAACTCGCCGTCATTGTGTGAAGCAATATTGGAATTGCAGTTATTGGCACTTTTTCGTCGCACTCTAAAATCATGAAAGAGGATTCGGGCATACCGCCGCCCACAAATTCATCCATGTCCTTTGAGCCCATGGAGTATTTGCCTGACCTGTCTGGAGGTGGCTGGAAGGGTTCGCGGCTTTCTGAAGGAGGTTTAACCTCGAAAGGCTCGAAAACTTTAAACCCTCCGTCGAGGGTGAAGACGTGCCTAGGTTCTTTAAGCCTCGCTCCTCTGAGCTTTATGATTTCAAGGCTTCGTAGGCGTTGATCTTCTAGTTCAGTTGCTAAAAACCTTATAACGCCATCAGCTACAAACTCCTCAGCTTCAAAAACTTTTCCGACGTCGTTTCCACCAGTCTCCTTAATCAGCAGAATTGTGCATCCCATGCCTCGAATAAGCTTACCAAGAATAGTGTGAACTATGATGCGGGCTTCTATGGGATCTTTAAAGGCATGAGCCATAGCTGAAAAAGAGTCTAAAACAAGCCTCTCAGCGCCAAACTTCTCAACCTCTCCTATAATCATGTCAAGAATCGTGGAAATTCCCTTCTCCTTCACCGTCAGCATGTCGAGGAAGCGAAACATTCCTCCCCGCTCAAGTTTTTCAAAGTCAAAGCCGAAGCCCCGCATGTTCTCCATGAAAATCTCCTTGCCTTCACAGAGGCTTACGTATATGCCCTTCTCGCCACAATTAACTGCACCATGATATAGAAAACGCGCCGAAAAAACAGTTTTACCTGTTCCGGGACTACCAGCCAAAACAATGAGGCTGCCTTTTGGAAATCCTCCACCCAAAACAGAATCCAATTCTTCAACTCCGGTGGATACCACGCGGTGGATGGTCAAGTTGAGTCCCATATCTTATATCGTAATACGCAATTAATTAATGTTACGAAACACAAATTCACAAAAACGGTAAACCTCCGTCCACAAGAGAAAACGCAGACTTTTATCGAACGAATAAGCGCGAACAACGGACTGAACCCACATCCAATAACAAAAAAAGATCGATTATTTAGAACACTCTCATGACACATCACATAATTACAATATTCAAGATGGCGCCTGCAAAATGCACGCTTCGCCTATTGGCAACGCTTATTAATAGTCAGCCGCCAAAACTCTTATCCAGGAGAAGAAAAATGGCCGAAACAAAATACGGAAAATATTTTGTAAAAATTGATCCAACGAAATGGACAGGCCGGATTCCAGCCATCATACATCTAGAGGACAAAATAATTAAGGGAAGCAATTTCTACTTCGTTCATTGGAACCTTCCGGGACAAAAACCGCCAGAGGGACCAGGCGCAGAAATAGGGCATCCGCCACATACACACCCATACAATGAAATTCTGATGCATATTGGAACAGACCCTAACAACCCCATGGATCTGGGGGCGGAAGTAGAATTTTGCATGGGCCCCGAAATGGAAAAACACTTGATAACGCAAACATGCGCAGTTTTCATTCCAGCAAACTTCATTCACGCCCCATACAGAGTTTTAAAGACTGTTAGACCCTGGATAACAGTAATGATAGTTGAGGGGCCAACCCGCACAGAAGAACCCCACCCGGAAATATTGCCCGAAGAATTAAGGAAGAAAATAGACTGGAGCCGATGGGAACGCCTTCGCACAGGTTTCCCCACACCATAACACTTGCACCGAACTAGATTCCCATCATTCTATTTTTATTTTTCAAACTTTCTCTTTTGCATGTGTGAAAGCCTGGAAGAGCAGAAAAGGAGGGGAAGCTTCCTCTTTTAAGCTTTGTCTGAACCGAGCAATATGACATGTGGGAGTCGATGAGCGATGAGAAATAGATATTAGGAGTTAGTACGTCACAGGTGTTGATGTTTAGTGAAAAATGATGCCCAAGCCGCTGAATGCAGAAGGTTCACGATGGGAAATTTTTAACCAAAGTGGTTGGCGGGCCCGGTGGGATTCATACCTAAAAGGGTTCGGGTCCAAAAATTAAGATACATTTTCTATTATCTTCTCAATCACCTTCTCTAATGTTGGGCTTGATTTGTTTTTCTTTCTCGCTACCTCAAAAACATATTTAAATGCAGCCGGGTCCTCAATTGCATATTCGGTTTTATCTATGCCATGAATTTGGCAATACTCTTGAAGGGTCTCGTTCAAAGTTGTTCCTAACTCGGCATTTAACGTTTTCATGAGATTCTGTTTAAAACATGCAAAATTCTCGCAGACCTTTTCTGGCCAGTCCTCTTCTGGTTGACCGAAAATTCTGAGTAGACGGTGATTAACTTCCTTTTCATTCTTTTCTGGATAGTCACTATCCCATATAGCGTAGACTGGAATGTTTAGACTTGAAAAGATCACTATGGCTCTGTCCAAGCATGTTTTACTTTTGCAAGGAATTACAGTCACGCCTTTGCTTTCTAAATCGTATCCCATGGCCTGCGCAGCACCAAGTATTGCTGCTCTATCCTTGATTCCTTCAACTAGTACGACAAATTTTGCGAAAAAGCCCTCGTTTACCCACGGGCTCATTAGCGCCCTAAGGCGAGGCCTTAATGTTTCACCAGAGTACGAGCCTCTAGGTTTGTTATCTATCTTCTCAAGCATTTCTGCAACTTTATCTAAAGTTGTATAGTATATCTTTGTTTGTTTTGGGAGACTTTCATTCTCCTTTACTTTTCTAAAAACTCTGATTTCATCGAAATGTTCCAAGCTTACGAAAAGTGGGGAATGAGTGCTATATATAAATTGTATTTGTTTTGCTACGCCTGGGATGCCTTGTTGAGCTAACCTTGATAAAGCTCTTGCTAAGTAACGCTGTCTATCTGGGTGCTGGTAGAGTTCTGGTTCCTCAATACCTAGTATAAGATTGGGCAGTTCAGTAGGTGTGGTTTCTGGCGTGCTTCCAGTTTCTTGCCCAGCAGATTTCTCTGCAAAAGCTAGATATTGCAACATTGCAAGTATGAATGAACGCTGGGTGCCATGTCCTGCATGGCTAACTGAGGAAGGATAATCATCTTCTACAAGATTCACATTAGCCTCCGGCATTGGAATGTCAATTTCTATATCTTTCCTCCAGTTCAATTTAACACTAGTATCTGGAGCATATAGCTTAAGCAATTCCGTCAGGGTTTTTTCTAAACCTTGTAACTCTGGTATCTTGGAAGGGTCAAATATTTCCCTATGACGCTTGTTGACTTCTTCTTGGAATTCTATCAATTCCTTTCTTTGGGCTAAGGTCTTTCGGACAACAAGGTCCATTATCTCAGTTATAACAGATCCCCTTTTCTCATATGCATCTTGTGATGCATCTCGAACGGCGGGGACAAGAATAAATCTGGTGAAACGCTCTAAACGAGCTTCGCCGACCTCTTTAAATCCAAAGAATTGTCCTCCATCTCTCTGTCGTGTGCATTCTCCTGGGTGTTGTTGTTCCCAATTTTTAAGGGCTTTTTCAGCTTCTTCTTTGTTTGTGTAAGGAGGTAAGCTTGAATATTTGCTCATAGAGCGCAATTTACTATATTCCTTTCTAAGATTTTCACCTTTGGCCATACGAAAAGCCTGGAAATCGGGGTTTACGAGACTTGTTCCATAATATTTTTGGCTGCCTCTAGTCGGAGGCCAAGTAAACTCTTTTTCAACGGTCAATTCTTCATTTTCGACATAACTTTTGAAAATCCTTTTTTCATCTTCAGTAAGGTTTGTGAATGTAACGGTTATTAAAATGCTTTTAGAGGTGTCCCGGGCGTAAAAATCCTCTTCTGTATATTCGGCATTTGGCTCATAAAACATGCGAAGAGCATGCAGAAACGTAGACTTTCCTGATCCGTTAGCTCCAACAAGCACTGTCAAATTTTTACAGAACAGCGTCTCATCTTTGACACAACGGAAATTTTGAACACGAACAGCTTTAACTATCAAACAAACTCCCCCTCAGTACACCATGTCATCTAAAGATAAACAGAGAGAAAATTATAAAAATTTAGAAAAGCGCGACCAACAATTTAAACAAGGCGTTCAAGTCGTTTAGCTATGACTTAAAATTAAATTGATGGAACATTTGTTAATTCTGCTCTTTGCTTTGGTAAGGGTATAATGGTTATGGTATCATCGTGGCTTTTGAAGATCATTACTGGGATCTCCGTATAGGATAAATGCAGGCCATGTAATAGCCTCTTCTTGTTTTCTGGAACCCAGCATATGAAGCCTCGCGGAAAGAAGAGCGCTACCAAATTTTTCTCCTTCAACAACTTTATCATAGAATTTCACTGCAAATTCTCTTGACGGGTTGTCATATACAGACCATATAGTCCCCACAATATTTTCAGCGCCACACCCAAGGAAGGCATCTATTAAGTGCGAGCTATAGATTTCCTTAGCACTTTCACATGCGTTAAGAAACACAAGATACGGTGTACCTTTTGATTTCCTGAAACACTTTTGAAGGTCATTTTCAGTCAACTCCTCATTGTTATAAAGAAGCAGTCTGCCCCTTTTTCCTTCAGGCTGATTTTTGACAAATTTTCCGTGACCAGTGAAGTGAAAA